>ERZ869909.63-NODE-63-length-153508-cov-10.368485_pt1 | contig 153508 bp, 141 predicted proteins | sample MGYA00520892_ERZ869909 | MGnify/ENA primary metagenome ERZ869909 (study PRJEB32215, sample SAMEA104723947) | bioreactor metagenome | biome: bioreactor; feature: anaerobic bioreactor; material: water | place: China | collected 2015-03-12 ... | reverse complement strand
CCCAGACCCCCCTCTTTCAACATCATCATATCATTTAATTTTTAATGATTTCTGTCCTAACATTGGGGGGAATTATAAAGTTCTACCGGAAACAATTCTTACAATAAAAAACCCTGCTTTAGAAATAATGGAAAAAGTTATAGAAAATAAAAATTTAAACAACCCCAAAAAACTAAAATCATTCTCATATAACTCTTATTCAAAAACTATTGTTGATATAAAAAGTAATGACAGTTTGGACAATACTCTCTTCAATGACATGAATTATTTGTTTTTGACAGAAGTATTGACAAAAAGAAAATTCTTAAGCCCTGATTTAGACAATGAGGAAATTGTAGCCACAAAAATGTCAGGTTTAAAGCACACTGATTATTATTTTTTAGCATCTCAAGGTCAACCGTTTTCATTCTACGAAGAACCCATTATACTTTTAAATAACAGTTATTTAAGCCCATTAAATAACAGTGCATTTAGAAATTATGATTTTAAATTGGAAGAAAAATATTATCAAAAGAATGACACAATATTTATAATTTCATTTAAACCAAAACCTCAAAGACATTTTAATTCTTTAAAAGGGATATTATATATATCCTCAAACAACTATGCCATACAAAGTGTGTCAGCAGAACCTAATGATACGGGTAAAATAAATCTAAAAATAAAGCATCTTTACAAAAAAATTGATGGCAGTTGGTTTCCGGAACAACTTAACTATCAGGCAACATTCACTCCCAAATTGAACAACAGAAATGATTTATATATAATTGATAATAAAACATTTATTGATAGCATAAAGATTAACCCTGATTTAGACAGAAGCGACTTTTATACTGAAAGCCTTTATTTAAACGTGCAAAAAAATAAAAATGCAACAAGTTTAATCTCTGAAAACAGAACTGAGCCGTTGTCAATAAAAGAGGCTAACACTTATCATGTGATAGATAGCCTTGGTGATGCATTTAATATTCAAAAAACATTAAAGCTAATAGAAAAACTACCATTGGGTAAAATTTCAATAAATAGTATTGATGTTAATTTAGGGCAAATTATTCAAATCAATCGTTTTGAAGGGGCGCGCTTGGGCATAGGCTTATCTACAAACAATAAATTTGACGAAAATTTCAATATTGCTGGATATTATGGTTATGGAATTAAAGATAGATTGTCAAAATATGGAATAACATTGGGTTATGTTTTGAATCAGCAAAACAGACTTAATATAAGTACCTCTTTAAGCAATACTCTCATAGAAACCGGAAAATACAATGATGCTTTTAGTGTAAGCGAATATTTTTATGACTTTAATCCGAGAAGTTTGATGAGTGCTCAGTTTGATAATAATAAATCTGTAAAAACCACAATCAGTGCCAGAAGCTTTAGGTATATAAATTGGAAATTAGGAATCAACTACGCATCAATAACCCCTCTATATGGTATTTACAACGATTCTTTTAGCCCATATTTATTTCAATATGAGAATAATAGTATAAACAATTATAATACTTTTCAATTCAAATTAAATATGCGGTTTGCATATAAAGAAAAAATAATGAAATTGTTTGACTATGATTTGAGTCTAGGAACAAAATATCCAGTCTTAAATATATTTTACGAAAGAGGTATTAAAGATTTATTTAAAAGTGATTTAAGCTACAATAAAATAGAAATAGACATTAAACAAGAAATTACATTTAACAGAATTGGCACTATAGTCTATTGCCTAACTGGAGGTTTGATTGATAAGCCTGTACCTTATGGACTTTTATTTGGCGGTCATGGCGGATTTGACAGGAAGATTCCATTTGTTGCAAATAATCATTTCCAAACAATGATGCCCTATGAATTTGTTTCTGATAAGTTTATAAATTTATTTTTAACTTATGAGATAATGCGTTTTTTTCCAAACTACAATATATTTTCCCCAAATATTTCACTAGCGCACAATATGGGTATTGGTGGGCTTTCAAAAAAAGAAGCCCATCAAAATATAAATTTTAAAACATTGGAAAATCCTTATTTGGAAAGCGGATTAATTTTAAGCAATCTGATTAAATTTGATTTATACAATGTTTCAAGCCTTGGCATCGGAGGTGGTGTTTTCTATAGATATGGCTCACATAGTTATGAAAAACAACAAGATAATTATGTGTTTAAAATAGATTTCGCAATCAGCTTAAATTAAAGCTTCCTTCTCTCCTTTTCTCTTTTCAATAAATTCAGCTCTCTGCTGGTTTGTCCGGCAACCGAGGTGTTTTCTTCAGCGCGTCTAATCAAATAAGGCATAACGTCTTTAACGGGTCCAAAAGGCAAGTATTTTGCAACATTATATCCTTCTTTTGCAAGGTTAAAACTGATGTGGTCGCTCATGCCGTACAACTGCCCAAACCATACGCGTTTATCATCCTTTGCAATGTTGTTTTTTTCCATAAACTCCATAGCCAGATAGGTACTTTCTTCGTTATGGGTACCTACAAACAAGTCTATGGTGTCGAGGTTGCTTAAAATATATTCCTGAATGGTATTAAAATTAGCGTCAGTTTCGGTTTTTGTGACACAAATAGGACTTTTATATCCCTTCTCCTCTGCCCTTTTGTTTTCTTTTTCAAGATAGGCTCCTCTCACTATTTTGAAGCCCAGTTTAAAGCCTTCTTTTTGAGAAATTTCGTGTACTTTTTTCAAATACTCCAGCCTGTCCCAGCGATAACATTGAAGGGTATTAAAAACGACCACTTTTTCTTTATTGTATTTTCTCATCATATCCAGCACCAAATCATCGGCAGCGTCCTGCATCCAGCTTTCTTCTGCATCAATGAGCAATGCCACCCCGGTTTCAGCACACATGTTACATACTTTGTCAAATCGCTCGGTGATTTTTTCCCATTCAATTCTTTCAACCGTGGTTAATTCTTCTTTTTCAGTAATTTTCCTGTAAACCTCCAACCTTCCAAAGCCGGTGGGTTTAAATACCGAAAAAGGCATGGCTTCTTTGTTTTCGGCAAACTCTGTCAGTCTGAGAACTTTATCGGTAGCAATATCAAAAGACATTTCCAGATTTTTTCCTTCAACAGAATAGTCCAACACCGAATAGACGCCTTTTGCGTTCAGCTTATCGACCACAGGAAGGCAATCATCTTCATTAACACCGCCACAAAAATGATCAAACACAGTAGATCTTATCAAGCCCTCCACAGGCAGCTTTGCGCTAAGTGCAAATTTGGTAGCTGCAGTCCCTATTTTTACCAGAGGCTCGCTGCCAATCATTTTAAACAAAAAGTAAGCACGTTCAAGTTCAGAATCAGATTTTAGTGAGAAAGCAACTTCAGTGTTTTCGAAGAGATTTTTTGAAGCCATACAACAACGGGAATTTGTTTTGCAAATATACTGAGAAATCTATCGATTTTTTAGGATTTATCCTTAATTTCACTTGATAAAATTTTTAGCTTAAACTTTCATGAAGCCCATAGTTGCAGGCGGTTATTCCATTTATTTTAATGAGTCAGGATACTACTCTTTGAATCAGTTTATTGCCGACTTTAAACCTTCAAAAATAGCGGTTATTACAGATAATAATACCTCGCAGTTTTGTAAAAATTTGTTTCTTTCCAAAATACAAAATCACAAAGTCTTGGAGCTTTGTATTCAATCGGGTGAAATAAATAAAAATCTGGATACTTGTTTGTTTTTATGGCAGGAATTGTCAAAAAATAATTTTGACAGAAAATCACTTATTATCAATTTGGGCGGTGGTGTTGTTACAGACCTGGGTGGATTTGTAGCTTCTACATTTTTGCGCGGTATTGCTTTCATCAACATACCCACTTCACTCCTGGCCATGGTGGATGCATCAGTTGGCGGAAAAACCGGAATTGATTTGGGGGTTTTAAAAAATCAAATCGGTGTAATGGCCAATCCAAAAATGGTAGTGATTGACCAGGTATATTTAAAGACTCTTCCTGTTAACCATTTTAATTCGGGCATTGCTGAAGTTTTAAAACACGGCCTCATACATTCTGAAGAGCACTGGACAAAGTTGACACAACAAAAGCTGGTGGTTTCCTCAAAGAATTTATTGGAAGTCATTTTTGATTCTGTATCAATAAAAGACAGTATTGTAAAGCAAGATTATTTTGAATCAGGTCTAAGAAAAAGTTTAAATTTTGGCCACACTTTGGGTCATGCCATCGAAAGCTATTCACTTTCCGGAAAGGAAATCAGGCCGCTTTTGCACGGGGAAGCTATTGGAATTGGGATGATTTTAGAAGCTTTTCTTTCTGCTGTTTATTTAAATTTTCCAATGGCAACCGTTGATAAAATAAAGTCGGTTTTTAAAATTTATTTTGATAGTATTTCATTTGAAAATCAGGCTATTAATGAAATTATATCTTATTTAATGTTTGACAAAAAAAATAATAACAAACAAATCAATTTTGTGCTTTTAGAAGAAATTGGAAAACCTGTTTTGGATGTACAGGTTTCAAACGCACATATCATTGACTCTTTTCAGTTTTATTTAGAATAGAAATAATCTCACACATAAAAATATAATGTCTGTTTTTTTGATTAAAAAAATTATGTAGATTTATGTTCTAAATAACAATCCCCATAAGTTATGAAACGCATCATCGTTGATTTTAAAAAATTAACCCCGGAAATTTTATCGCTTTTGGTTGAAAAATATCCTTTTGGATATGACGATGATGACATCATTTCTTTTAAAAATATGAAAGGTGAAATTGTTGAAGCGGTGGAGGTTAGAAAAGGTGATGATATTTATTTGGTTAAAGTCAGCTCAAAATTGGTTAATACCATGGCCAATTTTGTAGAGGATGATTATGACCCGGAAGACTTTAACGAGCCTATTATTGAAGTTCCCGAAAAATCACTGGATGAGATTGAACGTGAGGAAGAAGATGATGATACACTAGTCTAATAGATATCTTTCTTTGCACACATTTAAGTGATGCATTTCGTGTCCTGAAATCACAAAACCTAAAGCCCTCACAGACATGATGTTTCCATTGGCCACTCCAGTTCTTGCCAATACCTCATCATTAAACGAATTAAACAAATGGATGGTTGATTGCCTGAGAGACTCATATTCTTCCAATAAATCGATTAGCTTTTTTGAATTTGCAAACGATTGTGGCACATAATCATCTTGTTCAAAACCTGGTAATTCTGTTCGGTCATTTCTTGCAAATCTTAGTGCACGATAACACATAATTCTTTCAGTATCTATACAGTGTACCAAGACTTCTTTTAAAGTCCATTTTTCGGGTGCATAACTATACAAACTTTGCGTTTCTGATAAAGCACTGAAATAATTAAAAAATGCTTCAAAACTATGTTTCAAAGCATTTTCTATACTCAAGCCTTCAGGCGCAAGTTGAATATAACCTTTATAAAAAGGAGCATATTCGTTTGTTGATATGTTAGCCTTGGTTATCAAAAATATCGTGCATTAATCGCTTTTTGTCATTGATACTTTCCTCCAGTGAAATCATTGTTTCGGTTCTTAAAACACCATCTATATCATCAATCTGAAAAATAATATCTTTTGCATGTGTTGTACTTTTAGCTCTTATTTTACAGAAAATATTGAATTTTCCGGTGGTTATATGAGCTACAGTTACGTTGGGGATAGACTTAAGTCTTTCTAGAACAAATTTTGTTTGAGAAGATTTATCCAAGAATACACCCACATAAGCTATAAAAGAATATCCTAACTTTTTGTAATCCACAATTAGAGTTGAACCGGTTATAATTCCGGCGTCTTCCATCTTCTTAACTCTAACGTGAATGGTACCTGCGGAAACATTATGCTTTTTTGCGATGTCTGTAAAGGGAACTCTTGAATTATCAATCAACATGTCAAGTATCTGATGATCAATATTGTCTAGTTTAAATTTAGCCATTATTAAGTTTTATTTTATTGATTATTCTGCAAATATAACTTCAATTTCGAGAAATATTCTTAAACAAAAACTAAAAAACAACTAAATCATTGAAATATTAATAGAGTCAATTGTAAGGTTGGTTATTTCAGAATCAAGCATAATTCTTTTCTTAGTATTAAGCAGAACTTCTTTGTTTGAGGCATCAATTGTTCTGTGCCCGTAAAATGATTGTAAATTTCCTGTTTTAGCCAACTTGGGTATAAAACTAACATTGCCTACAATAAGTTTTTCTTCAAATTGAATGGCAATATCTGAGCACTTCTCATTATAGATTGCATTCCTGATAATAATATCGAAGAATAATTTTTCATTTTCGGGAATATTAAAATATTCTGTTGTTTCAGGCAGTTTCTGCTTTGAATCAGCCAGTATATCAAACAAACTCCATAAAGCGATGAAAATATATTCTCTCACTTTTTCCCGTTTGTAATCGTTTCCGTAATGCCCGGCTTCAAATAAGATAGCAGGCACACCCATCGATTGAAAAGTGTCTCCCAAACAATTTGGATTAAATTCATCACTGTATCTACCTATGTTGCCCGGAATAATTTTCTGTAATGAGTTGTTCATAGCAGTGATAAGCTGCATTGCAAAACCTCTGTTTTCTGTAATTGTTTTTTGTTGATTGGCTGATGGGGCTAAAAATGAAACCACTGCAGGATTTGAGGTTTTACCGGCAGAAAAGATAGTTCGCTGATCGTGCATATTTAAACACAAATCAGGTTTAAAGTCTTCAAAAACAGCAAACAACGTTTTTATTTCACTTTGTGATTTATTCAAGGCATCGCGGTTTAAATCCACACCATTAGCATTTTCACGGGTATACCTCAATGCACCATCAGGATTGAGCATGGGCAGTATTTTAAGTGTTATTTTACTGTCTAAATTATTATCAGTATTTAAATAGTTGATAAAATCAAAAATCGCTTTGGTAGTGGTTGACTCATTGCCGTGCATTTGTGACCACATCAAAATTTTAAATTTTCCCTTACCAAAAGTAATGGAATACAACGGCTGATTTTCTTCTGAAAAACCTTCAACCTTAATTTTAAATTTTGAACTCAACTTTTTTAAAAGAGGCTCTATACTTTCTAAGACGACATACCTGCCGGAAATGTCTTGTTCCTGAAACCGACTATAATCTATTTCTGAATATCTATTTCCCATATTTTACAAAAGTAAACAAGCTAAAGTTTACAGTTGTAAACGTAAAATTGAATCAAACCATTGACAATTGTAATCAACATCGATTAATCTTTGTACTACTTCTGTTACAATGGGAAACATTATTTAACAAAATATAGCTTATAAATATTTTATCACACTGTATCAGTTATTTATACATTTTTATATAAAGTAATAAATCAATGTTTGTTGTGTGTTTTTATATTATTATTGGCTTTATTTGATATTATTTGTTACATTTGTAACGTAGTTAGGGTTTTAAAATTAGTTTACAATGATAAACAGTGACGAATTTGCAAAAAGACTCCAGATTGTGATGGATTATTATGGGTTGACTTCGTCTGCGCTGGCAGATGTTATTGAATTTAACCGATCGAGTATCTCTCATTTGTTGTCGGGTAGGAATAAACCCAGTCTCGAATTTGTAATGAAGATTCTGGATAAATTTCCCGAAGTAAAATTGTACTGGTTACTCAACGGAAAAGGAAATTTCCCGGAAACGGAATCCCCTATCGAAACAAACAACCAAAAATCTTTGTTTGACAGTGAGCCGGCCCCCCCCGTTGCATCAAAAAATGTTTCGGTTTTAGATGATAAAATAATTCAGACAGCAGACGGTACTATTGAACGCATCATTCTTTTCTATAAAGACGGCACTTTTAAAGAGTATAAAAATTAGTTATAGTGTCTGATAAAAGCCACTAACCTGCCCGTTCCGTTCAGGCGGGTGCACGAATGATTTTAAAATTTCTTACTTAAAAAATTAAATTGCTAAATGTCAGTTTATTAAGTTTATTTCTTTAAGCCCCAGCGGGGCGATATGTTTGTAGTAAAATAGAACCCCTCAAACAACAAAAAGTCCCGTAGGGACGACCTGTCTTTTATTTCATTGATTTTAGATTTTTTTTTACCGGACACTACTGAAAAATTAGCAGACTTGCTATATTTTACTGAAATTTGCAAAAAACTTTGCTATGCGGTATTTCTTGCTCTTTTTCATCTCCATTTCTTTTATTTCCTGTTATGATGCTGAACGCAAATGTGAAGACTTTAGAACAGGAACTTTTGAGTTTGAAGCATTTTTGGATAACGAATTACTGAAAACCACCTTTGTGCGCAACGATAGTATTGAAATCGACTATTTTCAAGGGAAGGCTGATACCTCTTCCATTCGCTGGATAAACGACTGTGAATATATTTTACAAAAACTCAACCCAAAAAGTCTGGACGAAGAGCGCGCCGTTCATATTAAAATCCTTACTACAAAAGGGAATACTTACACCTTTGAATATGGCATCGTGGGTCAAACCAATAAGCAAAAAGGTACTGCTGTAAGGGTTGATTAATCAAGTTTTAAAATAATCTGACCGTTTTCGTCAAGCATTCCCTCATCGTCATCATCAGACTTATTTTGAGTAGAATCTTCAGCATTTTCATTTACAGAAACTTCATCAACCACTTCTATTTCCTCGGCAGGAATTTCTTCTGGCTCTTCAAACGGCAATGGCTCTAATAGATTGATTTGCTTTACTTTTTCTTTGGTTAATTGATTTCCTTGTGCGCCTATGCCTTTTATAGAAATAAATTCTTCCAGATTTAAAATAAGGTTGTCTTTTTGATCTTTGCCTTTTTGTTTATTGAAAATGACTTCGACCATTGGTCTGTAATCGGTTGAGACTATTTCAAGATAAGATTTAGGATGATCAGATATAAACATTTCTTCTTTATCTTCATTTTCAATCAGAAACCGTTTTACATAAAATAATTCCTTTTCGCCTTCCCAGTAAATCACTGAAACAGGCTTTTTGGGTTTCCATTTTTCCAACACGACCATATCGTCGTCAAAACGCAACAAAACATCAGGAATCACCGTTTTCAGTTTACCGGATTGATTGATAATAAGCAGGCGGTCGTCTTTTTTAAATTCGCCCAAATATTCCCCTCTTTCGTCCAGATTCAAACGCTGCACGGTATCGTCAAACCAGATTTTTCGGGGTTTTAGTGTTGAAAGTCCCTTTTCTTTCAGCTCAATACGCTTGATGGAATGTTTGGTAACAATGTTTCCTTTGGAGTTTCTTCCTTTTACCAAAATATCGGCAAAATCGAGTTCAAATTTTAATTTTTTGATACTTCCGGCCTGCCTTAAAAGCACATTTACTGTTTCGGCTTCACCGTTTGGATTGGCCGTAAAATAAAGCACTTTTGAGCCTTTGTTTTCCTGAGTGAGGTCATACTCATTGTCTCTAATGGTTCCGGTAACAAAAAAGCGTTTTACATATGAGGCTCCTTTGGCGCCATCTCTGTAAATCATATTGTAGATGGTGCGTTTGTCTTTTTTCTTAAACACTGCCACATGAATGATGTTTTTACCCACAAAAGTTTTGGTGTCAACCTTGGTAACCATCATTTTACCATCTTCCGTGAAAACAATAATATCGTCTATATCACTGCAATCAGTGACATATTCATCTTTTTTCAGGCCTGTTCCTACAAAACCTTCTTCCCTGTTTACGTAGAGTTTGGTATTTCTAATCACCACTTTGGTGGCTTCTATATCATCAAAAATACGCAATTCGGTTTTGCGTTCTCTGCCTTCTCCATAGTCCTTTTTTAGTCTTTTAAAATAGTCTATGGCAAAGGTTATCAGGTTGTCGAGGTGGTGTTTTATTTGTGCAATCTGCTCTTCGAGTGCATCTATTTTTTGCTGGGCTTTGTCAATGTCAAATTTTGAAATGCGCTTGATTCTGATTTCGGTGAGTCTAACAATATCTTCTGTTGTAATGGCTCTTTTCAAATGCGCGATATGTGGTTGCAGTCCTTTATCGATGGCACTGATTACGCCTTCCCAGGTTTCTTCTTCTTCTATGTCGCGGTAAATCCTGTTTTCGATAAAAATACGTTCCAACGAAGCAAAATGCCATTGTTCTTCCAGTTCGTCCAACTGGATTTGAAGTTCGGCTCTCAGCAACTCCACGGTTCTGTCAGTCGAGCGACGCAGCATTTCAGAAACACCCACAAACAAGGGTTTGTTGTCTTCAATCACACAGCCCAAAGGTGAAATGGAAGTTTCGCAGGCCGTAAAAGCATACAGCGCGTCTATGGTTTTATCCGGCGAAATACCGCTAGGCAGGTGGATTTGAATTTCAACCTCTGCCGAAGTATTGTCGTCAATCTTTTTGATTTTGATTTTTCCTTTTTCATTGGCCTTGATTATAGAATCAATCAGCGATGAAGTATTGGTGCCGAAAGGAATCTCAGTAATTACCAATGTATTTTTATCGAGCTGCTGGATTTTAGCTCTGATTCTCACTTTTCCGCCACGAAGACCGTCGTTATAATTGGTCACATCGGCAATTCCCCCGGTAGGGAAATCGGGAAAAAGCGTAAACTTTTTGCCCTGCAGGTGTTTTATGGAAGCATCAATAAGCTCATTGAAATTGTGTGGCAGCACTTTCGTCGAAAGGCCCACAGCAATCCCCTCTGCACCTTGAGCGAGCAGCAATGGAAATTTTACCGGAAAGTTGATGGGCTCTTTTCTTCTTCCGTCATACGAAAGCTGCCACGGTGTGATTTTTGCATAAAAAACAACATCCAAAGCAAATTTTGAAAGCCGGGCTTCGATATATCGGGAAGCTGCCGCGCCATCGCCCGTGAGGATATTTCCCCAGTTTCCCTGGGTGTCTATGAGTAAATCTTTCTGCCCCATCTGCACCATGGCATCGGCAATACTGGCATCGCCGTGAGGATGGTATTGCATGGTGTGTCCCACAATATTGGCCACTTTGTTGTAACGGCCGTCATCAAGGTCTTTCATGGAGTGCATAATGCGTCGCTGCACAGGCTTAAAACCATCTTCAATAGCAGGAACGGCACGCTCAAGGATTACATAAGAAGCATAATCCAAAAACCAGTCTTTAAACATTCCGGTGACTTTGATAATGGTGTCGCCGGAATTGTTTTCTTCGTTAAATTCAGGCTTTATTTCCTCGTTTTCTTCTATCATTTGTTGGTTTCATAATTTTGAAAGTTTCAGATTTTGAGTTAATCTGTCCAATCTGTGGTAAATTCTGAAATTAAAAAGACATTTGTAAATCCACCTTCAAAGTGATGCTCATTTGTAAATAGAGCATATAGCAATACTTTTTCACCTATATTTACTTCGCTATTGAAATAATCTACTAATTGATTTTGAATTGGCATCCAAATCTTTGAATTACCTACGTTGAATTCGTATTCTTTTAAAACTAAATCATTTAAAATACTTGAGTCTCCAGTCCTTATTTTATAAACCCTTTTTACAGAATTTATAACTTTATCTTCAACCGGCCTTATATTTCCGGTAAACTCAGCAAAAAATCTGTAAGTGTCCATTCTCACATAATAATGACCAGATGTAGTATCTTTTTCAACTTCTTGAGCATATTTTTCCTCAAATGCCAATACTTCGTCAACAACTATAAATTCATAGTTTGCATCCCAATCATCAAATCCAGATTGAGAAAATCCAACTGCTGAAACTAAAATTAAAAACAAAATGTATTTTGACATATCAATCTATAAATCTTCAACTTTATCTAACTCAAACTTTAAATTATCAATAATAAACTCCTGCCTGTCCGGAGTGTTTTTACCCATATAGAAAGACAACAGTTCTTCAATTGACATATTTCTGTCCAGCATTACGGGGTCTAAGCGCATATCCGGGCCAATAAAATGCTTGAACTCGTCCGGCGAAATTTCACCCAGTCCCTTAAATCGGGTGATTTCGGGTTTGGGCTTTAGTTTTTCAATGGCATCCACCCTTTCCTGTTCAGAATAGCAGTAGATGGTTTCTTTTTTATTTCGCACGCGAAAGAGCGGAGTCTGCAAAATATACAAATGTCCTTCTTTAATCACTTCGGGGAAAAACTGTAAAAAGAATGTGATAAGCAGCAGCCTGATGTGCATTCCGTCCACATCAGCATCTGTCGCGATTACAATATTGTTGTAGCGTAAATCCTCTATACTTTCTTCAATATTCAACGCCGCCTGAAGCAGGTTAAACTCTTCGTTTTCATAAACTATTTTTTTGGTAAGCCCATAGCTGTTTAAGGGTTTTCCTTTAAGGCTGAAAACGGCTTGTGTGTTGACATCACGGCTTTTGGTAATCGAGCCGCTCGCCGAATCACCCTCGGTAATAAACAAGGTGGTTTCAAGTTGGCGGTCAGACTTTGTGTCTTGAAGATGAATACGGCAGTCACGTAATTTTTTGTTATGCAGACTTGCTTTTTTAGCGCGTTCTTTCGCCAGCTTTCTGATGCCCGACAGCTCTTTGCGTTCGCGTTCTGCCTGAAGGATTTTTCGTTGTAATTTATCAGCCGTTTCCGGGTTTTTGTGCAGGTAGTTATCGAGGTGTTTTTTTAGAAAATCAATTATAAAAGTGCGCACCGTGGGCAAATCGCCGCCCATATCGGTAGAACCCAACTTGGTCTTGGTCTGACTTTCAAAAACCGGTTCCATCACTTTAATACTGATGGCAGACACGATTGATTTTCTAATATCGCTGGCTTCAAAATTTTTACCGTAAAACTCCCGAATGGTTTTTACCAATGCTTCGCGAAAAGCGTTTAAGTGTGTACCGCCCTGAGTGGTGTTTTGTCCGTTTACAAAAGAGTGGTATTCTTCGCTGTATTGGGTTTTACTGTGTGTAAGCGCAATTTCAATGTCTTCGCCTTCCAGATGGATGATGGGATACAGTATATCGTCCTGGTGAATGTTTTCTTCCAGTAAATCCTTTAAACCGTTTTCAGAATAGTATTTTTCGCCGTTAAAATCGATGGTCAATCCCCTATTGAGATAGACATAATTTTTAAGCATTTTTGAAACATACTCTGTACGGAAACGGAAATTTTTAAAGATGGTTTCATCCGGAATGAAAATTACTTTAGTCCCGCGGCGGGAAGAAGTTTCTTCGGGGCTGGAGTCTGTCAAAAGATTTCCTTGCTGAAACTCGGCATATTTCAGTTGGTTGTCACGCACAGACTCAACTCTAAAAAACGTAGAGAGCGCATTCACTGCTTTGGTACCCACCCCATTCAGACCCACTGATTTTTTAAAGGCACGGGTGTCATATTTACCGCCGGTATTCATTTTTGAAACCACATCCACCACTTTACCCAATGGAATACCACGGCCGAAATCTCTGATTTTCACTTCTTTGTCTTTAATGCGAATTTCGATGGTTTTCCCGGCACCCATTACAAATTCGTCAATGGAGTTGTCCAGCACTTCTTTTAAAAGAATGTAAATACCGTCATCCGGCGAAGAGCCATCGCCCAATTTACCAATATACATACCCGGTCGCATCCGGATGTGTTCTTTCCAATCGAGCGAGCGAATATTGTCTTCGGTATATTGTGTTTCTTTAGCCATCAAAATTGTTTCAAATGCCTGCTAATATAAGACTTCAATGTAAAAAATGAAACCGCAAAAAAAGAAAGTAATTAACAATAAAACGTGTGGATTTGTTAAGAAATTTTATCTTCAAAATAAATTCCAAAAAACGTATTTTTGTTTAAATTAAAAATTATTTTATCCTATGAGTTGGGGAGGCAGTGTACAGGCTATGATAACGTCGTTGCGCAACAATAAAAATTTGCTGCCCAAACGCAAAAGCCTGTATGATAAAGACAAACTAAAAAATGTAAACTATACCATATCAGAAGGCTTGAATTGTGACATAGAAGCCACTGAAGAACAACTCCTTGAAATAAGAACCCGAATTCAAAAAAGGAACAAGCTAAAAAAAATCATTAATTCTGTAATTATTTCAGTTGCGGTTTTAATTGCCTTGTATTTGAGTTACTTAAACTCCCAAAAACAAGTTATCATTCAAACTCCTAAAGTAGAAACTGAAACTAAAACTACTGAACAAGTCTATCTCAATTACATAAAATATGGTGACACCTGGCTGGAAGATAAAAAATGGAAAGCCGCTATTCACAACTTCCAAAAAGCTGTTGAGCTTGCGCCAAATGACTACCATTCACAGTACAGGCTGGCTTTGGCTTTTGCTTATCATTGCGCCAATGAAAATTCAAATTGTAATGAAGGAAATCAATTATTAAATGAATTAATTTCTAACTTTGGAAGTAACTCAGATATAGAATATTTAAAAGGAATTATTGTTAACCGTTAAAAATCAAATCCTATGAAAAAGCTGATTTATGTAACGTTTGTCCTCTTTGCTTTTACAGCTTGTAAAAACAACCAAGAAAAAGAGACCGGTGAAGAAATTGTAGAAACCGAACAAGTCCCTGACATGCACACCTCACAAATTGCACTGGACTGGCAGGGCGTTTATAAAGGCGTTTTGCCTTGTGCCGACTGTGAGGGTATTGCAACAGAAGTAAAACTCAATGACGATCAAACCTATACTATTGAGCGTGTATATTTAGGAAAAGATGATCAAGCATTTAAAGAGGCCGGTGCGTTTAAATGGACCGAAGACGGAGGCAGTATCGTGCTTAAAGAAAAAGTAAAAGGCAGCCCAACACTTTTTAAAGTGGGCGAAAACTACTTACTGCATCTTAACCAAGATGGTGAAAAAATTGAAGGCGAATTGGCGGAAATGTATATGCTTAGAAAGGAGTAAGAAAAGCCCACAATAATGTGGGCTTTTATATATTAAACATTAAACCTAAAGTGCATCACATCGCCGTCCTTAACGATGTACTCCTTGCCTTCTACTCTCATTTTTCCGGCTTCTTTCACCTTGGCTTCGCTGCCATACTTTACATAATCATCAAAGGCGATGACTTCTGCACGGATAAATCCTTTTTCAAAATCAGTGTGAATCACCCCGGCAGCCTGCGGCGCAGTTGCACCTATAGGAATAGTCCAGGCGCGCACCTCTTTAACCCCGGCAGTGAAATACGTCTGCAGGTTTAATAATTTATATGCTGCACGTATTAGTTTTGCAGACCCGGCTTCATCAAGCCCCAAATCTTCCAGAAACATTTGACGCTCTTCATAAGTTTCCAGTTCGGTAATATCAGCTTCTGTGCCAACAGCCAGCACCAATACTTCAGCGTTTTCGTTTTTTACGTTCTCTTTTACCAAATCCACATAGCTATTGCCCGATGCGGCAGCGCCTTCATCTACATTGCAGACATACAGCACTGGCTTGTCAGTAATAAATTGAGCGGGTATAACAAACTCTTCACGGTCTTCGGCAGTCAATTCGATAGCTCTTACGGAAACACCGGCTTCCAGACCTGCTTTAATTTTCATCAAAACAGCTTCTTCTTTTTGAGCGTCCTTATTTCCGGTTTTGGCGGCACGTTTTACTTTTTCAAGCTTTTTATCAACGGTTTCCAGGTCTTTCAACTGCAACTCCATATCGATGGTTTCCTTATCTCTGATAGGGTTTACAGAGCCGTCCACGTGTACAATATTGTCATTATCAAAACAGCGCAGCACGTGCAGTATGGCATCAGTCTCTCTAATGTTTGCCAAAAACTGGTTGCCCAGCCCCTCGCCTTTGCTGGCTCCTTTTACCAGACCTGCAATGTCAACAATCTCAACCGTTGCCGGCACAACGCGCTCAGGATTTACCAACGACTCCAGTTTTTGAAGTCTGGGATCGGGAACGTTTACCACCCCAATATTAGGCTCAATAGTACAAAACGGGAAGTTAGCGCTTTGTGCTTTGGCGTTAGACAAACAGTTAAACAGCGTGGATTTACCTACATTGGGAAGACCTACAATTCCGGCTTTCATATTTTATGCTTTTAAAGGGCGCAAAGATACATCTTCAATTGAATTTTCAGGAATAAAAAAAGATGTTAACCAAATAATGATAAACATCTTTTCAAAAATCGTTTTTTAACTTTAATTCCCTACCGGGAAAGTATAGTTAGAGCCAATACCCAATGGTATATCAAATGCCCAAAAACCGAGCAGGAACAAGGTCCAGAGTATAATCATCGCAATGGAATATGGCAGCATCAAAGCCACCAGTGTCCCGATGCCCGTTGATTTTACATATTTCTGACAGAATACAACAATCAGTGGGAAATAAGGCAATAAAGGTGTAACGATATTACTGGATGAATCACCCACACGGTAAGCTGCTTGGGTTAAATCGGGAGATATTCCTAATTCCATCAGCATAGGAACCATAACCGCACCGATTAATGCCCATTTAGCAGAAGCAGAACCTACAAGAAGGTTAACAAAAGCCGAAAGAAAAACTATTCCAACCAACGTAATACTCATATGAAAGTCCATCGCTTTTAGCCAGTTAGCTCCTTTTATTGCAAGCAACGCTCCAAGATTTGACTGTCCAAAAGAATAGATAAACAGTGCACAGAAAAAAGCCATCACGATATAATATCCCATACCGCTCATAGACTTGCTCATTCCCTTTACAATTTCACGGTGATTATTGGCTGTTTTGGCAACATAGCCATAAACCACACCGGGAATTAAGAAAAATACAAAAATAATTGCCACAATCGACTTCATCAATGGTGCTGCAGAATCGGTGATTTCTCCTCCGGGAGCCCTCCAAGCAGATGTTTCAGGAATGGCTGAAACAACTAATAGCACTAAGCTTAACATCATAGCAACTGTAGCCCATACAAGTCCTTTTCGCTCTGAAGCCAACAAATTTTCCATTTTTGGCAAATCGGCTTCATCGGCATCTACCTGTGTTTTTTTCAAGCGGGGTTCAATGAATTTATCGGTTAAAATCCAGCCAATTATAATTACAAGAAAGGTCGAAGCAGTAGTAAAGTAATAGTTATTCAAAGGGTTGATTACTATATCAGCCGCTGCAGGGTCTGAAGACAATCTGGCTGAAACTTCGGTAAGTCCTGCCAACAGCGGGTCTAAACTGGAAGGCACAAAAAAGGTTGCTGAAAATCCACCGGAAACCCCGGCAAATGCAGCTGCAATACCGGCCAGCGGATGCCTGCCTGCCGCATAAAATATTACTGCACCTAATGGAATAACCAAAACATACCCCGCATCTACAGCCACGTGGCTCAAAACACCAACTCCCACAAGTACTGGAGTTAACAGCATTTTTGGTGTTACAGAAAGTATGGCTCTAAGTCCGGCATTGATGTATCCTGTATATTCGGCAACACCCAAGCCTAACATGGCTACAAGCACCACCCCAAGTGGTGGGAAAGTTACAAATGTATGCACCATATTGGCCATAAAATCGGTTAGTGCACTTGCTTCTAATAGGTTTTTAATTTGAATGGCACTTCCGGTTCGCGGGTCAAGTTCAGAAAAACTTACCCCTGAAAAATACCAAGAGGCAAACCATACAAAAAACATTAATAAAGCAAATAATACTGCGGGATCGGGTAGTTTATTTCCAATTTTCTCAACAAGGTCAAGCATTTTATTGGCAATTCCCTTTTTTGGTGAGGTAACAGCTTCTTCCATATTTATTAGTTAGTTAAATTTATGAAGTTGCTAAAATAGAAAAATATGCCTAAAGCAAATCGTTTATCAAAAAAACTTTTATGTGATAAGTCCACTATTTTCGATTTAATAAACCAGGTGCTTTTATGAAGACTTTAAGTATTATTTGATTTTATTTAACTTAAAAACCTGTATCTTTCATTACTATTAACCATAAATTCAAAAAATTATGAAAAATGTATTTATTTTAGCTTTTGTATTTGGATTTTTATTTTCAACCTCAGCTTTTGCACAAAATATTGAAAATGTAAAAAAAGAAACTACAGTAAAAAAAGTTACAGTTAAGGATACTGATGTTCAAACTGTTATTGAAAAAGATGTAAAAGAAGAGGTGTCTGTAGTTAAAGTTGAAGGAACTGATAAAGTTAACCAAAAGTCTGAAGATGTAGTTGTAAAGGAAGTTAAAACCCAGACAGTTGATGTAGTGACTGAAGGGACAAATAAAGAAAACAAGGAGTATGAAAGAGTTGACGGACAACAACGAGGGGCTCCTGTTCAAACCGGTGATGAAGTGCCAACCAAACCACTAAAACAAGACCAAAAGAAAAAAGGTGACGGATAACATTAATATCAGAAATCAACTCCCCCGACTTTAATTTTTAGAGTCGGGTTTTTATTTTATTTTAGCACACTTGGATATTATACATAATAAATGAAAAAAAACATTCTGCTTTTATTGTTGGTTTTTACCATTAGTTTTCTAAACGCTCAACATAAAAAAGCTTATCAAATTTTTACTTCTGAAGGTGAACCCACCGATTATTATAAAATGCTTGAAGCAGTAAAAAGAAGTGACATAGTTTTATTTGGCGAGCAGCACAACAGCGCCATTGCACATTGGCTTCAGTTTGAGCTCACCTCCGATTTATTAAATGAAAAAAAGGTGACATTGGGAGCAGAGATGTTTGAAAGAGACAATCAAGAGCCTCTCAACAAGTATTTAGCAGGTGAAATTGACCAAAAAGGACTTGACACCTTGGCAAGGCTTTGGTCAAATTATAAAACTGATTATGCGCCACTTGTCAATCTCGCTAAAAAACACAACGCCGAGTTTATTGCAACCAACATCCCCAGACGCTATGCCAATATGGTTTTCAGAAACGGGTTTGAAATATTGGATACCTTGACCGAAGAAGAAAAAAGCTGGATAGCCCCCCTACCCATCGCTTTTGACCCGGAATTACCCACTTACCAAAACATCCTGACAATGATGGGCGACCACGGCACCCCGGAATTAGTAAAAGCCCAGGCTATCAAAGATGCAACCATGGCTTATTCCATTTTGGAACACAAAAAAGAAAACCGGCTTTTTCTGCATTATAACGGTGCCTATCACAGCGATTTTTATGAGGGAATTGTTTGGTATCTCAAACTTACCGAACCCGATTTAAAATATTTGGTCATTTCTACGGTTACACAAAAAGATATTGCTGCTCTTGAAAAAGAACATTATAGAAAAGGAGATTTTATTATTGTTGTCAATGAAAATGTAACCACTACCTATTGAATTTTATTAGTTTAATAGTTGAATAGTTCAAAGGTATGATGTGCTAAAAGTGGACAGATAACGTTAGTTTTTAAACCAATAACGATTAACCAATAACTACAAATTAAACAACGTGTATAAATTTTTAAAAACATTTCTGCTTCTTTTTATACTAAATGCCGCTCAGGCGCAAGAGATTGCTGTTTTAAAATACAACGGCGGCGGCGATTGGTATGCCAACCCAACTTCTTTGCCTAATTTAATCGCATTCTGCAATCAAAACATCAATACCAGAATCAACCCCACACCCCGAACCGTAGAAACGGCCAGTGTGGAGATTTTTCAGTATCCGTTTATACATATGACCGGACATGGAAATGTTTATTTCACACCCGAAGATGTTACCAACCTGAGAAACTACCTGTTCAGTGGTGGTTTTTTACATATTGATGACAATTACGGAATGGACAAATTTTTAAGACCGGAGCTCAAAAAAGTTTTCCCTGACAAAGAATTGGTAGAACTTCCTGTAAATCACCCCATATTCACCTATCATTACAGATTTCCAAACGGACTGCCAAAAATTCACGAGCACGATAATTTACCGCCTCAGGCATTTGGTATTTATCACGAAAATAGATTAGTTTTACTTTACACTTACGAAACCGATTTGGGCAACGGTTGGGAAAGTCAGGAAGTGCATAATAACCCGGAGAAGGTAAGACTTAAAGCCTTGCAGATGGGTGCCAATATTATAAAATACGCTTTTGAAAACTAACTAATTTTTCTTCTATGATACAGTCAGGCGAAATCACTAAAGGCATTTTAAAAGCTGTTGCAGTTATTTTTGGCTTTCTTTTTTTAGCCTGGTTTCTTTACAAGATTCAAAGTGTTTTGGCTTATCTGGCCATATCGGGAGTGGTGACTTTGATTGGCAGACCCATCATACTTTTTTTAAAGCAAAAACTAAAGTTTAGAAATTTGCTGGCGGTTATCACAACTATGATTTTGATGCTGGGAGTGTTTATTGGTTTGTTGTTTTTATTTATTCCGCTTATAAAGCAACAAAGTCACAATCTATCACTATTAAATATTGAGTCTCTTTCAGACACAATTGAAAATTTTTACATTGAAACACTCTCCTATTTTTCAGGGCCAAATTTTGATGCAGAAGCAAGATTTGCTGATACCGATTTTTTTGGCTCCATCGATTTTGGATTTATTCCTGACTTTATAAACAGTTTTTTAAGTGCGCTTGGCACATTTAGTATTGGGCTGTTTTCTGTGGTGTTTATATCATTTTTCCTTTTAAAAGACAGTAAATTGCTTGAAAACGGCATACTCACATTTATTCCCGACAGTAAAGAAGCCCGGTTTGAAAAATCACTTGAAAAAATAAAAAACCTGCTTTCCAGATATTTTATCGGGCTGGTATTTCAAATAATGGTATTGTTTATCATTTACTCGTTTGTACTGTTGTTTTTTGGCATAGACAATGCCATTGTCATTGCTTTTCTATGTGCATTGCTAAATATCATTCCTTATCTGGGGCCGCTTATCGGTGGGTTTGTGATGTTCTTTTTAACGATGTCGAGCAATCTTGGCCAAGATTTCAGCTCGGTGGTGCTACCCACCACCCTTTATGTGATGATAGGTTTTATTGCCGGACAACTTATTGATAATTTTTTAAGTCAACCGCTCATTTTTTCAAACAGCGTGCGTTCTCATCCACTGGAAATATTTTTAGTAATTGTAATTGGCGGTTTGCTTTTCGGAATTGTAGGAATGATAGTCGCTGTGCCGTCTTACACAGTAATTAAAGTGATTGCTAAGGAATTTCTTTCAGAAAATAAAATCGTTCAACGCTTAACGAAAGATTTTTAGATTTCAATTTGAACAAAGCCGTTTTATATACCGAAGTTCAGGATTTTATAAATGAAAACTTGAACACTGATACCGGAAAATTGATTTTTAAAAAAAGTAATTTCTCAGGTGTCGCTATGCGCGAAATTGTTCAGCAGATTGAAGGAAAAAGAAAAGCCAAAGAAAAGCTTCCCACCTGGTTTAAAACAAACGCTATTTATTATCCTCCTAAAATTAATCTGGAGCAAACTTCTTCCGAAACAACGGCTCGATATAAATCAAAACTTGTTTCAGGTAAATCGTTGGCCGATTTAACAGGTGGTCTGGGAATTGACAGCTATTATTTTTCGAAAGAAATCAAAGAAGTTTTCCATTTTGAAACCAATAAAACACTCTCTGAAATTGCCCGGCACAATTTCTCTCAACTTAAAGTAAACATAAACTGCATTCATCAAGACGGAATTGAGGCTATAAAAAACAAAACTTTTGACTGTATTTATATTGATCCTTACAGACGCAGCGATGTCAAGGGCAAAGTCTTTTTGCTTTCAGACTGCGAACCCGATGTGGTAAAAAATCTGGATTATCTCCTTGAACGATGCAGCATTTTACTCATCAAAACTTCGCCGATGCTGGATATTTCTGCGGGGTTGAAAGAATTGCATTCTGTTTGTGAAATTCATATTGTTGCCGTTGAAAATGAAGTTAAAGAACTGTTGTGGCTTATCAAAAAAGTAAATAGCAGCAACATACTTATTAAGACCATTAACATCTCAAAAAACAACCTGGAAACTTTTGAAACTGAATTTGTGTTTGAAGAAACAATAAGTTTTTCATCTCCCCAAAAATACCTTTATGAACCCAATGCTGCTGTAATGAAAAGTGGTATGTTTCAGGCGTTGGCAGAGTGTTTTCAAGTAAAAAAACTGGCAGTAAACACCCATCTTTTTACATCTGATGCTTTGGTTGAATTTCCCGGAAGGAAATTTGAGATTGAAAAAATTCTGCCTTATAAAAAGAAAGGATTAATTGAGTTTGTTCAAGGAATCAAGGCAAACGTCACGACCAGAAACTTTCCGGAAACCGTAGACTCTCTAAAAAAACGATGGAAAATCAGTGATGGTGGAGATACCTATTTGTTTTTCACTACTGATAATGAGAATAATAAACTGGTTGTTTTTTGCAGAAAAATAAAAGACTAAAAAATTGATATTTTTGTTGCGACATTAAAGATGAAAACTTACATTTGCAACCGCCTTTTAAAGGATAGAAAGTTCATTTATTTTGGAGAGTTGCCGGAGTGGTTAACGGAGCAGTTTGCTAAACTGTCGGCGGGTAACTGTCGCGTGGGTTCGAATCCCACACTCTCCGCTGAACTTTTCTAAAAGTTTTTTTGATATTTTATACACATTTAAAGTTTATAATTAAACTTTTTCGGGGTGTAGCGTAGCCCGGTTATCGCGCCTGCTTTGGGAGCAGGAGGTCGCAGGTTCGAATCCTGCCACCCCGACAATTTCTTGAAATATTTGGTCGCGTAGCTCAGCTGGATAGAGCATCTGCCTTCTAAGCAGACGGTCGCACGTTCGAATCGTGCCGCGATCACAAAGAAGCTCCTTAATAGGAGCTTTTTTGGTTTTATAAACTCAAACAATTACTTTTTTCTTTCCCCTTTTTAATTGATAAATGCCCATATTTTGTTTAAATTTGGACTCTTAATTTTAGCAATCAAAATCAATTATAATGAGTAAAAATGTTGTCATCGTGTCTGCCGCAAGAACACCTATTGGAAGTTTTATGGGAAGTTTATCTTCTTTTACCGCGGCTCAATTGGGCAGTATCGCCATAAAAGGAGCCTTAGATAAAATAAATTTAAATCCTGCACTTGTTCAAGAGGTGTTAATGGGTAATGTGGTTCAGGCTGGTGTGGGTCAAGCTCCTGCGCGTCAGGCAGCTTTAGGAGCCGGAATACCCAACACAGTAGGATGTACAACAGTAAATAAAGTGTGCGCCTCAGGTATGAAAGCAGTTATGCAAGGTGCTCAAGCTATAAAAGCCGGCGATGCAGATATAGTTGTGGCCGGTGGTATGGAAAGCATGAGCAACATTCCGCATTATGCACATTTAAGAAACGGAACAAAATTTGGCCCACTCACTATGGAAGATGGCTTACAAAAAGACGGCTTGATAGATGCTTATGACAAAAATGCCATGGGCGTAGCCGCCGATGCTTGTGCGGTTGAATATAAATTTTCAAGAGAAGATCAGGATAAATTTGCGGTTCAATCTTATGAAAGAAGTGCAAACGCCTGGGCTGCCGGAAAATTTAAAAACGAAATCGTTCCAGTGGAAGTTCCGCAGCGAAAGGGAGACCCTATTATATTTTCTGAAGATGAAGAATATAAAAACGTTTTTCTTGAAAAAATACCTTCACTTAGACCGGCTTTTACTAAAGATGGAACCGTTACTGCTGCCAATGCATCAACAATAAATGATGGCGCAGGCGCTGTGGTTTTGATGAGTGAAGAAAAAGCCAACGAATTGGGACTAAAACCCCTCGCCTACATTAAAAGCTATGCTGATGCAGCTCAAGAGCCCAAATGGTTTACCACGGCTCCGGCCAAAGCATTACCGCTAGCTTTAGATAAAGCCGGGATTTCTATAGCCGATGTTGATTATTTTGAATTTAATGAAGCATTTTCTGTAGTTGGATTGGCTAATATGAAAATTTTAGGTTTGGACGACTCCAAAGTAAATGTAAATGGAGGTGCAGTTTCTTTAGGGCATCCGTTGGGGTGCAGTGGTGTGAGAATCATCATTACTTTAATCAATGTATTGGAACAAAACAATGCTAAACTTGGCGCAGCGGCAATCTGTAATGGTGGCGGTGGTGCTTCTGCAATTGTTATCGAAAGAAAGTAAATGAAGTACGGCCTCTGCAATTTAAGCCTGATACCGGTGAGACGTGAGGCAAGTGATACCAGTGAAATGGTAACACAACTGCTTTATGGCGAATTTTTTAAAATTATTGAATCCAAAAAAAACTGGAGTAAAATAAGAAATGCTTTTGACGACTATGAAGGTTGGATTGACAACAAGCAGTATCTTGAAATCTCCTCTGAAATTTATCATCAGCTTAGCGCTGAAGAGCCTATTGTAACTTCAGATTTTATGGAGTTTGTAACTGACGATTCAGGGGTGCTTATTTCCATTCCCATTGGTTCAAATTTAAACGCATTGAAATTTCTTAAACATAAGCATGATGGGAATTCCCAACAGGGTAAACTTCCGAAGGAAAAATTAATTGACACTGCTTTGATGTTTATCAACTCACCCTATCTTTGGGGTGGAAAAAGTCCCTTTGGAATAGATTGCAGCGGATTTACTCAATTGGTTTATAAAATAAACGGATATAGAATTTTTCGTGATGCTAAAGACCAAGCCACTCAAGGTGAAACCTTAAGTTTTATTGAAGAAAGTGAGCCCGGCGATTTGGCTTTTTTTGACAATAACGAAGGGATTATAACTCATGTTGGTATAATCATGGCAAACAATTATATTATTCACGCTCATGGCAAAGTAAGGATTGACAATCTGGATCATAGTGGTATTTTTAATTTAGACTACAAAAGGCATAGTCATAAATTGAGAGTTATAAAAAGAATTGTATAAAAAAAATCCCGGTAAAAATTACCGGGATTTTTTTAGTTTTCTAAAGCCTCAATGCGTTCACGCATATTTCGGTACTTAGCATCTTCTCCTATTATGGAATACATATTCATCAAAGTTCGCATAATATCCAAATCATCAGCTCTTCCTTTTAAAGCACTTTCAAGATAGGGAATTGCTTCGCGATACATATCATCCCTCTCTTTTCTGAGTTGGTCATAACGTCTGTTATCTGCTGCTGATGTTCCCAGAGAGTTCATTTCTTCAATGATGCTTTGCTCACGTTCCAGGATTAAAACGGCTAAGTTGACTTGTGCATTGTGAAAATTTGGATCTAACTTTAAAGCTTGTTCATAATATTTTTTAGCATTTTCTGCATCACCAATGCTTGCACTACTTACACCTAAGTTATAATAAATTTCAGGATTGTCAGGGTCTGAAGCAATTACTTTTTGCATTAACTCATTGTAGGTTTTCATATCGTCCATTTGCAAAGCAATATTTGCTTCGGCTCTTATTAATCCTACGTTGTTTGGGTCTGCTTTTCTGGCGTCGGCAATAAGTTGTTTTGCCTCGTCAATTTTACCTTTTTCGATATAAATTAAACCAAGGTCTCTCAAAATAACCGGTCTTCTCGACTCTGACAATCTTTCTTGAGGTCTGACATATTCACCGGACATCATCATAAGGTTTTGTTCTTCCTTATTTCCAAATACTACTACTTCACCTGTCTCCCTGTCAGTGGCTACATATTCTTTTTCTATTCCGGTGTAACTTAAATCAAGCAATTCTTCATAATACTTCATTGCTTTGTCATACTCCTGTGCGCTCATAGCATTGGTTGCTGCAAAATAAAGATATACAGTATCTATTTTACTAATAGTATAACCGGCATACAACTTGTTGGAAGCTGCGGCAAAACGTTGCGCATTTTGGTCGTCAATAGCAGAATTTACCAATCGCACCAATAAACCTTGAACTTGCTCTTCGGCTTGCTTAGAGTGTCTTTGTCTTCCACCTTTTTCAAGTTCCATTACTTTTTTGAATGCATCGGCCGCAATAAGTAAATCTTGCTCTCTATTTCCGGCAGCACCCATATATGCCTGACCTTTGTACAGATAAAACTCTGCTTGTGTACTTGCATCTTGCGCTTCAATTTGTCCTTCAATTTTTGAAAGGGCTTGTTTGGCAGTATTAAAATCTTTGTTATTAATACTTCTGGAAGCCTCTCTCAATTCTTGTCGTTGGGAATATACCATAACAGACATCAACAATGCTGTTACGATTAGAACTGTTTTTTTCATTTTTTAATTGTTGTTTGTTATTCTTGATTGTTAGGATTAGTATCAACTTCCGTTCCGTTTTCAGAATTTCCGTTTTCGACTTCGGCATCATCCTTCATAGTTTTGGCAACAGCAGCAATGGCATCGTCCTCTCTCACTTTAATCAATCTGACACCTTGTGTTGCTCTTCCCATTACACGTAAATCGTCCACAGACATTCTAATGGCAATACCTGATTTATTGATAATCATTAAATCATCATTGTCTTTTACGTTTTTAATGGCTACTAATTTACCGGTTTTTTCTGTAATAGAAATGGTTTTTACTCCTTTTCCACCACGGTTGGTAATTCGATAAATGGGTTCACCATCTTCAGGGTCATCGATATAGGTTCGTTTTCCATATCCGTTTTCTGAAACCACTAGCACGGTTTCTTCTTGTGGGTTTTCAATGGTAATCATTCCAATTACTTCATCGCTATCATCTGCCAGTGTGATACCTCTAACACCGGTAGCATTTCTACCCATCGGTCTGGTTTTCTTTTCCTCAAATCGCACCGCTTTACCTGACTTTACGGCAAGCATTACCTGACTGTCGCCGGTGGTTAGTCTTGCTTCCAGCAGTTCATCATCTTCACGCACCGTGATAGCGTTGATACCATTGGCTCTGGGTCTTGAATATTGCTCCAAAGTGGTTTTTTTTACAATACCTTTTTTGGTGGCCATAATCACGAAATGATTATTAATATACTCTTCATCTTTTAAATCTTGAACACAAATAAAGGCTTTAACCTTGTCGTCCTGCTCAATATTTATCAGGTTTTGAATGGCTCTACCTTTGGAGGTTCTGGAACCTTCGGGGATCTCAAAAACACGCATCCAGAAGCATTTTCCTTTTTGAGTAAAAAATAGCATATATTGGTGGTTAGTTCCCACAAAAAGATGCTCCAGGAAGTCTTCACCTCGAGTGGCACTGGCTTTTTGACCCACACCTCCCCTGTTTTGGGTTTTGTATTCGTTTAATGGAGTTCTCTTTATATATCCGGCATGTGAAATGGTTATTACCACTTTTTCATCGGCAATTAGGTCTGTAATAGAAACATCTCCACCGGCATACTCGATGGTAGATCTTCTTTCATCACCATATTTTTCTTTAATTTCGATAAGCTCATCTTTGATGATTTGCATTCTTCTTTCAACACTGGCAAGAATATCTTTATAATCCTGAATGGTTTTTAATAACTCTTCATATTCGCTGCGAAGTTTGTCTTGCTCCAGTCCGGTAAGTTGACGTAAACGCATTTCAACAATGGCTCGCGCTTGAATCTCAGAAAGCTCAAAACGCTCAATCAACTTTTGACGGGCTTCGTCAGCATTTGAAGACGCTCTTATGATTTTTATAACCTCGTCAATATTGTCTGAAGCAATGATTAAGCCTTCAAGTATATGGGCTCTTTCTTCAGCTTTTCTGAGTAAATATTGTGTTCTTCTGGTAACAACCTCGTGTCTGTGCTCAACAAAATACTTAATCAAATCTTTTAAGTTGAGCATTTGCGGTCTTCCTTTTACAAGTGCAATGTTATTTACGCTAAAAGAAGATTGTAGTGCTGTATATTTAAACAGCATGTTTAATACAATATTAGGAACGGCGTCTCTTTTCAAGATATAAACAATGCGCATTCCATTTCTGTCTGACTCGTCACGAATGTTTGAAATACCTTCAATTTTTTTCTCGTTAACCAAATCAGCTGTTTTTTTAATCATATCAGCTTTGTTGGTTTGGTAAGGAATTTCCGTAACGATAATACACTCTCTTCCGTTTACTTCTTCAAAATTGGCTTTTGCTCTCACCACTACTCTTCCTCTTCCGGTTTCAAAAGCTTCTTTTACCCCTTCATAGCCATAAATAATTCCTCCGGTTGGGAAATCAGGCGCTTTGATGTGGGTCATCAATTCAGAAACGGTTATATCGTGATTGTCGATATATGCAACGGTTCCATCAATAACTTCTGAAATGTTATGTGGGGGCATATTGGTAGCCATACCCACAGCGATTCCCGATGCGCCGTTTATGAGCAACCCGGGAACACGCGTTGGCAGTACGGTGGGTTCTTCCAGAGTGTCATCAAAATTAAGTTGAAAATCGACGGTTTCTTTATCAATATCGGCGAGCATGTCTTCAGAAATTTTCTGCATTCTCGCCTCGGTATAACGCATAGCGGCCGGGCTGTCGCCATCAACTGAACCAAAGTTACCTTGACCATCTACCAGCATATAGCGCAAACTCCACTCTTGAGCCATTCTTACCATGGCATCATACACAGAGGTATCACCGTGTGGGTGGTATTTACCTAATACTTCTCCAACAATTCTGGCAGACTTTTTATGGGCAGTGTTTGACCTAACACCCAACTCGTGCATTCCAAATAACACGCGTCTGTGAACAGGCTTCATTCCATCTCTAACATCAGGAAGTGCACGTGACACAATGACCGACATAGAATAATCTATGTATGCTGATTTCATTTCTTCCTCTATGTTGATGGGAATCAATTTTTCACCTTCATTCATATACTTATTTTTTTAATTTATCGTTAGTAAATTTTATCGGGCAATATACAGCTTTTAAAGCTTTTTTGAACAAATTTGGTCTTCCGATTTGCACTATTTTATTAACAAAATATGTCCCCAAAACGGTTAATAAATACACTAATTTTATCTTTGATTTTGGAAACTTTTTTTGTCAATTTACTTGCATACCTTGTGCACGGAATAGTTTTTGTATTGTACAAGCATATTTTGTAATTTTATACACTCAGAAATACACTGTTTATGGATGATAATTTTTCCCCAAGAGTCAAAGGTGTAATCGCTTTTAGTAAAGAAGAAGCACTGCGTCTTGGACATGACTTTATAGGTACTGAGCACCTCATGCTTGGTTTATTGAGAGATGGGAATGGAAAAGCCATCCATATTCTCAATGCATTGGATATTGATTTAAATCACCTGAGACGCAAAGTCGAGATTTTAAGTCCTGCAAATCCAAATGTGGCTGTTCAGGCAAACGATAAAAAAAACCTGCATTTAACCAGACAAGCAGAGCGTGCTTTAAAAACAACTTTTCTGGAAGCAAAATTGTTTCAAAGTTCTTCCATAAATACTGCTCATTTACTATTGTGTATTTTGAGAAACGAAAATGACCCCACCACAAAATTGCTTAATAAAATGAATTTGGATTATGATAGTGTGAAAGACCAGTTTAAATTTATGATTGCTAACGACGAAAATGCTTTTGAATCTCCCAGGTCTGAATCATTTCCCAATGAAGATGACGATGCTCCGGATACGAATGAAGGTTCCAGAGAGTCTTCATTTGGAACTGCCGGTGCTGCAAAGCAAACCAAAAAATCTAAAACTCCGGTTCTTGATAATTTTGGCAGAGATTTAACCGCTCTTGCCGAAGAAGGTAAACTCGATCCCGTAGTGGGTCGTGAAGACGAAATTCAACGAGTTTCACAAATTTTAAGCCGAAGAAAGAAAAACAACCCCCTGCTTATTGGCGAACCCGGCGTTGGAAAATCTGCTATTGCCGAAGGTCTTGCGCTACGAATCATTCAAAGAAAAGTATCACGCATTTTGTATGACAAAAGAGTGGTAACGCTCGATTTGGCAAGTCTGGTTGCAGGGACCAAATACAGAGGGCAGTTTGAAGAGCGTATGAAAGCCGTGATGAACGAACTGGAAAAAAATGACGATATCATTCTCTTTATTGATGAAATCCACACCATTGTTGGTGCGGGAGGTGCTACAGGTTCGCTTGATGCCTCCAATATGTTTAAGCCGGCACTGGCACGTGGCGAAATTCAATGTATTGGTGCCACTACGCTTGACGAATACAGGCAGTATATTGAGAAAGACGGTGCGCTCGAAAGACGTTTTCAAAAAGTAATTGTAGAACCCACCAGTGTTGAAGAAACCATTCAAATTCTTCACAACATTAAAGATAAGTATGAAGCACATCACAATGTAACCTATACTGACGAAGCCGTTTTGGCCTGTGTTAACTTAACAAACAGGTATATGACAGAGCGTTTTCTTCCGGACAAAGCCATTGATGCACTGGATGAAGCAGGCTCAAGAGTACATATTACCAATATTCATGTACCCGAAAAGATATTGCAAATTGAGTCACAGCTTGAAGAAGTGAGAGAACTCAAAAATTCGGTAGTGAAAAAACAGAAATATGAAGAGGCTGCCAAATTGAGAGACGATGAGAAAAAACTAGAAAAAGAGCTAGCCATTGCTCAGGAAGAATGGGAAAAAGATTCAAAACTGCACCGCGAAACCGTAACCGAAGAAAATGTTGCCGAAGTGGTTTCCATGATGACGGGAGTTCCAGTTAACAGAATTGCTCAAACTGAAATTAAAAAACTTTCAGATTTACCACTGCAAATTAAAGGGAAGGTTATCGGGCAGGATGAAGCTGTAAGCAAAGTGGTTAAAGCCATTCAGCGTAACCGTGCAGGATTAAAAGACCCCAATAAACCTATTGGGTCATTTATATTCTTAGGTCAAACCGGCGTGGGTAAAACCCAGTTGGCCAAGGTGTTGGCACGTGAACTTTTTGATTCTGAAAATGCGCTGATTCGTATTGACATGAGCGAGTATATGGAAAAGTTTTCGGTGTCTAGGCTCATTGGTGCACCTCCGGGATATGTGGGCTATGAAGAAGGTGGGCAGCTAACCGAAAAAATAAGAAGAAAGCCCTATGCTGTTGTACTTCTTGACGAAATTGAAAAAGCGCACCCCGATGTTTTCAATATGCTCCTTCAAGTACTGGATGATGGCTATTTAACTGATAGTTTGGGTAGAAAAATCGATTTTAGAAACACCATTATCATTATGACCTCAAATATTGGTTCCAGAAAACTCAAAGATTTCGGCCAGGGCGTTGGATTTGGAACTGCAGCCAAAGCCAGTCAGGCAGATGATAATGCAAAAAGCGTGATTGAAAATGCACTTAAAAAAGCATTTGCTCCCGAGTTTCTAAATAGAATTGACGATGTTATTGTATTTAATGCACTTGAAAAAGCAGACATCAATAAAATTATCGATATTGAATTAGCCAAACTCTACAAACGCATCAAAGATTTGGGCTACACCCTTACCCTCACACCTGCTGCAAAAGATTATATCGCAGACAAAGGATTTGATAAAGATTATGGAGCCAGACCTTTAAATAGAGCCATCCAAAAATATATTGAAGATGCTCTGGCGGAAGAAATTATTTCTTCAAAACTGGTAGAAGGTGATTCAATACTGATGGATTTAGACAGTAAATCCAACGAATTGGTTATTAAAATTGAAAAACAGAAAAAAGCAACTGAGTCTTAAATTAGAAGTATTTTTTTCTGAATAGTTCCAAACTCTAACCCGAAGTAAATATTTAGGCAAAAGCCAAATCGTTATTTCGGGTTATTTTTTATTCAAATAACAATTCAGAGTCAATACTGAATGTTTTCAAAAAACTGACACTTGCATGAATATCGTCTGCCAACAGCCGGTCTTCTTCTACAAAAGACACACCCTTTCTGTACATTTCGAGGAGCGATTCCAAAAACGGAGAAGTTTTTTTAGGTCTCCTGAAATGAATAGCCTGCGAGGCATTAAACAATTCTATAGCCAAAACGGTTTCAATATTTTCTATAATTTTCAGGCATTTGGTTGCTGCATTAGCTCCCATACTCACGTGGTCTTCCTGCCCGTTTGAGGAAACAATAGAATCAACACTTGCGGGAGTTGCCAGCTGTTTGTTTTGGCTCACAATGGAAGCCGCTGTATATTGCGGTATCATAAAACCGGAATTCAAACCGGGGTTTTTAACCAAAAAATTGGGTAATCCCCTGTTTCCCGAAATTAATTGATAAGTGCGTCTCTCAGAAATACTGCCCAACTCAGCCATTGCAATTCCCAGATAGTCTAAGGCTAAAGCCAACGGCTGCCCGTGAAAATTACCTCCTGAAATAATTTTATCGTCTTCAATAAAAATATTGGGATTGTCTGTCACTGAATTGATTTCAGTTTTGAGCGTTTTCGTTACAAAATCGACAGTGTCTTTTGTTGCTCCGTGTACCTGTGGAATACATCTAAAGGAATAAGGATCCTGCACCGATTGTTTTTCACTGTTGCTGATTTCACTTCCGTCAAGAAAATTCAAGATGTTCTGTGCAGTTTTAATTTGTCCGCGATGGGGTCTCACTTCGTGTACCAGTGGGTCAAACGGTGAAAGATTACAGTTGAAAGCATCTACCGAAAGTGCGCCAATTACATCGGCCATATAGGACAGTTTGTGAGATTTAATCAAACAATACATTCCATAAGCACTCATAAACTGGGTTCCATTTAACAATGCTAAGCCTTCTTTCGCTTGAAGCGAAATAGGACTCCATCCCATTATGCTTAACACTTTTTCTGAAGGCTCAATTTTGTTTTTATAATAGACCTCCCCCAACCCAAGCAAAGGCAGCGATAAATGAGCCAGCGGAGCCAAATCGCCCGATGCGCCCAGACTTCCCTGAGAGTAGATAACCGGCAGTATATCGTGATTGTAAAAATCAATAAGCCGCTCTACGGTTTCTAATTGAACCCCACTATGGCCATAACTCAACGACTGCACTTTCAATAAAAGCATCAATTTTACAATCTCTTTTGGAACATAATCACCGGTACCGCAGGCGTGTGATTTTACTAAATTGATTTGCAATGTCGATAAATCTTCACTGGAAATTTTTACATCACATAATGATCCAAAGCCGGTATTGATACCATAAATGGGCTGGTCGTTGTTTTCAATTTTTTGGTCTAAATAAGCTTTTGATTTTTTTATATTTAGAATGGCTTCATCAGAAAGGGCCAACTGCTTGTGAGAGTCTAAGATGTCAATAACAGTAGCAATATCAAGCACTTGACTGCTTATGTAATGAGAATCGGGCATTAGCAAAAAGATTTTTTTATTGGTTTTCCAAAAGTAGAAAATCTAAAAGTATTATTTTACTTTTTACAGAAAGTTTATCATTTAATGAGCCCAAATTGTAGTTTTAAAAAATAGTTTGTTAACCTACTGAATTTAAGAAAATAATAATTTATTGTAAAACAATAGGTTGTGTTAAATATTAAACGTAGCTTTGCCACTTATTAAAACAATTTTTTATTTTTATTTATTATGCAAACAGGAACAGTAAAATTCTTCAATGATTCAAAAGGCTTTGGATTTATTAAAGACAGTCAATCAAACGAAGAAATCTTCGTTCACATCTCAGGTCTAGTTGATGACATTAGAGAAGATGACGAAGTTACCTTTGAGACAGCTCAAGGTAAAAAAGGATTAAATGCAGTAAATGTTAAACTGGCTTAATAGCGGTTTTTAATATATACCTTTTAACTTTCACTAAGCTCTCCCCTTCGGAGAGCTTTTTTATTTAATTGATATTCTGACACTTAGGAAGAACATATATCTTTTGGCACGACCTTTGGTATTTCAATAGTGGTAATTAATGCTAACCATAAAAAGCAGTTACTAATATAAAAATCCGCTATTATGAAAAATCTAGTTTTAACATTCGCAACTATCTGCCTCAGTCTTGTTGCAGTTAAGGGTACAGCCAATCATTTAGGATATTATACTTCCTATGATGGAACCCGAGTTATTTTTGTGGAAGGTGGTATTGAGTTTTCAATATTCCCTGACGGACAGTTTGACTTTGTTTATTTGGGTCACCAAAATTCAAATATAACTATAACTACTCCCAATGTAGCGGTAAATTTCAATTCAGGATATAATTATGATGCCTATGTGCAGTACGACAGCTATGGAGCCGTTATTCAAATAGAAAATACTCCTATATACTATGACTACTATGGTCGTATTGTAAGAGCCGGTAATGTAACCATTAGATACAACAACAATAGGTTGGTTCAAGTGGGTGGATTGTATTATCATTACAACCCATACGGGCACTTTACACACTACACCGGTTACATCAATGTATATAACAGGTATTATGTTTATAGACCCTGGCACGTGTATTATGTGATTCCATATTATACTTATAGTGTAGTTTATACCTATCCCTACAGAAGATATTACACTCCGGTGAGATACAGCTACAGCTACCATAGAAGACATTTTAGAAACGGATATGCCTATGTAAACGGAAGAAGAGACTTCTATAGACCCGGAAGTAGGATACACCATAGCGATGGCCGTGTAAGTACAAACAGAGATTTCAGGTCAACAAACAGAAATGGTGAAGTGACTTCAACCACTTACAGAAGAGATGATAATGTGCTTAGAACAAACTTTACAGCAAGAAATGAAACTGCTCAAAGAGGAACACCGGTAAACACAGCTACATCAAGAACAGAAATCGTTCAAAGAGGCACTCCACAAAGCAATACAGCTTCCAGAAATGACAATGTTCAGCGTGTTCCTGTGAGAACAGAAACTGTTCAAAGAGGTGCTCCGCAAAATAATACGGTTTCAAGAAATGACAACGTTCAGCGTGAAGTTCCTGCGAGAACAGAAACCGTTCAAAGAGGTGCTCCACAAAGCAATACAGTTTCAAGAAGTGAAGTTGCTCAAAGACAGACACCGGTGCGATCGGAATCAGTACAAAGAGGAGCGCCTGCTTCAAACAATGTTGTAAGGAATGAACAAGTTCAACGCGGAACACCGCAAAACAATAGAGTTGTTAGAGATGGAAATAGTCAGAGACCTGCTGCCACTCAGTCACAAAACACGCAGGCTAACAGACAGACAACAACAAGACCTGCTGCTACTACTCAGTCACAAAACACGCAGGCTAACAGACAGACAACAACAAGACCTGCTGCTACTCAGTCTCAAAGCACACAGGCTAACAGACAACAAAATAATACCCCGGTTCGATCCACCGGTGCTGCAAATTCAAGAAGCGGCGGAAGAGGATAATAAGATTTAGTTAAGTTAAGTTTTGGTTGGTTGGAAACCCTTTTGAATGTGAAAACAGGATGAAGGGTTTCTCTTTTAATAAAATCTTTTCAGGGTAGAATGAAACAAGGCATTTAGATCTTCTGAAATATTTCCTTTGTAAATAAATATAAAATACCCCAAACTGAAAATAAATGATTTCAACGCAATATTTATCAATGCGTGAAACTGAAAATCCCAACCATAAAAAAATGAATAAGTCAAACCTATCAACACAAAAACTTTAAAAGTTTCCCTGCTAAAAGGATGCATTTTAAATTTACTTTTTACTAAAAAGATTTTAGCCAGACTGTAAAGAAATAACGAAATAAAAGTAGCAACTGCTGCTCCATCGATTCCATAGTTGGGAATTAATAAAACATTCAGGCTTACCGTCAAAACAGCCAGAAAAATACCTAAAACCACTGTCCACTTGTAGTATTCTGAACTGTAAAGTATAGCATTATTAATGCCCAACAGGTTATCAAACAACTTGGAAACTGAAATCAAGAGTACCACAAAAAGTCCGGCGCTATACTCTTCCGGTATTAAGAGATAGAGTTGATTAATATTCAGTACAATCATTAAAAACACCCATCCGGAAATGATAAACAATGTTAATGAACTCTTTTTATAAAGCTTTTCAAGTTCCTCCCAGTTTTTTGAATTTAGCAATTGAGCTGTAATAGGATAGGTTATTTGATGCATCGCTCTGGAGGGTACTATAATTACCATAGCAATAAAAATTCCCACATTATAATAGGCTACGTTTTCAATAGGAATGTATTTGCCTATCATCACTTTGTCAATATCCAACAACAACAAAGCAATTGAACCGGCAATAATCATAATAGATGAATAGATGAAAATCTGTTTTTTGTTTTTGGGAAACTGAAAAATCAATTTAGGGAATTTTAGCCGGTAGGCATAAATCTTCATCACCAGCATTCTAAAAAAATAAACCCACACAAGCGACCAAACAAAAGCATCTGCATCAAGGTATTCAAAATATACGGCAAACAACAGTATCATAATGATAATCCTATGAAAAACCTCTTTCATAAAATTGCCAAATACACTTTGCATATGCACTTTTGCCCAGGCATAAAACACTTCAAAGTAAGCCATAGCAACGGCTATCAGAAAAATGGAAGACACAAAATTTTGAATTATTTCATTTTCCTTAGCTAAAAAAGCTGCAATACTTTCGTAGGCAAATACACCAACAATCCCAACAGGAATTATTATTAGCAATGGCAGGTAAAGCATAAAACTCAAAAAATTATCCCGATGAAAAACATCTTCATAAGACGAATAAAATTTCACCAGCGTGTTATGAACTCCAAAAGCCATCAACGGTGTCATTATTGCTGCAGCCGAAAGCAAAAAACCCACAAGTCCATAGTATTCATCTGTTAAGAAATTGGTATAGAGAAACAAAGTGTTGAGAGCACCTATAGCAAAACCTAGGTAAGTTGTTAATGTGTTTTGAATGGACTGCCTGACTACAATTCCCATATAATGAAATTATGAAACAGTGTTATTAATCACTTCAGCCAGTTTTTTGGTGAGATTTTTTCGGCTGAACTGCTCGATGTTTTTTGAATTCAACACTAAACTTCCGCTTTTAAACTTCTGATACAATTCTAAAATATACGTTTTTAGTTCATTTTCATTAAAGCTGTTAAAAAACTTCCCCGCCTGCGTTTGCTCTAAAATTTCCTCAATAACACTCCCCTCCGGCCCTACACTTAAAATGGGTCGTTTAGCAGCCAGATACTCAAAGATTTTTCCGGGGATGATTGCTTTTGTTTCCGGGCTGTCAATTTCAATTAAAAGAAGCACCTGTGCTTTTCTTTGAAGCGCAACCGACTCTTTATGTGAAAGATAGCCCATTTCAACCAAATGATTACTAAGATTTAAATTTTTGATACTCTCTAATACGTCACTACTAACCACCCCGGCAAGTTTTAATCGAAAATCTTTATTGAAATCGCTATTCTCATCGATTAATTCTGAAAGAACTTTCCATAAAGAAACAGGATTCCTCTCTGAAAGTAAGGAGCCGATATGGGCGATGCTAAATTTTTCATCCAATACTTTTTCGGTAGAAATTTCAACATCAAATCCGTTGGTGATTACTTCGAGGGGCTTAGGTGTGATTGCTTCAAACTCTTTTTGAGTGGCTGGACTGGTAACAATAATTCTGTCAGCCGTTTGCAGCACTTCTTTTTCTAGCTTTAAGTGTTTTTGCTGAGAGGTCTTGGTAAGTTTCAGTTTTTTATGATAGCCAATACTTGTCCATGGGTCTCTAAAATCAGCTATCCAAGGGGTTTGGGTGCTGTTTTTTAAATTCATCCCTATCAAGTGTAAACTGTGCGGCGGGCCGGTAGTGATTATGACATCTACCGGGTTTTCTTTTAAATAGTCTTGCAAAAATTTTACCGAGGGTTTAACCCACCCCACACGGGCATCGGGAATAAAAAAATTACCTCTTACAAACAACATCAATTTTTCAATAAGTGAAGGCTTTTTTTGGGTTATTACTCCACTGCTGATGGCTTGTGTTTTCTTCTTGAAAAATAATTTTGAAAACCCATAGGGCTCATTTATGGGTTGTTTTAAAATTTTGATTCCTTTAGGGATTTCATCAACTAAAGTGTTGTCTGTTATTGGATAATGCGGATTTTCAGGAATATAAATCACCGGTTTAATGTCAAAATCCTTCAGGTATTTTACAAATTTCAACCATCGCTGCACACCGGGTCCCCCCGCCGGTGGCCAATAGTAAGTGATGATGAGTGCCTTTTTCATACCCCTATTCCAACGAAAGTGGAAATCTCATTCATTAATATCAACTTTTCAAATCTTTTTCATCTTTCGATTTAAATCGAAAAAACACAGCCCCAACAAGCAACAACAGCAACAATACCGAACTCGCCAAAGCAATGTTGCTCCCTTTTTGTACGACAGTGGGCTCAAACTTAAATTCAATTTTATTGTATCCGGCGGGAACCATTAATGCTCTTAAGGCATAGTTGGCTCTAAAGTGTTCAACTTCTTTGCCGTTGATATAGGCATTCCAGCCATATGGATAATACAATTCAGAAAAAACAGCCAAACCGGGTGAGGTATTTTCAGTTTCGTAGTACAAATAATTGGGCTGAACTTCAATCAGTTTGATGGAAGCCAGTGAATCCACTTCAAAAATTTGTGTAGGTACTAAATGCTCAAACTCACGATGCACGATGGCTGTTGTCCTAGTGTTGGTGTTTTCTATGCTTAAAATTTCGTCATCGGCAGATTCAACTAGGGTAACATCTTCAACAAACCAGGCATTTCCATGGGCTCTTGGATTCATAGAGGCTAAAACGCTTCCGTCATCGTCTTGCTCCAGAAAGTATTTTACGTTAAACATATTGAATACTTCCATTTTGCCTATTGACATGTAAAAATCATATAATTCCTGCATTCTTCCGGGTTTGGCCGCGTGATAACCGCCTAGTGAGTTATGAAAAAAGCTTGCCCGAGCATTGGCAAAGGGATTGGTTGTTAAATCATACACTCTGTAATGTCCTTCATCCTTTAAGATTTCTTTATCGGCAGGATATTCAGAAAAAGGATTTAAAACCTGTCTGGCAGCAACAAAATTGTCATTGTTTACATAGCGTTTATCAACAGGAACCAGATCTAATAAAAACAAAACTCCAATCAAAACATACAAGGTATTGAGTTGCAACTTGTTTTTTAAATACATCCATAGTACTCCGGCAGCAACCAAAACAAACCCCAGACTTCGCAGGGTATCTTTTACAAAAATGGAACGACGGTCTTCTCTAATGGCATCCATAAAATCCTGCCCATAAGCCTGAATGTAAAAACCATCATTTGCACCTGCAAAATTGAAGAAACTGTTTTTGAAAAATAAAAAGATGAGACAAAGTCCACCCAATATTCCGGCAGAATATTTCAATGCGTTCATTTTTTCATCTTCAGACACTTTGGCTGAAACCATTTTGTGCACTCCAAAAACAGCCAAAACCGGCAAACACAATTCAATAATCACCTGTATGGAAGAAACCGCTCTAAACTTGTCATACAACGGGAAATAATCAATGAAAAAATCAGTCAATAACCCAAAGTTTTTTCCCCAGGAAAGAAGCAAGGCAAAAACAGAACCGGCTACCAGCCATTGGCGATGCTTACCGCGCAAGAGAAAAATGCCCAGTAATGCCAGAAAAAATACCACAGCCCCTATGTATGCGGGTGCAGCCACTATGGGCTGCTGCCCCCAGTATGTGGGTACCGCTGTCACAAAATCGGCTGCCTGAGTGGGGTTTAATCCTCTTTTCATCAGGTATTCATACATGGCAGAGTTGGTACCCACATTTTCCACATTACCGCCCCCCATAAAGCGAGGAATGAACAAATTGAAAGACTCCATAATACCGTATGAGTATTCTGTAATGTATTCTCTGGAAAGTCCGCTCACGTCTTCTTTGGGACTGCCATCCGGGTTGATTGTCAATGCCGTTGCCCCTCTGGTGGACTCTTTGGCATATTCCTGAGTGGCGAGGAAATTGGTTGCATTGAGACCAATGGCTATAACCACGGCTACTGCCATTATACCTACCGCTTTAAAATAATCAGGTAAGGCTTTTTTTCTGAATGCATCAATAAGATAAACAAGACCAATCACCAAAATCAACAGCAGTAAATAATAGGTCATCTGAAAGTGATTGGCGGTTATTTCAAGACCCATCGCAATGCAGGTCACAAAAAAACCGAGCAGATATTTTTTTCTGAATACCAAAAAAATCCCCGATAAAACCATCGGCATATACGCAATGGCGTGTGCTTTAGCGTTGTGACCCACACCCAGAATAATGATTAAATAGGTAGAAAACCCAAAGGCCAACGCCCCTGCTGCTGCCAGTTTATAATTAATTTTCAACGAAAGCAGCAGCAAATAAAAGCCCAACAAATACAAAAATAAATAGTCTGCCGGGCGCGGTAAAAACCGAATGGTCAAATCCAGTTGTTTGATATAGTTGTGTGGGTATTGAGCCCCCAATTGATAGGTTGGCATCCCGCCAAAAGCCGAGTTAGTCCAATAAGTCTCTTCACCGGTTTCTGCTCTAAAATCGTTGTGCTGTTTGGCCATACCGGTATATTGCACAATATCGCTTTGAAACATTTTCTTCCCTTCAAGAACCGGGCTGAAATAAGCTAATGAAACAACTACAAAAAACGTAAGTACTGCCAGATGCGGCCAGAATTTTTGAAATAAATTATTCATGATGTTGATTAAGCAAGGTGAAAAGTTAGTCAATTTCTTCAAAATCCACATACTCACCCACCGTTTTCTTGGATTTGTTTTTGTTTTTTGGAGCGTGGTCTATAGTAACTTTTCCTTCTTTCGGTTTTTCTGATTGGTAATTCTGCGAAGCATAAAAAGATTTCTCCATTTTTTGAGTCGCTTTTTTGGCAATATACCTCAAGAAATAGGGCAACAGCAATCGAAAAAGAAATTTGATTGCATAGTAAACTAAAATAATAATTAAAAGCGTTTGCAAGAACGTTGACATCTGTAAAATTTAATTTTTTTTTATTGGTTTTCAAAAATAGGAATTCCTTATAAATAAAAGGGAATTTCAGCTATTAATAAAATGATAAAATGCGTTATATTTACACAAATCACAAGCTTATGCAATCATTAAAATTTCTGATTTTTACCATACTGATTGGCAGTTCTCTAAACCTGAATGCCCAATATACAGATATTATAAACTCCAACCGACCGGGTACCTCTCAAGGGGCTTTTGCGGTGGGAAAAAGTGTAACGCATATAGAAACCGGAGTTTCCATTGGCTGGGAAGAACATACACTTTTAAGGACAGAAACAGATGCTTTTACTATAGATTATGCATTCAGGCAAGGAATTGTATGGGATCGCCTGGAGATAAGTCTTATCGGGTCTTATGTATCAGAAAAAGTAATTGACAGTCGAAGTGCAGCATCTTTTGAATATAAAAGAAGTAATTTTAGAGCCAATACACTGGGCGCAAAATATTTGCTTTATGACCCCTATAAGGAAAGAGACCAAAGAGCTCCCAACCTCTATAGCTGGCGAGCAAACAACACCTTTCAGTGGGAAGAATTGATTCCGGCTATTTCATTTTATGCAGGTTTGAATTTTGATACACTTGACAACCCTTTTATACCGCCAGACACTCCCAGGTTCAGCCCAAAGTTTATTTTAATGACCCAAAACAATTTTGAAGGCGGTTTTGTTTTTGTTACTAATATTATTGTGGACAGAGTGACCACTGATTTTCCAACCTATTCATACATTTTAACACTTACACACGCTTTTAACCCCCGTTTTTCCATGTTTGTGGAAAATCAAGGTATAAAAAGTGATTTTTATGCCGACCAGTTGCTGCGTTTTGGCGCTGCTTATCTATTTGGACCTGACTTCCAGCTGGATGTACTTTCGGCTATAAACTTTAAAGACACCCCATCCAAGTTTTTTGTGGGAATAGGTGCCTCTTACCGAATCGATAACCACCCCGAAAAAGAACCAAGGCGAAATTAAACCCACCTATGATTAGCATTCAAGAAGTCACATCCAAAAAAGAACTGAAACAATTTGTTTTATTTCCTTTTGAACTCTACAAAGACTCCAAATACTGGGTACCACCTCTTATAAATGACGAACTAAAGGTTTTTGACAAAACCATTAATCCTGCATTTGAAAATGCTGAAGTATGGTTTTATCTGGCTTACAAAAACAATAGAATTGTCGGTAGAATTGCCGTAATCATCAACTGGCACGAAATCAACACCCAAAACATTCAAAAAATCAGGTTTGGGTGGTTTGACTTTGTGGATGACCCGGAAGTAAGCAAGGCTTTATTAAATAAGGTTTTTGAGAAGGGAAAAGAGAAAAAACTTCAATATGCCGAAGGCCCTATGGGCTTTTCAAATATGGATAAAGTGGGCGCCATCACTATGGGGTATGAGCGTATGGGAAGTATGATTACCTGGTACAACTATCCCTATTACATCACCCATTTTGAGAATTTAGGCTTTCAAACCGAAAAAGAGTTTTTGGAAAGTGAATTTTCATTTGATAATGTAAAAAACCCTGAAACCTTTTACCGTGCCGAAAAAATTATCAAACAAAAATACAATGTAAAAGCCTTAAACTTTACTTCTTCCAATGACATTCTACCTTATGTCAACGATATGTTTGATGTATTCAATCAGGCTTATGCCTCACTGTCATCGTTTGTGGCGATTACCGAAAGGCAAAAAGAGTTTTTCAAAAACAAATACATCGGTTTAATCAATCCGGAGTATATTAAATTTGTAATGGACAGCGATGGTAAGCTCGTGGCCTTTAGCGTGGTGATGACCTCTTTTTCGGAAGCATTACAAAAATCAAAAGGCAAACTGTTTCCCTTTGGATTTTTGCATTTCCTGAAAGCCAAAAAGAAAAATGAAACTGTTTTATTTTACCTTATCGGAATACTTCCTGAATATCAAAACAAAGGGGTCACTGCTTTGATTTTTAAAGAATACTACGAAACCTTTAAAAAGAACGGCGTTAAAAACTGTGTGCTCACGCCCATTCTCAAAGAAAATTTGGCCTTACAAAATCTTTGGAAAAACTTTAACCCGGTTACGATTATCCGCCGAAAAACTTTTAGGAAAGAAATAAGTGATTGGGATTGAAAATGACCGATGACAGATGACTGATGAAAATTTGAAATACTAAATTTGAAATACTAAACCAGCCTACCGGCTGGCAGGTTTAAAATTTTAATACTTCCACTGTCTCTGCACGTTTTCTTCTTCGGCTTTTTTAATTTCTTCAGCGGGAATCACTTTTAGGAATGATGGGTGTTGCTCTATGGCCATTTCCAGTTTGGTCACAATTTCATCAATAGTTTCATTGTCATAATCAATCTGTAGAGGCTCTTTTATTTCCATAGATTGTAAAATTCCCCGCTTTTTAATCATAATCCCTTTTTTGTCAAAAGAACGTCTAAAACCATCTATCACAATGGGAACAACAATGGGTTTATATTTTTTAATAATATGAGCTGTACCGCGTCTTATGGGTTTCCAGGGTTTGGTAGTACCCTGCGGAAATGTAATTACCCAACCATCGTCCAATGCCCTTCCAATATTGGTTATATCACTCATTTTTACTTGCCGCTTAACATCGGTACCCCCGGCCCTCCAGGTTCTTTCGATTGGAACTGCTCCTGCATAAGCAAGTATTTTTGGCAACAAACCCGATTTCATGGTTTCACTGGCAGCTACATAATAGATATTAAGCTTGGGACGCCATAGATAGCCTATATTTTTTATTGAATCTTCTCTACCATGTAAACTGGCGTTAAACACGTGAAACATAGCTACTACATCGGCAAAATAAGTTTGGTGGTTTGAAACAAACAACACATTCTTGTCAGGCAATTCTCTTAAAATTTCAGAACCATCAATTTGAAGTTCATTAAACCCTTTAAATCTGCGGTGGGTAATCGCTCCCATAAACCTTATTAACCAAAGCTTAAAAAAAAGTATATGCCCAAAAGGATTTCTTTTTATCAACCCCATAAAAACCAGTATTGTTTTTGAAAAAATTACAACGCGCAAAGATAACTAAAAATAGAAGTTTATAAAACTTCTTTAATCAAGTGTCTTACCTCGCTTAAAATCATTGCTGTTGCGCCCCATACCACATGCCCGTTGATGTGAAACGCCGGCACATCTATATCCAATGCATACGAAGTAGTTATTTTTTTGGAAATTATAATAGTATCGTCTAAAAAATGATTCAAATCAACTTCGATTACGGCTTCTACTTCGTCTTCCTGAATTACAAAATGGGGATGTATATCGGTAAACCCTAAAAAAGGGTGTACTATAAAATTGCTGGGTGGAATGTACATTTCGGTAAGTTGTTTCAAAACGGTAACTTTTTGTTGGGGAATGCCCACTTCCTCCTCCGTTTCGCGTAAAGCTGTTTTTAAAAGGTCTTTATCAGAAAGTTCAAAGCGCCCGCCGGGAAAGCCCACCTGACCCGAATGCACCCCCCGATAGGTTTTCCTGAGTATCAACACAAATCGGGTAGTTTGGTTTAGCGACGGATAAAACAGCACCATTACCCCGGCTTTGTGAGCGTTGTTTTGCTGCTTTGCCAAGCGTTTCATCTCCTCAAGGCGTTCCATAGGAGCCATTTTCAGTTGAATTTCTTCACCGGGTAACTCCAAATTTTTTAACTTTGAAAGCGATATTTTAAACCTGTTAAACTCCATTGATGAAAAAATATATGCTTGCTTTTTGCGCTCTTTTCTTATTTCTGAATTGTGAAGATAAAAAAAATACCCCTGAAAAAAGCCTAACCCCTATTGAAGAAATAATCCAATCAGTTCCCGATACTGAACCTGAGCAAGTTAAAGACACGCTTTACCCGCTTGTTAATTTGACTGACAGTACCGTTGAAGCTTTTTTAAAGGAGTTTGGCAAAAACAATACCGAGCGGTTAGTAACGCTGGAAACCGTGCATGGCATCATCGAACTGGAACTCTATAACAACACTCCCCTGCACCGGGCTCATTTTATCTATTTGATTAAAAGCGGATATCTCAATACCACTGCTTTCCACCGGGTGGTCAACGGTTTTATGATACAGGGCGGAAACAACGATCGTATGGAAACCAGACGTATGCGCACCCGTATGGGCAACTACACCCTGCCGGCTGAAATTATCCACCGACACAACCGCGGGGCACTGGCAGCTGCCAAAGAATACAGAGACAACCCCGACGACCGTTCTTCTTCCTTTGAGTTTTATATCGTGCAAAGCCATAATGGTGCTCATCATTTAGACCCCAATTATACCGTTTTTGGCAGGGTAGTATCCGGTATGGATGTGGTAGATACCATTGCAGCACAGGATACCGACGAGGTTGACTGGCCGCTGTATAATGTCACTATCAATGCGGTGGTGAGGTGAAACAATTTATAGCATAGTATGAGAAAAGTTACGGAAATCTACTGAAAATGGCTTTAAATGAGTTCATTTTTAAGAATGTTTCATATTAGTTATTTTTTTGTTGGTTATGCAACTATTACCGTTGCTGTCAAAATTTAATTTTTGAACTCAATATTATTTAGGATATTATTTAATTCTTCTTTTTCTGTTTCGTTAGAATATGTTAAAACTATCAGAAAGCTAAACCCATTGATGATGGTAGAATTAAATAATTGTTCAACTTTTCCGTGATTAGTATTTTGTTCTGAATGCATTAACCAGAAATCTAATCCTCCTATCTTTTGTTCTTCAAATCCGTCAGTAATTTCTATGTCAGGAAAAAGTCTCTCAAGTGTAATTCGTGAGTGACCAAGGTAATCTCTTCCTGTTTTTATTTGATTTTGAAATAGCTTTATATTTTCAGCTATAATCATTATGTTGGGATTAAAAAAATCAATATCTAATGGAAATTTATAAAGGGCAAGTAGTTCAGCTCTATTTATTTTAGAGACTTCTATTGCCTCTGAAAGCTCTTTTTTATTATCAGAATTTTCCATTGCAGAACTCTCAACAAACTTTGTAAAATCTTTACCTGTTAAGATAGTCCAATTAATTGGCAGTTCTATAGATATTTTAAAGTAACTGTTGTGATATATTCCTTTTTCAATTGAACCATAATCAAAACTGTTTGTCGTTTTGTTTTTTTGACAGCTAATTATTGGTAAAAAAATTAAAGCTAATATAAGATTTCTCATATGTTAATTCTTGTTAACCTTTCCGTTATAGACTTAGTGCCATCTCGGCGAGCATTAATGCACTTATCACGTGGTAACTAACGTCTTTTATTCAATTTTTAATTTTAATGCATCGAAAAAATCTGTTTTAATTCCAATTAGTCCATATTTCGTTCTGCCTCTTTTAATTAGAGTTCCATTAATATTATATTCAAACATTTCAAGTAGCGGTAATTCATTTCATTTAAATCGATTATTCAAATCTTTGGGAGAGGATAATCAAACTTAACCCAATTTAACAAACATTCAAACCGACTGTAAAAGTTTTATTTAAAAACGGCCTGCCCCTCTATCCTATTTTCATTTTTTTAAAAGCTACACCCGCAACAGTCCGCGAAAGCCCCGTGCGGCATAATAAGACTCTGCTCCGTTGTGATAGACAAACACCTGGTTGTATCGGCGGTCGCAAAACAAGGCACCGCCCAATGCCCGTATTGTTGGAGGTGTGGCTATCCAACTGGAGGTTTTCAGGTCAAAAACCCCCAATTCCTGAAGGTTTCTGTATTGGGTCTCGGTGAGTAGCTCGATACCCATTTCTCCGGCAATAGCCATTGCACCGTTGTTGGGTTTGTGTTGTTTTCGGGATTCCAGAGCTTCTTGGTCATAGCAAAGGCTTCGTCTACCCGCCGGACTTTCAGGAGCACAGTCAAAAAACAATATTTCACCGCCGGGGGCATCTGTAGTGATCACATCAGGTTCGCCTCCGGTGGCTTCCATTTGAAAAAGGGACCAAAGTTTGTCGGGCTTCGCTTCCAAACGGGTTTGCACATCTGCCCAATTCAGCCCTTTGTGCCGTTCAGGATGGCTTGCAAAGCGGGTTTCTAAGGTGTTGAGAAGTTCCTCTTTCTGTTTAGCTGTTATTGTTTTTTGAAGTCTGTTCATGGCTTTAGCTTGATTTATAAGTTTGACCTAAAACATAAAATCATTGATACTTTTTACTCAAAATATTCAATATAACGGCTCAATATCCCAAACTCATATACTTTATCATCAAACAAATCTTTAACTACAGTTGATTTAGTAATCCAGTTGTTGTTTGCGTCATAGGTATATGTATGAATGGTTTCAGATAATTTTCTGGAGTTCAGATAGGAAGTTTTTTTAATTAAATTTCCTGTTTCGTCATATTGATAATTGTGTGTTTGAGATAGTGTTCCCTGCCTGTAGTGGTTTTCTTCTACCAGTCTGTTTTGATCGTCATATTCGTATGTAGCGGCTCTAAATGGCCTCCCTCCTCTATTATGGGTTTCAGAAAGTAGTTGCCTGTTTTTATTGTATAAAAAAGTAATGGTGTCTGAGGCCGTTGCTGTTTGTCGTTTTTCTAAAATGCCAGCATCGTCATAATAGTAAAACTCGTGGAAGGTGTTGCGAAACAACAGATTTTCTTGTGGTATTTCTTCATTCTGTCTTGTTTTGACTTTATAAGTGTCATTTTTAAATTCAATAAAATGTGTGCTTACAGGAGAACTTTGAACTCTTGAATTGATTTTTTGATACTGTTCTTCTTTGATTACCCGTTCTTCAGAATCGTAATAATATTTTCGTAAACTCAACTCGTCTTCCGTTGTAATAAGATTTCCAAGCCGGTCGTAGGTATTTTTAAGCCTGACCGTTGAAGAATCTGCCATAATATGATTTTCTATCAGCGTTTTCTCCCGGCCTCTGTAAACAACAGTTATTTCAATATCTTTTCTTCCGTGAAAAAAAAACGAACCGGTATGATATCTTGAAATAGAAAGCAAGTTGCCTTCAGGTGTAAATGAAAGCTCAAAGTCTTTACTTTTGTTGGTTGCTGTAGGATTTTGAATAGCTTTATATTGCACTACGTTTTTTACGTTTCCACGTAAGTCAAAATCACTGATACTATTTTGACCCTTAGCTACAAAATAGTCATACTGCGGATAGTTGTACGGGTTTTCTGGCTTGTGTAAATATGCAAAAGACCCGCCACAACTGACGGTGGAAAAAAATAATACTGAAAAAAATAGGAGCTGTGAAGCAAAAAGAGCCTGCTTTTTTAACTGTTTCATCTGGCAACTTCGGTATTTCTGAGGATGTAATTGCAGTGGTTGATATCATTTGTGTTTAAACTAAGTGTTCCGACCACAGTTACAACTTGGTCTGTTCTAAAGTTTTGTGAGCGATTAAAGTGAAGTTCAATAATAGTTTCAGGGCCGGCCAAACCGCAAAAAAAACAGGTGGCAAACGGCTCTCTGGAAAGAATGTATTTTTTCTTTTCCTTATCGCCTATCAAATCCAGTATATAGCCTTTAATTTGGATTCTTTTTCCCTCCAGTGCTTTGACCGAATCACCAAAATCAGGTATTAAAACAGTGTCGCCTATTTCATCCATAAACTTCATATCAAAGCTTACATCTGCAAGTTGTGACCAGCTTACCTGCTGATTTTGAGCAAAAGCAAAAGTGCATATAAATAAAGCGATTAGCAGGGTAAATAAATTATTTTTCATTGGTCAAAATTTTGGAAACATTCATTTTAAAGAGTGGTATAACCGCAAATGCTGCGGCTAAAATTAACAATACTAAAATTGCCAGCAAGATATAAATTTCAGACAAGTTAAAAAATGAGCCGCTTAAGGTATATTTAAACTCAGTGTCCAGATAGTTATAGAGTGTAAAAATACCAAGTCTGCTCAGAAGTATTCCCAGAATAAAACCAAGAATACCAATGATAAACCCTTCAATAAATACCACAGTGACAATCTGTAAACGATTAGCGCCATATACCCGCATCAAAGCAAGCTCATAACGCCGATCTCTCACGATTCTGTATAGACTTATGAAAATACTAAACACCGAAATGATTAAAATAGCAATAGCTATAGCTTGAATAATTTTAACGCCAATTCCTGTAAAATTGTACAAGCGCTCCATTTCATAACGGGTTAATGCTGCCTGCATATGGGTGTCAGAATTGATATTCCGTGGAAGTTGCATAAAACCCATCGGGCTTCTGAACTTCACCAGTAAAGCGGTAATCTCCTTGGTTTCATCTTCATGGTCAAGGTGGTTCCCGGATGCTTCTTCTTCTTCGTGGTCATGATGATGGTCAGTATGGTCATGATGGTGATATACATCATCATGATCATGGTGGTGTGCGTGGGTGTCAGGGCCGTCTTCGTGAGCATGGTCATGGTATTCATGAACTTTCCACACAGACTCCAAAGGAGTAACAATTAAATTGTCTAAAACCGAATTGGTGATGGCCAATATACCTACCACTTCCATTTTGTGCTCGTCATGTGCTTCTATAGCATCTTCTATCAAACCATGAGAGCCAACGATTTCGTCATTAATTTGCAAACCGGTAGTTGCGGCCACGTTGGCTCCTAAGACCACTTCCAGTACATTTTCAAAAAGCTTTCCTCTATCAACCGTTGCTTCGTAAAGCTCAAAAAAATCAGGGGTGGTACCCACGATTCGATAGCCTTTATAATTGTCGCCATAAGAAATGGGAATGGCTCTTTCCACCAGTGGATTGCTGCTTATTTTCAATGCCTCTTGGTAATTGATATTTCCTGTGGGATTGTCAATATGTAAAACCGAAGAAAGTATGAGTTGCAGAGGGCTGCCCTTGGCGCCCACAACCATGTCAATTCCTCCCGTGTTTTTTTGGGTTCTTTCAGCAAAATTATCCTGTATATGAAGCGACATCGAAATCAGTCCGGCACTCAAGGCTAGCAAAGCCAAACTTAAAAACGAATTCAAAGGCTTTGAGAGGATGTTTTTATAGCTTAATTTAAACAGATTCATAAGGTCAAAATTTTATCAAACTTAGAATTGATGCGTTTGTCATGAGTGATCAATACCAAATTGGCATTGGCTGCACCGGCAACCTCTTTGAGTAATAAAATTACATTTTCACTATTGCTATCGTCCAGATGAGATGTGGGTTCATCGGCAAGAATTACAGATGGTTTATTTATCATAGCCACAGCAATGGAAAGGCGCTGCTTTTGCCCTTCACTGAGCTGAAGCACGTTTTTGTGCTTCAGGTGGCTTATTTCCAGCCTTTCAAGTATTTCGTCAATACGGTTTGAAGTTGCAGACGATTTTGAGAAAAACAATTTGGCTTCAATATTTTCAAGTACACTCAACGATTGAATAAATCCGGGTTTCTGAAAAACAATACCTATATGCTTACCGCGAAAAATATCTTTTTCTTTTTCACTCAAGGTGCTTGTTTCTGTGTTATTGATTATCAAACTGCCTTCTTTTGCCGAAAGCAGTAAACCCAGTAAGTGCAGCAACGTGGTTTTTCCAATTCCTGAAGGACCGGAAATCAGCAGGTCTTCGGAGCTTTTTAGCGAAATGTCGGGAAACCGGAAATCGGGGCCGTTTTTGTATTTAAAATAGATGTTCTTGGTTTCAATCATTGAGGTACTTTAGCGTTTAAAACCTGTGGTTTTGAATGTTTTTTAATTTTGCATAATAATAATCAAAATAAATAATTTAAACCAATATATACTGCTGAAAAGTTTAAGATTTGATTTTTCTAAGTTTAATATGAGACATCCATTTTAAATGCCACATTAAATTGATTAAATTTGAAAAGTAACTTAAAGCATCAACGATGATAAAAGCAACCCTTCTAATTTTATTGGTTTGTATAAGCTTTCCTGTACTTGGCCAAGACATAGCATCTCATCAATGGATGAATCGCGTACTGATAGTGATGGCAGAAAGTAAAGACAGCAAACTACTGCAACAGCAAATAGACATTTTTAACCAAAATGAGGTTGGTATAACAGAGCGTAAACTTCTTATTCTTCTTATGACACCGCTCGAATTTGCCTTTTACAGCCCAAAGAAGATTGACTGGCAACCTTTTTCAACAACCTATGATAACTATAAACTGCGTGACTCAGAAATAGAATTGGTCTTAATTGGTCTTGACGGACAAATCAAGCATAGAAAATACAGTGTCACTCCTGCTCTGGAAATTTTTGTAATTATTGATACTATGCCGATGCGACAATCAGAATTGAGAAACAGCAACAACCAACACTAAGCATATTCACCCAGCCTTTTAATGAAAACCTCTACTGTCAGTCAACTTAAAAAAGAACTACATTACCGCTCTAAGGAAGAAATACTGGAACTTTGCCTACGACTGGCAAAATTCAAAAAGGAAAACAAGGAACTCTTCACTTATCTGTTGTTTGAGTCGCACGATGAAAGCACCTATATTGAAAGCGTGAAACGTGAAATGGGTGCACAACTGGAAGCCATTAACACCAAAAATTATTACTGGATGCGCAAAAGCATCCGGAAAATACTGAAGAATTTAAAAAAATACATCCGTTACTCGCCTAAGAAAGAAACCGAAGTGGAGCTCCTCCTCCATTTTTGTGTGCAGCTTAAAAACCTTGAACCTTCCATCTTACACGACAAAACCCTGCAAAACATACTGGAACGGCAACTTGCTTTGGTTTATAAAACAATGGAAACCCTACATGAAGACTTACAATATGATTTCCGTTTAAAGTTGGAAGAGGAAGGGTTTGTTTAAATAAGCTTAAATTTCTTTAGTGGCTCAGTGTACTTCTTCAAACAATTTGGCTGTGACTGTACCGCAAAGTTACGCAGAGCTTTCACAGGGGTTCATAGAGGGCTTTTATATACTTCTTAGATACAATCGCTCCACCTTCTCCCTTGCCCAGGGCGTTTTACGCAAAAATATCAGGCTTGATTTAAGTGACGGATTCTGGGTAAAACACCTTATGGGAATTTTCTCTCCCAGGGTTTCCCATCCGTATTTTTCAATTAAAAATTCAAGAATACTTTTAAGTGTGATGCCGTGTAAAGGATTGTTTATTTGTTCGTTGGGCATACTTGATGTTCAATTTTCGGAAATGGAATTACTTTGCATAACAGCATGATCATAACTGTACTTTTGAAGCGTCAAGGTAAAGGTTTTTCCTGAATCTTTAGCTAAAGTGATGTTAAGGGAGTTTGAAAAACCTATCAAAAATTGTAGTTTTAGGTTTTAGATTATACGAAATCAACAAAACTAATCAACATAAAATGGGCGTACTATCAGCATGTGAACGGCAGCTAAACTTTTATTATTATCCTGGACACAAATTGTCAAAGGATGCCTTGGCTTATGCAGAGTCCTCTGATGCAAAGCTGAATGCCGTCAACATCAAGAAAACAAAAATAACAGGCACACAATGGGTAGAACTCGCTAATATGCTAGGCGGGAAAGTAGAAGACCTTCTTGTTAAAGAACATCCTGTTTTTCAGGAAATATTTGATAAAAATACTTCCTTAAGTACTGAAGATGCTATCAAAATATTGCATAACCACCCCGAAATGCTGGTCTATCCCATCGCTACCCGGGGCAACAAAGCCGTTCGCATAAAAATGACGACTGATGTGCTACAACTAACAAAACCTGACACCTTGTATAACAAAAATGAGTAAGTCATGGTTCAAAACCACTTCTTTTTTTCAGTGTTGTATTGCCCCCTAAGCCTCTCGCGGTAATTTTAATAAAGCACGTGTTACTGCTCAGCCGTTGCCGGGCTGATGACGGCTGCAACCTCACTGATTACATTTGAGGGAAACCCTCCACGTTTAGCATGTTCTTCTATCAGCTCTTTACTTTCTGATTTGTAAATACAATAAATTTTGTCGCCGGTAACAAAACTGTGTTGCCATTGAATTTTAGGCCCCATTTGTTCAAGCACTGCACAGGAACCCTGTGAAATTGCCTTGAGCTCTTCAGCTGTTAAACTTCCGGCTCCGGGTACTTCTCTTTCAATGACATAGGTTTTCAGAGTGTTTTCATCTGTAGTAGTTACTTTTGTGGTGTTTTGTGCATTAACCTGAAAAAAAGTAAATAGACACAATACAAAAAAAGTGAGTGCTGTTTTCATATAAAAGAGGTTTTGATGTGTCTCTCAAATGTACTTAAAATAACACTTCCTTAAATACTTTGTAGGCAATTATTTACAACAAAAAATGCTGTAAATTAGATGTATACAAATAAAAATCATCTGTTTAGGTTTAAATAAAACCAAAGGTTGTTATTAAACCTCATTTATAATATCTTTATAGGGTTGATACAACCTAATTCACATCACATTCAAATGGAAAACACAATTAGTTTAGAACTTGCCCAAGAATGGGCAGAGCGCTGGAAAAACACTCAGGAAAATGGAGAGACCCCAAACTTTACTGCATTTTTAATTCCCGGAATCGATGTACTGCAAGCCTTGGAACCTGAAGAAGCTGTTAGTGTCAGAACTTATTTAGGCATTGATGACACAGATATGGTAAAGTTAATGATTGTTGGTGTTGATAGTGAAGGTAATGATTTAATCGATGAAAGCCGTGGATTTTATATTTATGATTTTACCTCTTTATGCCCACCTTATTGCACTAAAAATCCACCATTTATTTCTCAATAACTTTTTTTCATTTTATAAAAAAATAATCGTGGATTTATGATTGAATATTTGAACCATTTCTTATCCATTTATAACCTGCTATTGTGTTTAAATTTCTTGTTGTTTGGCATACTTGCCATCAAAACAAGACAGAAAACACATGTAACACTTATGGTTTACCTGCTTGTGATTGTTGTCATTCAATTTTATTCCGGTTATTTGTCTTTTCAAGGCATACACAACACTCATATATCCCATTTTTATTTTATTCTCCAGTTTCTGATTCTTGGGTATTTTTATTACAACATCTTTAATCAAACTTTTCAGAAAAACCTTATAAAGTACAGTATGATTTTTTGTTTGTTTATACTCGGAGTTCAATATGCTATCTACCCTGAAATGTTTTTCAAATTCAATAACTTAGAAATTTTTCTCACCTCTTATTTGTTGATTATTTATTCTTTGTTTCATTTTTACAACTTGCTCTCTGCTAAAAAATATTATTTATACCTAAACATTGGTGTGTTTTTTTATTTATTCGGAAGTACGATTTTGTTTTTATTGGCTAACTTGTCCATAGTGGTTGATTTAAAAGGAATAAATGCAATACTCAATATAGTTCTGTTTCTGTTTTATCATATATTTATATTTATAGAATGGACTCAATTGTATTTTAAAAAAGAAAAATCAAACCCCAAAAAAGTGATTTATGGAATATGATAATTCTGAAATAATAACAGCAGTTATATACACATTCACGGCATTTTTCCTAATGAGTCTGGCCATATTGATATTTGTTTATTATTCAAGAAAAAAAATAATCGAGCAGCAAATTAAAACCCGTGATTTGGAAATAGAGCATCAAAAAACTCTCATCAATGCGGTAATCAACACCCAGGAAAAAGAACGCAACAGAATTGCCCAGGACCTTCACGATGATATTAGTTCCGGGTTAAATGTGGTAACCATCAATTGCCATATGCTTAAAACCCCCGGTCTTGATCAAACTGAACAAGAAAAAATTTCAGATACCATACTTGAATTGACAAGCAAAGTATTGCATAGTTCCAGACGTATTGCACACGATTTATTACCGCCGGTATTGGATAAGTTTGGTTTAGACGCCGGAATTAAAGAACTCGCAGAAGACTTTAATAAAACCGGAAAAGTAATTATTGATTACAAAAATCAAGCAAACTTTACAAAAATTCCCGTTACAAATCATTTGCATATTTTCAGAATACTACAAGAACTCATAAACAACTCCATCAAGCATGGGCAAGCTACTGAAGTGCTGATTCATTTTACCGAAAGTAACAACCGTGTTAAACTAGTATATAAAGACAATGGCAGCGGGTTTGATTTGAATGATCTGGAAAACCAAAAAGGTCTGGGAATGAAAAACATTGAAAGCCGCATTACCATTATTGAAGCAACATATAAAATTGTATCTGAAATAAACAAGGGCATAGAGGTTGTAATCGAAATATAGATATGCAGGAAACTATAAAAATCATACTGGTTGACGATGAGGAACTCTTTAGAAGTGGAATAAAATTCATTTTGGACCGGGAACCTAACATCAACGTTATTTTTGAAGCTTCAAACGGGAGTGAATTACTGGACTATCTTGAGAAAGGCAACACGCTTCCTGATATAATTTTAATGGACTTGAAAATGCCAACCCTGAATGGGGTTGAAACCACCAAAATTTTGAATAAAGATTATCCAAAACTAAAAGTCATTGCTTTATCGAGTTATGACTCCAAATCATTTATAATCAATATGATCAATGAGGGCGTTTCTTCATACATCGTTAAAAACTCAACACCACAGGAAATGATTGAAACCATAAACAAGGTTTATATCAAGGGCTTTCATTATAACAGCCTCACTTTAAAAGTAATCAAGGAAGAAGAGTTTGAAATGGGCAAGCTTAAATCTAAAAGTGTATTAGACAGCAACTTTTTAACGAAGCGTGAAAAGGAGATACTGGAGCTTATTTGCCTCGAGAACAATACCGCCGAAATTGCCGACAAACTTTGTATCAGCCCAAGAACGGTAGATGTTCACAGAACAAATATGCTTGAAAAAACAAACTCCAAAAACGTGGCCGGCCTCGTGGTATTTGCCATCCAAAATGACTTGATACCACTTGAAAGTGTTATCAAGTAACATCAGGATTAACTATTAATTTTCTTCTTCCTCATACTGAATTTTATTCTTCTTAGAGTCAGATTCCATCAGATTTTTTAATACTGAAAACAGTATACCTCCTGTTGTCATTCCCAAAATATATACTAAAAAAACCAATAAGGAAACCGGTAGTTCAACTTTCCAATTAAAAAGTTTTAAAGAGTAAACTTCACTATTCTGTATCGAAAAGATTACAATTATCAATATAATTAAGAATAATAGTACTTTTTTTAATTTTTTCATTTTTTATTATATTTACGGTTAATAAATTTATTTTTGTTTGCAATCAATATAAGCAACCTGACCTTGTAATTCCATAAATATAAAAAAATCTACAATATGATTGTAGTCATATTTTATGGTCTTATATCCCCATAATTTTACACCGGAAATTAAAACCAATAAACTCTAATCCAATGAAAAACATTTTTAAGAGCACATTGATGCTATCAACACTTTTCTTAGTTGCAGCCTGTGGCAATTCTGAAAAAGAAGAAAAACAACAAATAACCATAGGCAACCAAACCACCAGACAGGCACCGGCAACGCCTGCCAAGACTTCTAAAGATATGGTCGATTTTTCTAACAAAGGAATCGGTCCTGTTAAATCAATAACTTTAAGTGACGAGATTGATGCTTCCCTTGCAGAAAAAGGAAGAGTAGTGTTTGACAATATGTGTATTGCCTGTCATAAAGTCGACAGAAAATTCATTGGCCCAAAAATTCAGGGCGTTACAAAGCTCAGAGCCCCTGAGTGGATTATGAACATGATTATGAATCCGGAAGAAATGATTCAAAAAGACCCCATTGCTCAGCAATTGCTTATTGAATCAAACATGGCGGTCATGGCCAATCAAAATATTAGTGAGTCTGACGCCAGAGCTATCCTGGAATATTTCAGACAAATTGATCAAGAGTGATATATATCATTTTTTGATTAGATTGACACCCATACATTTGCAGCTAAATAACCTAATATAAATCAATCACTTATGAAATCAATACTCTCTAAAAGTGCTTTTCTGCTGGCTTTTACGCTCATACTTTTTACCTCCTGTAAAGATGGTAAAGATTCAGAGCAACGTGCAGCAAGCACTCAAATTACAGATGTTTCTCCATCAAATCAAGGCCAGGCCTTTATTGAAGATCAAAGCTCAGAACCCAATGCACTCAGAATTGCCATTGGCTCACCAGACCATACCACGCTTGTTGCAGCAGTACAAGCGGCGGGTGTAGAAAATTCACTAGTAAATGTGGGCCCTTTAACAGTATTTGCACCAACCAATGCAGCATTTGACAAAATTGACAAGGCTACACTCGACAATCTGTTAAAACCGGAAAACAAAGAACAATTGGCCCTCATACTCAAGCACCATGTATCTCCCGGAAATTTTCCCATTGATATGTTGGAGCGAAGCATTGAAAGAGGAAGAAACCTCGGAATGGCTTCAAACCAAAATGTGGATATTACCAAAGAAGGTGATGACATCTATGTGGGAGGTGCAAAAATTATAGGCACTGTCAAAGCAAGCAATGGCTGGGTACATGTAGTAGATGCCGTCATTCTTCCAAAAAATTAATCAAATCCAAAACCAATGAAATGCCCATTTATTTATAAAACAAACAGATTGAAGATGAATAATTTGGGCATTCCATCTTCCAATTTATCAAATATTATATACAGATGAAAAAAATAAATCTAATTTTAAGTGCACTTATCACAGCAGGATTATTTATTAGCTGTGGCGGTGATCAAAACAAAAAATCAGGCGCTTTTGCTAAAAACGCTGCAGAACGTGTCTATGTAGCTCCCGGTGAGCACGACGAATTTTATGCTTTCCTTTCAGGAGGCTTTAGCGGACAGATGTCTGTATACGGCCTTCCCTCAGGAAGACTCCTTAAGGTAATACCCGTTTTCTCTCAGGATGCAGAAAAAGGCTACGGTTATAGTGAAGAAACCAAAGCCATGTTAAACACCTCTTTCGGCTTTGTGCCTTGGGGTGACTCACACCACCCTGACCTTTCCCAAACCAATGGTGTCCTTGACGGAAGATGGGTTTTTATCAATGAAAACAATACCCCACGAATTGCACGTATCGATCTCGACACCTTTGAAACAGGTGAAATCCTTGAGGTGCCTAACAGTGCAGGTAATCACAGTTTTGCATTAACTGAAAATACTGAATACCTCATTTCAGGGACTAGATTTGCAGTGCCTTCTCCACAAAGAGATATGCCCATTTCTGAAATGAAAGGTTCTTTTAAAGGCCCACTTACATTTACCAAAGTAGATCAGGAAACCGGTAGAATGAACCACGCTTTTCAGGTAATCATGCCCGGATTCAATTATGACCTGGCACACCCCGGAAGAAAAGCATCTCACGGATGGATATTTGCAACTACCTATAATACCGAAGAAGCAAACACCCTTCTTGAAGTGAACGCTTCACAAAACGATAAAGATTTTATTGCAGCCATCAACTGGAAAAAAATTGAAGAATATGTTGAAAACGGAGGTGGAACTATGATGCCTCTTGAGCATGGGTATGCACACAACATTTTAAGTCACAGTACACATACAGCAACAACCACATGGATTAATGAAATATTAACCGTTGACCCAACAAACATCCCCGGGGCTGTGTACTTCTTGCCAATTCCTAAGTCACCTCACGGTTGTGACGTTGACCCAAGTGGTGAGTACATTGTAGGTAGCGGCAAACTGGCTGCAGAGTTAACTGTCTTTTCATTCTCTAAAATACAGGAAGCTATTGCCAACAAAAGCTATGCAGGCGAAGTTTATGGATTACCAATCTTAAATTATGAAGAAATTCTTGCAGGTGTAGTACAACAACCCGGTTTAGGACCCTTGCATACTGAATTTGACGCTCATGGCTATGCTTATACTACTTTCTTTATTTCTTCAGAAGTTGTAAAATGGAAACTGGGAACCTGGGAAGTAGTTGATCGTCAACCCACCTTCTACTCTGTGGGTCACCTTGTGATTCCCGGAGGAAATACGCAAAAGCCTTTTGGAAAATATTTGGTAGCGATGAATAAAATCACAAAAGACCGCTATCTGCCCACAGGACCCGAAATGAACCATTCGGCACAGCTGTATGACATTACGGGTGATAAGATGGAATTGTTGCTGGACTTCCCAACCATTGGTGAGCCTCACTATGCGGCCGCTATACCTGCACATTTGGTTGCTCCAAACTCCAAAAAAATATTCCCGCTTGCTGAAAACAAACACGAACACGCAACCCTTAGCCCAAGAGATGCACGCGTTGAAAGAGACGGCAATGTGGTTAGAGTTTATATGACTATGGTAAGAAGCCACTTCAACCCTGATAATATTGAAGGCATTAAAGTGGGTGATAAAGTATATTTCCACGTGACCAACCTAGAACAAGACTTTGACGTGCCTCACGGAATTTCTATGATTGGTGCAAATACATCAGAATTATTGATTATGCCCGGTGCAACCAAAACATTTGTTTGGGAACCCAAACGTGAAGGTGTATGGCCGTTCTATTGTACCGACTTCTGTTCGGCACTTCACCAGGAAATGCAGGGTTATGTAAGAGTTTCTGCAAAAGATAGTAACATACCACTAAGTTGGTCATTGGATTAAAAGTTTAATTGGTTATTAATTTTTGATTTGATGTAAAGCGGGTAGAGCAACTTTATGTCTACCCGCTTTCTTAACACAAATACGATGAAAAAATCAAGCATCTTAATGATTATTGGCAGCTTGCTGTTGCTGGGGCTCTTCTACTACCCACTTTGGAACATCCAACTGGGTGCGCCGCAATATCCTGACCCGCTGGGAATGAATATCTACATTCACGGGATAGAAGGTCAAGAAGAATTTGACATCCAAAACATTGACGGTGTCAACAAATACATAGGGATGAAAAAAATTCCTAAAGCTGAAGAAATGTGGGAGTTTGATGTATTCCCCAAAGTGATTAAAGGCATGGTTATTTTGGGTGTTATCATCGGCTTGTTAGGTTTGTTTAAAGTGGTCAACCACCAATGGTTTTTAGGATGGTTTCTTTTAATGTCTATTTTAGGCATTCTGGGACTATATGACTTTGATATGTGGTTGCTTGATTACGGAACCGATTTAGACCCCAATGCCATTTTAAAATTAACCGATCTCGAAGGAAACCCCTTGAGCTATAAACCACCTCTTTTTGGAACCGATAAAATTCTTAACTTTACTGCACGCTCCTATCCGGCAATAGGCGGATATATGATGTTTGCAGGTATGGCTCTTACGCTCTTGGCATTTTTTGTCGGAAGAAAAGAATACAAAAAACTGAAAACTATAAAATCATGAAACCAATATTCGGAGTTTTAATCCTAACCTTATTACTGCTCTCTTCCTGCAGCACACAACCGGAGCCCATCAACTATGGCACAGATGCCTGTCATTTTTGTAAAATGACTATCGTTACTAAAACCCATTCCGCGCAAGCGGTTTCCAATAAAGGAAAACAGTTTAAGTATGATGCCATTGAATGTTTGGTTAACGACATTAATATGGACAATAAAGCCGAAATGGCGGTAATGCTGGTGGCCGATTATTTGAACGCGGGAGATATGATTCCGGCTGAAAAAGCCACTTATATCATTTCATCAAATATCCCCAGCCCTATGGGTGCCAACCTTTCAGCTACCGCCAATAAAGTAGGTGCAGAACAGTTGAAGTCTCAAAATGGAGGTGAACTTTTTGACTGGAATGCCTTAAAAAACAGAAACGTAAACCCAAATCACCATTAACAACCAAACAATGAAGTTTCTTATAGGAATCCTTTTTTGTGTATTTAGCTTCACGGCAGCCTCAAAAACCATTGAGGTTTGCAGCAGTTGTGAGGTCAAAACCCTGCGGGAAGCTGTTCAGCTTGCTCAAGACGGCGACACCATTCTTATCAAAAAAGGGGTTTATAAAGAACACGATATTCATATAATTGACAAATCCATTCATATAAAAGGTCAAGGAAACCCGGTGATTGACGGTGAAAATAAAGGCACGGTTATCAGTGTCAGAGGAAGTAATTTCACTATTGAAGGGCTTACTATCATCAATGTGGGAAGAAGTTATATCAAAGATTTTGCAGCTATTTTAATTTCAGAAAGTAGTGATTTTACTATTAAAAACAACATTTTAGAGAAAGTCTTTTTTGGAATTTTAATCGAAAAATCATCAGAAGGCCGCATTGAAGGAAATAAAATTTCCAGTGAGGCGGTAAGTGAAGCCAATTCAGGCAACGGCATCCATTTGTGGCATTCAAAAAACATTACCATCCACAACAACCTTGTCCGTCAAATGCGTGATGGAATCTATATTGAGTTTGGCGACGGTTGTATTGTTACCAATAACAGAGCCGACAAAAATGTGCGCTATGGGCTGCATTTTATGTTCTCCAATTACAACGAATACCACCACAATGTTTTTGAAGAAAATGGCGCTGGTGTTGCCGTAATGTTCTCTAAATTCATCACCATGACCAATAATATTTTTAGAAGAAGTTGGGGTGATGCTTCCTATGGACTGCTGTTGAAAGAAATTTACGACTCTGAACTAAGAAATAATATCTTTGATCAAAACACCATTGGTATTAATGCAGATGGTGCTACACGGGTGACCTACATTCAGAATGACTTTACAAACAACGGCTATGCTATAAATGTACACGGAGCTTGCTATTACAACACCTTTACCGAAAACAATTTCCTGCACAACGCTTTTGATGTGGGCTATTCCGGGAGGATGAACTACAATGTTTTTGACAACAATTACTGGAGTGCCTACAGTGGTTATGACATAAACCGCGACGGTATAGGCGATGTGCCCCACCGGCCGGTAAGGCTGTTTTCGCATATCGTAAACAAAACTCCGGAGGCTATAGTTTTATTGAGAAGTTTATTTATTGATATCGTTGATTTTTCTGAACGGGTATCCCCTATTTTTACGCCGGCCGAACTAATCGATGAAAACCCCAGAATGAGAAGAATAAAATGGTAACAATTGAAAATTTACATAAGAAATTCGGAAAAAACGAAGTATTAAAAGGCATTGACCTCACCATCAATAAAGGTGGAATTATTGCTGTACTGGGACCCAATGGTAGTGGAAAAACCACGCTGATTAAAAGCATGTTGGGAATGGTCATCCCACAAGAAGGAACGATTTCCATTAACGGTAAAATCATCAAAAACAAGTGGGATTACCGCAGAGAAATTGATTACCTGCCACAGATTGCCAACTTTCCGGGCAACCTCACAGTGAAGGAGCTTATCAAAATGATTAAGGATTTACGTGGCAAACCCGCTAATGATGATGAGCTCATAACTTTTTTTAAACTTGAACCGTTTCTAGACAAAAAACTAGTCAATCTTTCAGGAGGCACCAAACAAAAAGTCAATCTGGTGCTCACCTTTATGTTTGACAGTCCGTTGGTGATTCTTGATGAGCCAACCACTGGTCTCGACCCCATATCGCTCATACGCTTAAAAGATTGGATCCATAAAGAAAAAACCAAAGGAAAAACAATTCTAATCACATCTCACATTATGAGCTTTGTAGAAGAAGTCTCAGATGATGTTATATTTATACTGGAAGGAAAAATCTATTTTAAAGGTGCTGTTTCAGAACTGAAAAAACAAACCGGTCAAACCGACTTTGAGCACGCCATTGCAACCATTTTAACCGAAAATCATGTTTAAAATATTAAAATACAGTTTTAAAGATTTATCCCGCAGTCGGTGGAGTTATGTGTATTTCTTGTTTTATCTGCTGTTGGGTTTTACACTTTTATTTTTAAACAATGACCTCTCCGGAGCTGTCATCACAATGATGAATGTGATCATTGTACTTATTCCCTTAATCGGAACCATTTTTGGGGTGATGTATTATTATGACTCCAAGGAGTTTACCGAACTCCTCCTCGCCCAGCCGGTGAAACGCAGCTCCATCTTTTTAGGACAGTATTTTGGGGTGGCCATATCGCTGGCAGCCAGTTTGGTTTTAGGTTTAGGCATTCCTTTTGTTGCCTACGGATTGTTTCAATCTGCTGCCATATTTGATTTTACGATGCTGTTAATCACCGGGGTTTTCCTCACCTTTATTTTTACTGCCCTGGCATTTAACATTGCACTATCCAATGAAAACAAAATCAAAGGATTTGGCTATGCCATACTGCTATGGCTCTTTCTTGCAGTGATTTATGACGGTATTTTCCTGATGGCGTTGATGCACTTTCAGGAGTATCCTCTTGATAAATTTGCACTCATCGCTTCTATGGGTAATCCTATTGATTTGTCGCGCATTCTCATCATTCTCAAACTTGACATTTCTGCCTTGCTGGGCTATACCGGAGCCGTGTTTAAAAACTTCTTCGGAACCAATTTCGGGAGCACATTATCATTAATCCTCTTAGCTGTTTGGGTGATTGTTCCCGTGTGGCGCATTTCTGCGAAAGCGAAAAAGAAAGATTTCTAATAAGCACGGATTTTATCGGGTTGATTTATTTATCAACTTTGATTTAAAGTCTTACTAAATTTAAAACATCAAATATCAACTACCTATAAAGAAACACCCATTTTTAACTTTATTCTACGGCAACCATTTTTTATCAAAATTAGGTTTGCGTTTTTCGAGAAATGCATCTCTGCCTTCTTTGGCTTCATCGGTCATATAAGCCAAACGGGTAGCCTCACCGGCAAAAACTTGTTGTCCCACCATTCCGTCATCGGTCAGGTTCATGGCAAACTTGAGCATTTTGATGGAAATGGGTGATTTTGCCAATATTTCCTGCGCCCACTGGTAAGCAGTAGCTTCCAATTCAGCGTGGGGAATAACGGCATTGACCATCCCCATTTCAAATGCTTCCTGAGCTGAGTAATTTCTTCCAAGAAAGAAAATCTCCCGTGCCTTTTTCTGACCCACCATTTTAGCGAGATAAGCCGAGCCATAGCCACCGTCAAAACTGGTTACATCGGCATCGGTTTGTTTAAAGATAGCGTGTTCTTTACTGGCTAAAGTCAAATCGCACACCACGTGCAGGCTGTGCCCTCCTCCTACTGCCCAACCCGGAACCACGGCAATTACCGCTTTTGGCATAAATCTGATAAGACGTTGCACCTCCAGTATATTCAATCTGTGATAACCATCGGTACCCACATACCCCTGATGCCCGCGTGCCGATTGGTCTCCTCCGCTGCAAAAACTGTAAACACCGTCTTTGGGCGATGGCCCTTCAGCAGAAAGCAATACGACACCAATACTTGTATCTTCCTGTGCATCGTGAAAAGCATCCAGTAGTTCAGCAGTAGTATGCGGCCTGAACGCATTTCTCACTTCAGGGCGGTTGAATGCAATACGCGCTACGCCGTTACATTTTTTATAGGTGATGTCTTGATATTCTTTGGCTGTTTTCCAGTTGGGGGTTTCCATAAACGTTGATTTATTATTAAAAAAACAAAATTAACTCAAATAATTTAATGTAAATTAAAATCACTAAACAATGAGCCGTTTTTGAAAATAAAATTCTGCAATATAGTGTGATTCAAATTATGGTATTATTCGTTTTACCGAATAAAAAAACTGCTTTAAGTTTTTTCTTAAAGCAGTTTTTCTTTTGAATATTCTTTATTAAAAAGGCGGCGCCAAATAAGGGAAGCTGCTTAAAAACGGCTTGTCATTGGCATCTACACCATCACTGATTAAGAGAGGCTGTTCATTTGTACCATCATTCAACGGGTTCTCCATATCCGGTCCGCCAAAAATGAGCATTAAATACAAGTCCATAACATCATCGCCCAGTTTGCGGCCGGTGAGTGTTCTTGTTTCGTCATAAAAAGTAGCAGAACCTGTTTGAGCTACCCATAAGACATCGCGTGAAAGCATGGTAGTAAATGCTTCAGCATCCTGTCCAAATGCATTTCCGCCATTGTCTTCATAATCGGGGTTTAATGCTAATAAATTGGCTTGCATATCTGCCTGAAACAATGCTGTCATTTGTGAAGGAATGGTGGTATTATAATCGTCACGCAAACCAAGTGTTACAAACAATCTTGACACGGCCGGCCTTCCCACCTGATCTTCCTGAACATATACTCCTGAAAAATCAAGTCCGTCGGGGTCATCACAAGGCGGGCAGCCAGGGGTGTCACAGTCTTCTTCTTCACAATTGATTGGCGGGTCAATCACATTGTCATTATCATCTTCACTACACTGCACAAACAGCATCGTTGTAACTAAAAGTAATCCTATATAAATTAATTTCTTCATCGTTTTCTTTTTCAAAAATTACTGTTTTCTTTTGGCTTCTACCCAAATAGAATACACCGGTACTGTGGGCTCAAAAGGATTGGCTCCCACTGCCCCGGCACCCAGCATCGATTTTGGTATTTCAATTGCAATTGACAGCACATTATACCCGGCATAGGTGTCTGATCCTTCTGCATTAAACCCTGAAAACTGTCCACTTACTATACCTTCAAATCTATTTGAGTCAAAAAAGAACGGGTCGTCACGCGGGCCGGCAAAAAATTTCATTCCGTTGTTTTCTGCAACTATGGCTTCTGCATCTGTGGTTCCGGGTGAAATAGCAACCTTGTTCATAGGTGCAAAAGTGGCAATTTCACTTTGCAAACCGGTCATTGAGGGAACAGTAGGCCCGAAAAAATACATAGTATCTTCCCTTCTGATGGCTTGAATCACCAAATCTTCAATCAAATCGCCCGTAGTGTCGATATTAAACTCCACGAGTACATCTTCAGAGAAAGCAGCCTCTTCTGTATGGTTGCCCGGAATTAATACACCCTGAAGATTAGCTATTAAGACCAAGTTATTGGGGTTTTCGCCTTCAAAGGCATAAAAACTAGTCAGGTCTGAATTGGTTCCGGTTACACCGGGCGCATCCAGGTGATCTCCGGAAATTAGAAAAGGTGCAATTGCCAACAAACAAACTATTGCAGCAATTGAAACCAGATTATTTTTTTTCATTGGTATGTGATTTTTAAAAATCAAAAAGAATTTTGACTGATTTTCTAAACGTACTTTAACAACGTCCAAAAATAGACAATATTTGATGACTATACCACAAACTTAAAAGGGATTTTTTAAAATTTTGTCTAACTCGATTTTTAGATTGTCAAAAAACTAATCGCTTTTGGTCAAATCACCATTTAGTTTTTCTTTCTTAAAGATTGCATACAACCTCATTTAAAATTTTTTCTGTGCAAAAAAATATGTAGTTTTGACAAATCTTAGTTGGAATGCAGTTTAAACACCCTGAATTACTTTTTGCCCTTCTCTTTCTAATCATTCCAATACTTGTTCATCTTTTTCAATTACGTAAATTTCAAAAAACTCCTTTCACCAACCTTAAGTTTTTAAAAGAAGTTTCCATTCAAACCCGAAAAAGCTCCAAACTCAAAAAATGGCTGGTACTACTTACCCGACTGTTTGCCCTTGCTTGTATCATTATCGCTTTTGCTCAACCTTTTATTTCTCAAAAAACCGATAGTGCCGGCGAAATCGAAACTGTGGTGTATATCGACAATTCGCTGAGTTTGCAGGTGCGAGGCAATCAAGGTGAATTACTCAAAAACGCCACGCAGCAGCTTTTCAGAAACGGCAATGTACCCCAACAATTGCGCTGGTTTTCAAACAACAGCAGTTCGGGGCAGCTAAGTCGTGAGGACTTTAGAAGCGAAATTTTAAACCTCGATTACAGCGCCCAATCACTCACTCTGGACGAAACCCTGCTCAAAGCCGAAACCCTGTTTTCCAGAGATGAAACTACCGCCAAAAATTTAATCTGGATTTCTGATTTTCAGGGGCAGCAAAATTTTCCGGAAGTGGAAAACCTGCCTTTTAAAATATCCACCGTAAGGTTGCAACCTGCCAATACCAACAATTTAAGTATCGACAGCGTTTATGTTTCGGCGGTCAATTCGGCCAATATAGAACTGACGGTTTTACTACAAAACCACGGTGGGGCGGTTGACAATGTCCCTATTGGGCTGTATCAGGACGACAACCTCACTGCGCGGACATCCGTACAAATGGCTGCCAACACTTCGGCTACTGCCACCTTTGAAATTGACGATGAAGCATTTTCCGGAAGAATTTCCATCACAGACGAATCGCTGCTTTTTGACAATGAGCTGTTTTTTAATATCAATGAAAAAAGCCCTGTAAAAGTGCTTTCCATTTATGAAAAACCAAGCAATTATCTGAGAAGAATTTATACCGATGACGAATTTGAATGGCAGGCACAGCAAATCAGTCAGTTGGATTTTAATATCCTTCAGCAACAAAACACCATTATTCTCAACGAGCTTGACGAAATAAGCACCGTGCTTCAAAATGCTTTGGTCTCATTTGTCGAAAACGGCGGCACACTGGTGATTATTCCTTCTGCGGAAGCCGATTTAAACTCTTACAACTCCTTTTTGAATCGCCTGAATATGGGTGTTCTCACCCCATCAGAATCTCTGGACAGGCAAATCACAACCATCCATTTTGCACACCCGCTGTATCAAAATGTGTTTGAAAATCAAGTGACAAACTTTCAGTATCCCACAGTAAAAAATTATTTTACGCTCAACCGAAACCACACCCCTGTTTTGTCTTTTGAAAGCAACGAGCATTTCCTAATGCAAAATCAAAATGTCTATCTTTTTAGCGGTTCATTGCAAACTGAAAATTCTAATTTTATCAATTCGCCTCTGGTGGTGCCCACTTTTTATCGCATCGGAAAACAAAGCCTTCCGTTGTCAAACTTATACTACACCATTGGTGAGCGCAACGAGTTTGCCGTAGCGGTTTCGCTTCCGCAAGATCATATTTTAAACATCAGAAACGAACAAACTGATTTTATTCCGCTACAGCGAACAGGAAGCAACAGCGTTTTAATCACCACGACAGACCAGCCTGAAACTGCCGGAATTTATGGCATTTACGACAAAAACAACCGTCTGGAAAATGTGAGTTATAACTATTCACGTCAGGAAAGCAGCTTGGTCTATATGAACTCGGCAAACTGGCAGGGTGTTGAAAGCTTCAACACGATAAACGCCGTTTTTCAGGAACTGGCAGACGGCAGCGATGTTAAAAATTTATGGAAATGGTTTGTTATTTTTGCCTTACTGTTTCTGGCTACTGAAATGTTTCTCTTAAAACTTTTAAAATGAACATTCTCCTAAAATCAGTCACCATAGTGGACGCCTCCAGCAAACATCACCTGAAAAAACGGGATGTGCTGATTACCAACGGGCAGTTTGAAAAAATTGCACCCAAAGTTGAAAACCCCGATAACCGCAAGGAGCTTAAAATCAAAAATATGCACATTTCACAAGGCTGGTTTGACAGCAGTGTGAGTTTTGGCGAGCCCGGTTTTGAAGAAAGAGAAACCATTGAAAACGGTCTTAAAACAGCTGCCGCCAGTGGATTTACAGCTGTAGCCGTCAATGCAAACACAAACCCGGTGACAGACAGCAAAGCCGATGTAAAGTTTATGCTCGCCAAAGCAGAAAACCACCCGGTGCAGTTGGTGCCTGTGGGTGCTTTAACCCGGCAGGGAAACGGTGAAGACCTGGCCGAACTCTTTGATATGAAAAACGCCGGAGCAGCTGCTTTTTATGACTATCAACAGCCGGTAAAAAACCCCAATCTTTTGAAAATTGCATTGCAATACACTCAAAATTTTGACGGGTTGGTAGCTGCGTTTTGCAACGAAAGCAGTCTCTCCAAAAACGGTGTGGTCAACGAAGAAGAAAGTGCCACGAGACTGGGATTAAAAGGGATACCGGCGCTGGCCGAAGAACTGCATGTAAACCGCAATTTATTCCTGCTGGAATATGCCGGCGGTAAACTGCACCTCCCCACCCTATCCACACAAAAAAGCATCGCGCTCATCCAAGAAGCCAAAGCCAAAGGACTCAACGTGAGTTGCAGCGTTTCTGTCAACCACCTGATGCTGGCCGATTCGGCTTTGGACAGCTTCAATTCAAACCTAAAACTAATGCCGCCACTGCGTAATGAATCAGACAAAAGAGCACTCATACAAGCTGTGAAAGAAGGCATAATTGACGGTGTAACCTCAGACCACAACCCCATTGATGTGGAGCACAAAAAAGTGGAGTTTGACCACGCCTTGTTTGGCAGTATTGGTTTGGAAAGCTGTTTTGCGGCTTTAAACTCGCTTTTTGATGTGGAGCACAGCGTAAAAATGCTCACCGGGCTCAAACCGCATTTTGGTGTGGAAGCACACCCCATTGAAGAAGGCAGCACCGCCAACCTTACTCTTTTTGAAACTGAAACGCCCTGGGTTTTTGAAGAAAAACACATACTATCCACTTCCAAAAATGCCGCTCTGCTGGGTCAGCATTTAAAAGGAAAACCGCTGGGGATTTACAGCAATAAAAAATTACACCTGAATTAACCATTTGAAAATGAACACCATCAGCAAACAGGAAAAAAACCTAAGCCTTATCAATTACATCACATTTGTGGGGATGATAATTGCCTATTTTATGAACAAAGATTTAAAATCAGGCTATGTGACTTATCATATCAAAGTGATGTTTGGATTGGTTTTACTGCTTTTTATTTCGCAGGTTTCACACGCATATATCCATATTATACTGGGAGATGTTTTGTGGCTCACATCCTTTGTTTTGTGGGTGTATTCATTCATCTGTGCTGTTCAGGTTAAAAAACCGGTGATTCCTTTTTTGAGTGAAAATTTTCAAAAGTGGTTCGCCTTTTTGGATTAAAAGAAGTAAATTTAGTGACCCTAACCCAAAATCAACAATTATGGAAAGTAGTAACGAAAAAACTATAGGAATCATCGCATATCTCACCCTGATAGGTTGGATAATTGCCCTTGTTATGAACAGCAGCACCCGTAGCGAGTATGCCTCTTTTCACATCCGGCAGATGCTGGGCTTGATGCTTCTCTCCTTTTTAGCCTCTATTATGGTTCGTTTAGGATTGGGGATGCTGTCGCCCATTGTTTCCATTTTTGTGCTTGTTTTATGGGCAGTTGGTTTTATAGGCGCCATTCAAGGCGAAAGAAGACCGGTTCCTCTCTTAGGCGAGCAATTTCAGGAATGGTTTAAGGGCATGAGATAGTCTCACAACATTTTAATAGCAAAGCTACAGAAACTCTAAGACTCCAAGAAACACAAAGGTTTAAATAGTTTATATTTGATTATTAGTGAAACTTTGTGACTTAGTGGCTTTGTGGCAAATTTATTTTTTAGAACCTTTAATTAAATACTATGACGCCAAAAAACTTATCGCTTTACCACCTTATAAAACCTTCTAAAACCCCCAAAGCAAAAGCACCGGCTTTGATTATGCTGCACGGCTATGGCAGTGATGAAAACGATTTGTTTTCGTTTGCGCCCGAGCTGTCTGAAGAGTTGTTTATCATTTCTGTGCGGGCACCTTACCCAATGCATCCTTACGGCAATGCCTGGTATGCCATCTATTTTGACAATACCTCCGGGAAATTTAGCGATACTGAGCAGGCCAAAACCTCCCGCGACCTAATTGCTTCCTTTATCGACGAGGCGGTGGAAGCCTATGACCTGGATGCAAAAAACATCACGCTCCTGGGTTTTAGCCAGGGCACTATTTTAAGTTATGCCGTGGCTTTAAACACCCCTGAAAAAGTAAAAAACATCATCGCCCTGAGCGGTTATATCAACGAAGAGCTGCTACCCGAAAACCTCGATGAAAAAGATTTTGGTCATTTAAACATTTATGCCTCCCACGGTGTGGTGGATCAAGTAATACCGGTGGACTGGGCCCGAAAAGCCAAACCCTTGCTGGACAAATTAAACATTGCAAACCATTACAGCGAGTTTCCCGTGGGCCATGGTGTAACGCCCCAAAACTTTTTTGAGTTTAAGGCTTGGTTGGAAAAGCGATTGTAGTTAAAATTGTTTATGAACTCGTTTAAACATTAAATTGCAAAAAAATTATTTTCAAAAATAACATACCATGAAAAAAGCTTTACTTTTTGTTATTATAACATTAACCGGTTTTAATTTATTTTCGCAAACAATTCACTTGAAAAGTGTTTCAGAAACACAGGAACTAACAAAAAGCATAGCAAAATTATTTCAGGAAAATAAAACAGGTGAAGCATTTGAAGTGATAAGCCTTCACTGGCCATTGCACCAAAATGAATTGGCTGATCTTCGTTCTCAAACAATCAGGTATTTTAATTTATTTGATGAAAGATTTGGAAAAACAAGAGGTATTGTAAAAACAAACAATGAAACCATTAAGGACATCGCATTAAGAGAAACGTATTTGATTCTTTACGATTATCACGCCATACGGTTAATTATGACCTATTATAAAAACGATCAAGGTTGGGTAATAAATACTTTTAAATGGGATGATTCTTATGCTGAGAAATTTAGATAAAAGTTTCCTCTCACTTGTTTTGGCTGAATTATTTCTTGTGAGCGTTGTAAAAACACCCTTTTTGTTACATCAAAATAGGCGGAAAAAGTAAACCCTGCTGCTTGCCAACATAAGCTTTCGGAAGGGAATTACTAAGGAGTCAGATTAAAAAAATCTTGTATGCCAGCTCTCGCTTGCGGGCACTTCCCAATTTTCAAGATAATCTACTTTGGTATTGACAAGGTTGTTAAACACGATGGTGTTTTTTGAAACGGCTTTGGCTTTGGCCAGTGCTTTAAATTCGTTAAGGGGTTTGTAAGCTATATACTCACCGGTATAATAGGTCACATTCATTTTGTCCAGTAAGTCCACTTGAAACTCTTTTTCCAGTTGCTGTATAAAATGCACCGAAGCATCGATAGAACATCCCGACGCCGAAGCACTCTCCTGATTGAGTCCGATAATTATAAAGCGATTATATTTTATTTCAAAGCCGGCTTCGAGTGCCTGCCCGTGGGCCGTCCATTGGGTTAAAAAAGTTTCCAAAAGTGGCTTTAAACGTTCCACTTCTTCATCCGTAAACTTACGTTTGGACTGGTAAATCCAGATACGGGAGTGGTCAGGTAAATTTTTAAAATCAGTAAGCATACAACAATAAACTATAATTCTTCTGCATTTGCAATCATCTCTACCACGTCCATGACCTGCACTTCGCCTTCTTTGTGCTTGGCTTTTACGCCATCAGTGAGCATGGTGTTGCAAAACGGACATCCTGCAGCAATGACTTCAGGTTGAGTCTCTAAAGCTTCTTCAGAGCGTTCTACATTGATGTCTTTATCTCCTTTTTCGGGTTCTTTAAACATTTGTGCGCCTCCGGCTCCACAACAGAGTCCGCGTGATTTACAGCGTTTCATTTCAATGAGTTCTACTTCTAATTTTTCTAAAAGTTCGCGCGGGGCTTCATATTCACCATTGGCTCTACCCAAATAACAAGGGTCGTGAAAGGTGATGCGTTTCCCTTTAAACCTTCCTCCTTCTACTTTTAAGCGTCCTTCATCCATCAAACTCTTAAGAAATTGGGTGTGGTGCATCACTTCATAACTTCCGCCCAAACCGGGGTATTCATTTTTCAGGGTATTGAAACAATGTGGACAAGCAGTTACAATTTTCTTTACCTCATAGGCATTGAGCACTTCAATATTGGTCATCGCCTGCATTTGAAAAAGAAATTCGTTTCCGGCGCGCTTGGCCGGATCGCCGGTGCAACTTTCTTCGGTGCCTAATACCGCAAAATCAACACCGGTGTTGTTGAGAATGCGTACAAAGGCTTTGGTGATTTTTTTGGCGCGGTCATCAAAACTTCCGGCACAACCCACCCAAAATAAAACTTCGGGTTGTTTGCCTTGTGCCAAATACTCGGCCATTGTGGGTACTTTTATTGCTTCACTCATAGAGTTTCTAGTATCTATATGATGTATATTTTATTAATAACTGATGGTAAAACAAAATTAATTTCCGTTTAAGTATGCCTGAAAATGATTATTTGCGTCTTTGATAACCTTTTCAGGTAGAAAAGCATCCATGTCCATTTCTGTTTCAAAATTTAAATACTTCCACTTACTGTTGGTTTTTGAATCAAAAACTGCTATCATCATGCTTTTCTGATTCATCAATAGAGTGTTGTTATTTAAAAACTCTATCTTCATCAAATCGGTTTCCATCATCATTTTCATCATTTCCTGCATACTTTCATCAAAAGTTTGATTGTGGAAAATCATTTTCATTTTTGTTGGATAGGTTACAAAAGCATATTTAGTTTTTGGGTTATCCAGTTCATACACACGGGATATACTTACTTCAGTATCACTCAAGTCCACAAATTCTAGACGAATTTCTTCGTTTCCTTGAAAGGCCTCTTTCATACTTGCCTTGAAAGTTTCTTTATCATAAACTTCAAAAACAGAAGGATAAGTCATCTCCATAAAATGTTCATAGTCTAATGTTTCCAATGCTTTGAAAAAGGCTTTAGAATCTGCTTTTATTTGATTTACATCGGAAGATTGAGCAACAGTAAAAATAGATTGAAAGAACAGTAGGGTAAAAATTATTTTTTTCATTGGTTTTAATTGTTTATTTTTTAATTGAATGATTTTCAGCTAACGCTATTGGTATTATTTTATTTACTAAATTAATCTTCAAACACTTCAATACTCACTGTTTTTTGAACCAAATCTGTAAACTTGCCATTATAGCGAGTGGCCTTTACTATGTGGTTGTCTATCCAGTGATAATTTCCGCCGCGAGGTTTGCCCATTAAAAGACTATGGTAGTTGAAGCCGTGCTTTTTTAACCAAATTTCTGTGTGTTCGCGGTGGTCTTCAGTTCTTGAGGTAAAGAAGCAGATATAATGCCCCTCATTATACCATTTATTGACCGTTTTAAGTGCATCGGGGTAAACAGCAGCCGTGAGCATACGCTCCGGCTCTTCATTGGGGATATCCTCTCCCACTGTACCGTCGATGTCTATTAAATAATTTTTTACTCCTTCAGGCAATACAGGGCTTATGCGCTGTCCGTCTTCCATTTTTTCCTGCAATTGCTGTTCAATCTTGTCACTCATAAATTTTAAATAAACTAATTTTTCTATAAGCAGGTTGCTTCCCGTAAAACGGGACAGGCTCTAACTGAGCTTGATGTTATTTACGGTTTTACGTTTTTCTATAAACAATTCACCCCTACGGGGTTTTTCCTGTTATCAATTACCGGATTCCCCCTCATCGTGCATTCAGCTTCCAGCAAACTAACTACCCTCATAATTCTAACTTCTTACTTCAATTCTTCTTTCCAGTTCAATCTGTCCATTTGATTGTAAGGCCAAGGGGCTCCGTTATTTTCGATATTGGTCATCGCTACATTCAACTCATTTGGCGCGGCTGATTGTTCCATCACGAGATACTGGCGCATTTCCATAATAATAGAAAGCGGGTCGATGCTTACCGGGCAAGCTTCTACACAAGCATTACAGGTGGTGCATGCCCATAGTTCTTCTCGGGTGATGTAATCATCCAGTAGTTGTTTTCCGTCAGGGACAAACTCGCCGTTTTTGTCAATATTTTTACCTACTTCTTCCAGCCGGTCGCGGGTATCCATCATTATTTTTCTGGGAGAAAGTTTTTTTCCTGTTTGGCTTGCCGGGCATTCACTGGTGCAGCGTCCACATTCGGTACAGGTGTATGCATTGAGCAGTTGCACCCAATTGAGATCCATCACATCGCTGGCGCCAAACTTTTCGGGCATTGCAGCTTCAGCACCTTCAGCCGGTGCTGCAAAGGGGTCGGCATTGGGGTCCATCATCATTTTCACCTCGTTGGTAACGGTATTGTTGTTTGGAAATTTTCCTTTCGCGTCAAGCTTACCGAAATAGGTGTTTGGAAATGCCAATAGTATGTGCAGGTGTTTTGAATAATAGAGATAATTCAGGAAAAATAAGATCCCCAATATATGCAGCCACCAGGCTGTACGTTCTACCATCACCACTGAGCTGAGTTCCATACCGGCAAACAAAGGCGCGATGTATTGGCTTATTGGAAAGGTTCCTGCCTGTGTATACCCTTCGGCTCCGGCTTGCTGCAATGTGAAATCGGCGGCATTCATGGTTAAAAACAGGGTCATCAATACCAACTCAATGTAAAGTATATAATTGGCATCATTTTTTGGCCAGCCTTTTAAATCAGGGTGAAAAAGACGTCGCACTTTATAAATATTTCGGCGTAGCCAGAATGCTGCTACACTCACAATTACCAAGGCTGCAAGTATTTCGAAAGATGCTATCAAAAAGTCATAAAATCCCCCCAGGATGGCAAAAGCACGGTGGGTGCCTATGAGACCGTCATAGATGATTTCCAGCATTTCAATATTGATAATGATAAAACCAATATATACAATGAGATGTAAGAATCCCGAAAACGGGCGTTTTACCATTTTTGACTGTCCAAAAGCTATCATCATCAGGTTTTTAAATCGCTGTTTTGGATTGTCTGAAACGTCCACATCTTTACCTAAAAAAATGTTTCGGCGCAGGCGCATAACATTTTGAGCAAAAAAAGCTATAGCTATAAAAAGCGCTATAAGAAAGAGTATGTTTGGAAGGTAAAACATAAGGTGGGTTTGTTTTTTATACCGTTAATCAGTTCTGTTTTCGGGTCTTTCGTAAGGAATATTTCGCCTTCCAAACACAGATATATTGATATATCGTCTAGGGTTTAGCTTGACATCCTGAAGTAATTCTTCCATTTGTCTGGTGGCGTGTTCCAGATTGTCATACAAGGCATCGTCGTTGAGCAATTTTCCTAAAGTACCTTCACCGCTGTTAAGGCTTTCAGAAAGAGATTTAAAGTTGGATATAGTCACTTCCAGTTCATTAACCAAAACAGCTAAATTAACCTGAGCAAGCGAATCTGACAATGCCGCAAAGTTTTCGGCTGTAGTATCGAGATTTTCGAAAGTGCGGTTGAGTTTTTCTTCATTGGTAGTGAGCAATCCCTGCAGTTTGGTGGAGGAAACCGCAAACGATGCGGTTATATCGTTTAAATTGGCTATGGTGCCTTTCAGGTTTTCGCGGGCATCCTTATCTAACACAGCGTTAAAAGCCTGTACCAAGCTATCAACCCCCACAAAAGCACTTTCTATTTTCATTTGTAAGGGCGAAAGGCGGTCATTTACCAATTCCATAATACCTTCTTCAATCTGGCTTTGAAGGGTGTCGCCTGATTTGGCAACAACAGTAGATTCAAAATTGGGTATAATGGCCAGTGATTTTCCACCGATTATTCCGCCACCATAAATACGTGCAACACTTTCTTTAGAAAACTGAAAGTCGTTTTCTACACTAAAGCGCACTATCATCAAACCGGTGTTTCTGTCAATCTCGATGTTTTGTACTCTTCCCACCCGAAAACCGTTGATATTAACGGCAGAAGACATATCCAAACCCTCCACATTTTCATAAACGGCATAAAATATACGGTCGTTATTGAATAATGAAGAACCTTTTAAATAATTATAACCCAGTATAAAAGTGGAAATGGCAAAGACTGCAAGTAATCCGGTTTTTAATTCTTTTGATAGTTTCACGTATGTTGGTTTTGTTAAAAAACAAATTTAGGAATAATAATAAAATCCTTTGGTTAAAACTCTTTTAATTTACAATTTCAGACAAATTTGCTCTTTTGCCGTCTTTAAAAGCTACAATAAAAGCCGAAGGATACCCCTTTTCTCTGGCTACTTTTTGCAACTCCTGAATTTGCCCATAATCGGAAGTACTACCATAAAAATAGCGGTACAAATCGCCTTCCTGCTCTCTGCTTATCATTGTTAAACCCTTAAAATTAGAGGGTTTGGTATCCAGCTTTCTGGAGCTTGCAGCAATTTGAACCTTAAAAACCACACCATCATACACTTGACCTGAGGTGACCACAGGCACATTGGTTTCGGCAGATGGACGGGTTGTTGGAGCAACTGTAATGTAAGAAGACTTCATACTGTTGTAATAATCAATTACGGCATCGGCAATGGCTTGTGCCATTTCTTGTTGTCCTTTGCGGGAATTGAGATATTCGCCTTCTGCTCTATTGGATATAAACCCGGTTTCAATAAGCACACTGGGCATATAGGTACTCATCAATACTAAAAATCCGGCTTGCTTTACACTACGGTCTCTTCGCTTTAAACGTTGAGTAAAATTGTTTTGAATAAGTGCAGCCAATTCAATGCTTTGGTCTAAGTATTCTTCCTGCATTATGATTAACCCAATTAATGATTCCGAGGAACTGGGGTCAAAGCCGCCATAAATTTCTTCATAATTTTCTTCCAGATAGATTACCTGATTTTCTTTTTTGGCTACTTCAAAATTTTCCTGCGATTTGTGAAGACCCAAAACAAATGTTTCCGCACCATAGGCAGCGGTATTTCGCGCGGCGTTGCAGTGAATGGAAACAAACAAATCGGCATTGGCTTTGTTGGCAATATCGGCTCGCTCTCTCAACCCGAGAAAAACATCGGTTTTTCGAGTATAAATCACCTGAATGTCTTTGTGCCGCTCTAAAATACCTCCGGCCAAAAGGGTAATATTTAGTGCAATGTCTTTTTCCTTAAAACCATAATAGGTAGCACCGGAATCACTACCGCCATGACCGGCATCAAGCACAACTTTGAATTTATTTTGGGCAGAGAGAAAATCGCAATGAAGCGAAAAAAACAGGGTAAGAAGTAAGACGAAAAATGGGCAGGTTTTCGATTTCATATACAATTTAACGCAACAAGTTTGGTTTATATTTTAAAATTTGAGGGCTCATAAAAAGATACCCGAAAAATATGTTTAATTTTGACACTTCAAGAATTAAGCCATAGCTTTACAAAAATAGGATTATTACCATTGCAAACAAATAAACTTCATCCGGTTTTATTGCTTATTTTTTTGTTTTTGAGTAACTTTTCATCTCAAGCGCAGGAAATTGGTATAAATCCCTCCACTCCAATCCCCGCAGTTAACGACACCGTTACACCTGCTAAACCTATGACAAATGGCGAAATCAACGAAATTGTGGGCGATACCATCGTTTTAGACACCATTAGACCCCAACCTGAAATCCTTACCGATGCGGTGGATTATTTTGGTGAAGACTATGTGTTTATGAACCGCAAAGAGAACAAAATTTACATGTACAACAATGCCTATGTGATTTATGAAGATATGCGTATCGACGCCGGTATCATTATTATGGATTACAATAAAAAAGAAGTATATGCCAAAGGAATTGTTGACTCCCTTGGCAATTATACCCAAATGCCCATATTTGTTCAGGGAACCAATCAGGTGGAGCCCGACTCCATCCGCTACAATTATGACACCAACAAAGCTTTGATATACAACTCCCGTACCGAGCAGGGAGAGTTTAAAGTAAAAGCCGAAATTTCCAAACGCGAAAACGACTCGGTGGTCTATCTGGGCAATGTAAAGTTTACCACTGCCAAAGACATTGACAATCCTGAATATTATTTTTATGCCCGAAAGGTCAAGTTTGTACCACGTAAAAAAATCGTTACCGGACTTACCAATATGTACATTGCCGATGTACCTACCCCGTTGGGGTTGCCCTTTGGTTTTTTCCCTTTGGAAGAAGACCGCGCTTCGGGTTTTGTGATTCCCACCATTGGTGAAAACAGCAACCGAGGCTTCTTTTTCCAGAATGGCGGCTACTATTTTGCTATCAACGACTATGTAGATTTGCTTACTTTGGGAGATTATTACACCAACGGAAGTTATGGTACACGCATAGAATCTAATTATGCATTGCGATACCGCTTTCGCGGAAACCTAAACTTCCGGTATGAAAAACTTTTGAACAGCGAGCGTGGTTTCCCTGATTTCTCGGAAGCATCCATCTACAACATTCGCTGGTCACATAGCCAAGATGCCAAGGCAAATCCAACCTCCCGATTTTCAGCATCCGTTAATTTGGGAAGCAGTCGGTATTATCAAGAATCTATCAATCAATTAAACACGGCAAACTTCTTAAACAATACTTTAAGTTCTTCTGTTTCCTATTCAAAAACTTTTCAGGGTGAACCACAGGTGAATGTGAGCCTGTCAGGAACTCACACTCAAAACACTAATACACAAGAAATTAACCTTTCTTTACCCAATTTAACCGCCAGTATGTCGAGGGTTTTTCCTTTTGCCCCTTCAACCGGAACTAAACAAGGAGCTATTCAAAACATCAATTTTCAGTATGATGTAACAGCTGAAAACAGAATGCAAACCACCGATTCTCTTTTCTTTAAAAGCGAAATGTTTCAGGATGCTATGATAGGTGCTCGGCACAACATACCCATTAGCACAAACTTCAAATTGCTCAATTATCTGAGTGCCAGCATGGGAACCAACTATCAGGAAACCTGGGTGATGAAAACTACCCGAAGAAGGTTTGACCCTCAACTCAATGAAGTTGTAACAGATACTGTTTCTGGGTTTGACAGCTACCGCACCTACAATTTCAACACCAGTTTAGGAACTACTTTGTACGGAATGTTCAATTTTGGTCAGGATAAAAAAATACAGGCAGTTAGACATGTTATGCGCCCCAGTGTGAGTTATAGTATAATGCCCGGATTTGAAAGATATTTTGAAGAATTGCGCTATACGGTTCTAACAGCTGATGGTTTGACTGAAGAAGAGTTGATGATTTATTCCCGTTTTGACAATACCATGTACGGCGCACCCAGCCAAGTTTATTCAAGTAGTATCGGTTTTGGTTTAAGCAATACACTGGAAGCAAGAGTAAGAAGTAGGGATACCACAGCTACTGAACCCAAAAAAATTACTTTACTAAATAACTTAAATTTATCAACTTCCTACACACTTTCGGCAGATAGTCTTAAATGGCAACCATTGGTAGTAACCGGAAGCATTCCTATTGTTCCTCGTTTAGACGTCAACTTTAACGGCATTCTTGACCCTTATGCTTTGGACAATAATAACAATAGAATAGATATGTTTAATATCGAAAACGGGGGGAGCTTGTTTAGGTTGACATCAGCCAATGTGAGTATGAACTACTCTTTCTCCAGCAGGGATTTCCAACGAAGTACCACCGACCCTGAAACCAGTGAAACCTTCAGAAGTGGTGGTCGTCCCGACGATCTTTTTGGTGATGCTAATGATATTTCAAACCCTACATACATTGGCGGCAGTAATGCCGGAGAAGAGCGCGATATCAACATTGGCAGATATAATTATGCCATTCCGTGGGATTTAAGATTGGCCTACACCATTACCTATTCCAACGGCAGAAGAGAAAACGAAATTTCCTCACATTCATTGATGTTTAGTGGTAATGTAGATCTTTCGCCACGATGGTCGGTAGGTGCTTCGTCGGGATATGACTTTAAGCAACAAGGGTTTACTTTTACACAATTTCGCTTTCAGCGGGATTTAGAAAGCTGGCAGATGAGTTTTAATTGGGTTCCTTTTAGTGCCAGAAGTTCGTGGTATTTCTTTATCGGAATCAAATCATCTGTTCTTAGCGATATAAAATATGACAAGCGACGCGAACCGGATAGAAGACTTTAACCCCCTATCCCCCTAAAGGAGGTAGTTTTATTTGTATTAAATCTAAAAAACTTTTTTTATGAAAAAAATCATTCAAACCTCAAAAGCCCCGGCTCCCATTGGTCCCTATAATCAAGCAGTAATGGTAGGAAATATGCTGTACACTTCAGGGCAGATTGCTATTAATCCCACAACCGGCGAGTTGAAAACCGGCGATATACAAGAGGAAACCCGTATGGTGATGGAAAACCTGAAAGCCATACTGGAAGAAGCAGGAATGACGTTTGAAAATGTTTTTAAAACAACCATTTTTATAAGCGATATGCACAATTTTGCCAAAATAAATGAAGTGTATGGCAAGTATTTTAATGAAGCAACCGCACCGGCCAGAGAAACCGTTGAAGTAGCCAATTTACCCAAATTTGTGAATGTAGAAATTTCTGTGATTGCCGTGAAGTAATAAACCACAAACTCTTTCCCTATGGCCTTGTCAACGCTGGATTACGCAATACTTATTGGTTTTTTTGTTCTTTCACTGCTTATTGGTTTGGCCGTAGCAAGGCAAAGCGGTAAAAACACCGAATCGTTTTTCCTGTCGGGAAGGAATATGCCCTGGTGGCTTTTGGGAATATCGATGGTTGCCACCACTTTTGCGGCAGATACCCCCAACTTTGTTGCCGGTGTTATCAGAGAAAATGGCGTTTATGGCAATTGGATTTGGTGGAGCTTTTTGCTCACGGGAATGGTAACGGTTTTTTTCTATTCCAAATTATGGAGAAGAAGCGGCATAACTACCGACTTGGAATTTTATGAGTTACGCTACAGCGGAAAAAGTGCTGCCTTTTTAAGAGGTTTCAGAGCCATTTATCTGGGCGTATTTTTCAACATTGTGATTATGGCCAATGTTTGCCTTGCCGCCATCAAAATTGGGCATGTGATGTTTGGGTTTAACGAGTTTCAAAGTTTGTTTATTGCCTGCTCTGTAACTGTGGTTTACTCCATGCTGGGTGGTTTACGGGGTGTTTTGTTGACCGATTTTGTGCAATTTATCATTGCGATGGTTGGAAGTATTTGGGCAGCAGTTTACATAGTCAATCATGAAAAAGTGGGCGGTTTATCCACTATGTTGGCTGCTCCCGAACTGGAGGGTAAACTCAACTTTCTGCCTGATTTTACCAACTGGGAAGTAGTGGTCCCTTTGCTCATAGTACCTTTAGCTGTTCAATGGTGGAGTGTATGGTATCCCGGTGCTGAACCCGGTGGTGGCGGTTATATTGCGCAACGTATGCTGGCTGCCAAAAACGAAAAGCACGCTACCTGGGCTACCCTGTTTTTTAATTTTGCTCATTATGCACTTCGTCCCTGGCCGTGGATTATTATTGGCTTGGCATCCCTGATTGTTTACCCCGACTTAATAAGTCTTCAAACTGCTTTCCCTGATATGAATCCCGACTTTGTGAGAAACGACCTTTCCTATCCGGCGATGCTTCGTTTATTACCTGCCGGATTGTTGGGACTTGTTATTACATCCCTGGTAGCAGCATTTATGAGTACCATTTCCACTCACCTTAACTGGGGGTCTTCTTATGTGGTCAATGATTTTTATGCGCGTTTTATAACGAAAGACGCTTCAGAAAAAAGTAAGGTGCTTGTAGGTAGAATATCCACTCTTGTTATGATTGTTTTAGCAGCTTTGCTTTCACTGGTTTTAGAAGAAGCCATTGAAGCATTCAATCTATTACTTCAAATAGGTGCAGGCACAGGATTACTTTTTATTCTTCGCTGGTTTTGGAGACGCATCAACCCTTACAGTGAAATTACAGCTATGCTTGTTTCATTTTTGATTGCAGTATTTTTCTTTATCAACAACCGCATGCATGCTCCTTTTGTGGTTATGGAAACCCACTGGCAACTGGTTACGGGAGTTGTCATAACCACTATTGGCTGGATATTAGTGACTTTTGCAACGCAACCTTCAGAAATAAAAACACTGGAAGCTTTTGAATCGTTGGTTTTTAATAACGAAAGTAAATTTGAAAATTTCAGGTTTAAATTTTTGGCTTTGATAATGGCTATTGTGGGCGTTTATTGTGTTTTATTTGCTACCGGGTTTTTTATTTACGGAAACCTTTTCGCCGGGGCGTTATTAACAAGCATTGCAGCAGTATGCGTGATTGTTTTGATTCGATTTAAAGAAAAGTATTAATCAATTTCTTCGTCTTCTTCGGTAGATAATATTTCAAGTGTTCTACGTTCAGTACGTTCCGGAGAGCGTTCTTCTTCGGGTTGGGGAGTTTTGTCTATTCTTCTGAAAATTCGTCTTCTGAACTCTCTGAAAGAATCAAATTCAATGGAATAAGAAAGCCCGGTACCTTGTTCAAAACCTTGATTTTCACCAATAAACTGCACCTGAGTTTCGCGATTAAAAATGTTCCATTTAAAGTTTCCTTCTTCATTGAGAAGTACCTGTATTTGAAAATCGCCTGCCACTGTATTGTCTTGTAAACCTCCAACAGGAACCCCCACCCTGCCATCAATAAGCACCCTGTCACTCACTTGCGATGTAAAAGTCAATCCCACACGATCTGAGGTTTCCAAATCGCGTGTTCGGGTACCCGGAGTATAAGCCAGACCCACATTGAATTTACCATCCTGATCGGCAAATATTTCGTTAACAAGACCTGAAAAACGCTCAACAAAAGTAGCTGTACCCTGATCAATGGTGAAACGGTCGCTGGAGAAAGAGCCCGTTGTGATAAGGTACAAAACCTGCAACTCTCTTTGTTGGCGGTCATCCAGTTTATAATCCAATTCAGAACGGACGATGGAACTTGCTGTTGGGAAGTCTATCAAATATTCCATTTCAGGCGAAATCAACTCACCTCGCAATTCGATGGTTACATCCACCGGAATTCGTCGATTTATGGTTGGATTGTCCAGCAAAACAGAAGGATTGGCAGAGGTTTCATAGACCGCACGGATGTCAATGTTAGCTCGCTCGGGATCACCGTTCCAACTGATGTTTCCACCACGTTCCACCACAAAATGTTTTTGAACCAATCCTGCATATCTGAAGTCATAAACAGCGGTGTGTACCATATAGTCACCCCACATATTAAAACGTCCTAATGTGTTGATTTCAATAAATAAAATACCTTCACCACGACCTTTTAAAGTAGAGTTGTTTTTGATATCAACCACTACTTCCACTTCAGCATCGCGGGTAATTTCAAGATCAAATTCGAGTGTTAATCCTTTCAATTCTTCCCGAATAATGGGCATTCCGGAGATACGTGCTTCTTTTTCTTCAGGAGACAGGAAGTAAATAAAACTATCATCACCTATCGACTCTGTATCGCTTATGGGAATTTTAAATGATGTACCGGCCGCTGTTCGGGCATCTACTTTTATAACCAGTTCTTCCACCGGGCCGTAAATAGAGGCATTTCCTGAAATAAAAGCTGTTCCATAGTAAAGCGCATCTTCATCAACTTCGGTATCCAACACTAAAAATCGGTTGGTAGTGATGTCTAAATTCATTAGCCAATTTGAAAAATTGTTATGGTCAAAATAACCGCTCAAATTTGCATTGGTATTGAATTTTGTATCTGTAATTTCTGTTCGGGGTATGGTAAAACGGTTTTTACTCAACAAAATACGGGTGTCATCCCTGAAATCAAAATCTATATTGAGGTATGGAACGCGCATTCCGGAGCGTTGTAAATCAAGCCTGCCCGAAATATCCGGCGACCTGTAATCGCCCACCAATCGGGCATTTCCGGAAACAAAACCACGAATATCAGTAATAATGTCGCCTCCAAAAGGACTAATTGCAGAAAGGTTAAACTCGTTTAGACCCACATCGAGGTCAATGGTTGATATTAAATCATCAACTTCTATTTTTCCAACCGCAGTCAATGACTTTATATCCCGATTGGTGAGCGTGGTATTGATGTCATAACGCCTTAAATCTTCACTTCCGGTAATGCTGAGCACTAAATCACCCAATTCTATATCGTTAACAGTCAAGCCATCTATGGTAACATTTGAACTGGGATAAAATAAGTCTTCCCGTTGTAAAAAAGTAAAATTTCCGTTGACATTTCCATAAAGCTCCAGACTATCAATTTCAGGAGTAATTTTTCCAATATCTACATCTCTAAAGTATAACCGAATGTCTTTATAGCTGCTGTCACTCAATTTTCCGGCCATTTGTATGAGTTCATTTTGATGGCTTAACACCAGCGAGTCTATGATTATATCTTTAAAATTATTGTCAAATACAACTTTGTTTAAAGTGTCGTTTTGTTCATTTACATACCACTGATTTTCTTTAAATACTATATCAGAACGTTTTAGACCAATTACCGATTTTCCTTGTTTATTGATGGTATGATATAGTGACAAGTTATATTGGTCGTTTTTTTGCTTACCTCCTTTCATTTCTGAACGCACAAAAAGGGTATCTGACATAGTAACATTGACAAGACTTAAATCTGAAAACTGATAAAACCCTAAATCTATAGAATCAATTTCAACATAGGTATTGAAAAGTGGGTTATTGTTATCTACCTGCAAAGCAATTCGATTAATATAATTACCGTAAGCGGTTATTTCAGGGGAGCGGAAGTTTAGTTTAAATTCTGATTCGTCTGAAGCTACAGAGCCTCTTACAAAGGTATTGTCGCCAATTTTAATTTCCGGTACAATCACTTCAACTATCTTGTTGTAAATTTCAAAATTGAAAGTTAGGTATTGGTTTTCAGTTGTTTTAACAGGAATGTAGTTTGCATAAATACTGGCTACCGAGTTTTGAAACAAGTTTGGCAAATCGGCCAAATAAAATATTCCGGTCAGTTTTCCACTCACAACATCCGGAGAAATAACCTGTATTGTGCGTTCCTCTTCTTCAAAAGTTGACAAAATTAATATATCTCCAAAAAAGTAATCATCTATAGGGTTTTGGTAAGTGCTTTCAGAAATTCTGATTACACCTCTCACATCATCAACGTTGGTACCACGCATATCCATCCCGATTCGTCCTGTAAAAATTGAGATGCTGTCTCTGGTAAATAGATTGGTGGCATACAGGTCTGCATAATCAATTACAGCGTCAAAATCGTAAATGTTTCGTTCTTCAGTAACATCTATCAAACCTTCAAAGCTCAGTTGCATATTGGGGTCGTCGATAGTGAGCTTTCCATTAAATATAGGATTTTGAAGGCGGCCGCTTACATTTACATTGGTATATGTATAATCATTATACGTTAAATATGCTATTCTTCCCGAAAGCTCTGTATTGACAGTTTCCTGTGAAAAGCCTCTTCCGTTAAAACGGAGTCTTGCCGTGGTCCGCCCTATAGTTTGAGTATTTAGAAGCCTGCCCAAATTAAAATTGGTTACATCTATAGTGCCACGGTAGGTAGCATAATCTACATTATTGATGTTGCCCATTTTCAAGTTGGCTTTTACATTTCCAATTGCAGACCTGATGGTTGCATCGGTATCCAGCTCTGTGCCGGTGATAGTCGTACTTCCTTCAAAAGTAAAATCTCTTAAATTTTCAAGTTCTTGGGGCAGCACATTGCCTAAAACATTGGGTAAAAAGCGTCTTAAATCATAATAATTTGATTTGATATTATGATTTTTTGCAGTGATTCGATAATCATCACCCTCTTTCAACAAATCTTTGACTTCAAAATTTCCGGTAATGGATGTGCTTTGGTTGTAGAATTCAAAATCATTCAGCACAAAATCATTCAAAGGCCCTTTTAAATAGCCCTTAAAAGCAATGGTTTGATCTCTGCCAAATTCATTATAAAAATAGTTGAGATCGTTGGTAGAAACTTCGGCTTCTTCAAAATAAGCATCAAAAACCACATTGTTTTCAAAGTCAGTAAAACCATTTTCGTCCATTAATAAATCAACATCGCCAATAATGGTGCTTTCTTCGGTTTTCAAAGTCATTTTTTGTAAGCTAATGGCTGCCTCGGTGTATGAAAAATCAGCAGCCAACTGATTTACTTTGATTGCGTTGTCATATACAAAAGTCATTTCTTTGATGTTTGCATAAACATATACATCATCTACTTTAAACTTATTGGCTTTTAATGAAACTCCTCGAAAAGAAACCACCTCCGGATTTTCAAGATTTTCGTCAGTTATTAGTACGTCAGCGTTGGTCAATTCAAACGTAGAGGCTTCAAGAATGAAGGGCTCGGGGTCTATAGATGGTTCATCCGGCTTAAATTTGTTGGCAAAAATACTTAGGTTGTCATTTTCTTCACCTTCATAGGTTTTTATATAAAGGCGTGCATCATCGAGTGCCAAATCACCAAAATTCAGATTGGCTTTTATCAGGTTTCTAAAACTTAGGATGGTGGTTTTGAGCGTTCCGGCATAGATGAGCGTGTCCTGATGGTGATCTGCAATATAGACTTCTTTCAGTTGAAGTTCGCCTTTTCGGTTTAAACCCATCTTTCCAATGTTGATGTCGGTTCCATAAGTTTTATTGATGTTTTTAGTGACCTGCTGAGCTATGTACGTTTGCACGGAAGGAAAAGTAAGCGCAATTAAAACGGCTATCAAAAGCAAGAAGATTGCAAGCAGAAATCGCAGCAGTATTTTTTTGAATTTTTTGATAGGTTTTAATGTTTTAACTTTGCACCGAAATTGCCCATAAAAGTAACAATTTTTATGCCCAAATAAAATGCCATCATCAATATATATACTTGCGATTGAATCTTCTTGTGACGACACTGCGGCGGCTGTCATCCACAACGGAAAAATACTGTCTAATGTTGTGGCTTCCCAAAAAATTCATGAGGAGTATGGCGGGGTGGTGCCAGAACTGGCCTCAAGAGCACATCAGCAAAACATCGTTCCTGTTGTTGCTCAGGCTGTTAAAAAAGCCGGCATAGACAAAAAAAATCTCAACGCCATTGCTTTTACACGCGGCCCTGGATTGATGGGATCGCTGCTGGTGGGGTCTTCATTTGCAAAATCACTTTCGTTGGGATTAAATATTCCCTTGATAGAAGTCAACCACATGCAGGCGCATATTTTGGCACATTTTATTGATGACCCGGCACAAACCAAACCCAATTTCCCGTTTATTGCCGTAACCATCAGTGGCGGACACACTCAAATTGTAAAAGTGAATGATTATTTTGATATGGAAATCATCGGGCAAACCATTGACGATGCCGTGGGTGAAGCTTTTGATAAATCGGCTAAAATACTGGGTCTGCCCTATCCCGGCGGGCCGTTGGTAGATAAGTATGCACAACAGGGCAACCCAAAAGCGTTTCCGTTTACCAAACCGAAAGTAGCCGGATTGGACTTCAGTTTTAGCGGGTTGAAAACAGCCGTTTTGTATTTCATTCAAAACAAACAAAAAGAAAACCCAAACTTTGTTGAGGAAAATCTGGCTGATATTTGTGCATCCATACAACATACCATTGTGGAATATTTGATGGACAAAATTAAAAAAGCAGTCAAGCAAACAGGCATTAAAGAAGTTGCCATTGGTGGCGGTGTTTCTGCCAACAGCGGTATTAGAAAAGCTTTGAAAGGGGCTGAAGACAAATACGGTTGGAAAACCCACATTCCCAAATTTGAATACTGTACAGACAATGCAGCAATGATTGCTATTGTAGGCGAATTAAAATATAAAAACCAGGAATTTTCTGAACTCAACATCGGCTCAAAAGCACGGATGGAGTTTTGAGGCGTTAATAGGTTTGTTGTTTGTAGTTTATTGTTAAACAGTAAATTAACAACAAACTTGGAACCATAAACACTAAACAATTACTATGCAGCTATTCTACCATCCCGAGGCAGTACAAATCAATCAGGAGTTGGCTTTTGACAAAGATGAAAGCAGGCATATTATTAAAGTATTGCGCAAGCAAACAGGCGACCAACTTCAGCTGACAAATGGGAAAGGTGCCTTTTTTTCTTCAGAAATTGTAGCAGCTAATCCCAACAAATGTGTGGTTAAACTGCTTGAAGCCGAAAATCAAGAACCGCTTCCCTATTCTTTGCATCTGGCTGTCGCTCCTACTAAGCTGAACGACCGCTACGAGTGGTTTTTGGAAAAAGCGGTAGAAATCGGCATAAACGAAATAACACCCATTTTTTGCGAACACAGCGAGCGCACAAAAATCAAAGAAGAGCGTTTTGAAAAAATCATTCTCAGCGCTATGAAACAATCACTAAAGGCCTATTTACCTAAATTGAACAAGGCAGTTTCATTTTCTGATTTTATAAAAACTGCTTCAAAATCTTCTGCTAAAAAATACATTGCTCATTGCGCTCAAGGCGAAAAAAAATCATTGAAAAGCGAACTTCAACCCAATCAAAATGTACTGATTTTAATTGGTCCTGAGGGGGATTTCGCTTTAAGCGAAATTGAACTGGCACTTAAAAATAATTTCGCTCCTGTAAGCTTGGGCAACAGCCGTTTACGCACAGAAACAGCCGCCGTAGTAGCTTGTCATAGCGTGGCTTTTGTGAATGAATAGTTACAAAGTTTGATAGGTTAATTTTGAAGGTTTATATTTGTTTGCTTACATAAACTTTCAAACTAATGCACTTTTCCAATTTCTCAAAACAAACTTTAGGTTTACTTCTTTTTATCTTTCTTTTTTCAAATGTAGTTTTATCTCAAAACAAAATCCCGGATGATTTTGAACAATGGGTTAATGACGGTATGGCTGCGTGGAACATTCCCGGAATGGCAATAGGCGTGGTGAAAGACGGCGAAGTACTGCTTTCTAAAGGCTTTGGCGTAAAGCAACTGGGCACTAATGATAAAGTGGATGAACACACCGTTTTTGGAATTGCTTCGGTTTCAAAAAATATGACCGCGGCGGCGCTGGCTATTTTAGTAGATGAAGGTAAATTAAACTGGGATGATAAGGTTGTAAAACATATTCCTTGGTTTGCGTTGAGCGACCCCTGGGTGACTTCACAGGTCACTGTAAAAGATTTGCTGATTCACCGTGTGGGTGTTGGAAGAATGCTGGGTAACCGACTTCAATTTATGACTGAAAGCAGTAGAGATGAAGTGATTTACCAACTGCGGTATATGGATTTTGAAGCTGCATTTAGAGATAGAAATGTTTACAGCAATGTGATGTATTCGGTAGCTGGGCAATTGATTGAATATATTGAAGGTGTAAGTTGGGATGAATTTTTGACAGAGCGGTTTTTTAAACCGCTGGGAATGAACAATACCACAACAAGCATAACACAATTAGGCACAACTACAAACAAAGCCACACCACATCAATATATAAATGGTAAAGTTACTCCCATAAAGTGGCGTAATTGGGACAACGCCGGCCCAGCAGGTGGTGTAAATTCTACCGTTGCCGATTTGAATAAATGGATGCTTATGCAACTTTCAGAGCCGGGCGTTTATGAGGGAAAACATTATATCAGTCAAAACCAAATGCGTGCTATGCACCGCCCGCAGATTGCCTATCAACCGGCAGATCCTTACAGTGCACAATCCTCGTATGGGCTGGGCTGGCAAATAACCGATTATAAAGGAGAACGTGTTATCACACACGGTGGTGCTACAGATGGATTTAATACGTTTGCTTATTTGGTTCCCAATCAAAATCTGGGAGTAATAGTAGTGACAAACACTTTCAATAATTTTGGAAGTACTGTTTTTTATACCCTGCTTGATGCTTTTTTAGATAGAGAAGAAAGAAACTGGCAGGAACATTATTTATCTATGTATCAAAATGCTTACAACCGGGTGAGCCAGATAAGAGAAAACATTCACAATGCCCGGGAGAAAAACACCCAACCCAAACATTCCTTAGAAAAATACACCGGAATTTACACCGATTTAGCCTATGGAAAAATTGAAATTTTTAAAGAAAATAATCAATTGAAAGTAAAATTCTGGGATACTGACGATTTAACAGCTACGCTGGAACATTGGCATCACGATACCTTTAGAGCCGTATGGAACAATCCGGCACAACGGGAAGAATTCAGTTGGTTTACTATGGACAGAAATGGTGTTGTTGAAAAGTTTCATTTTGAATTCTGCCTGCGCCCGATGCTTCTTCAAGTGGGGGCATATCCTTCAAACTATACACGGGTGGTGGAGTTTTTAAAAGAGTAAATTAGATTTAAGGCTAGAGAAGATAAGGTGATTTGTTGAAAGAGTGTCACAATGAAAATAAGTACAAATGTAAAAGTATAAAGTTGTTCAGACGTATAAGCTTTGTTTTTAGGGAGTTTTCGGCAAAAACACATCATATTTAATATCAAAGACTTTTTTAATCATATACTTTGAAGTGTCTTTAAAAGAAAAATATTTGTGTACCTGCCTACCGTTGTCATTGAGCGCAGCAATTCACTGAGCTTGCCGAAGTGTCGAAATGCAGGCAGGCTCGTGACAGATTCAGCCAAGTAAATGGAATTTTTATATCCCAAAAAAAGTGTAGTTTCGTAAAATCAACAGTTAATTTCCATACTATGCTTAAAAAACTATCATTTCTATTCCTCTTTTTAACTTTAGGACTGTTTGTAAATGCACAAACCTCCACACTTTCAGTCGAAAAAATAATGCAAGACCCCCAATGGATGGGCTCTTTTCCCACCAATATCCAATGGGACGACCACAGTAGCTACATTTACTTTAATTACAACCTCTATAAAGACCCGGCAGACTCACTCTACAGAATTGCTATTAACAATCCCACAAAAATTGAGAAAGTACATTGGAAAACACAACGGGACATGGTGCCTTTCGGCGGAAATTACAACCGCAACAAAACCCGAAAACTCTATGTAAAAGACAACACCTTAAAACTCTACAACATCACCACCCGTCAGGAAAGAGATTTGATTCAGTTAAACGGAAACATCAGCACGCCATCCTTTTTGGCGGATGAAAATTTAGTGGCTTTTCTTCATGACAACAATGCTTTTGTTTTCAATCTTCAAAACGGAAGCCTTAAAAAACTAACCAATATCAAATCAGGTGAATCACCTAAAGAAAGTGACCAAAAACTTTCCGAAAAAAACCAATGGCTGAAAGACGACAATCTGGCGTTGCTTCAGGTGGTTAATGAGCGGGAAGAAAAAAAGAAAAGCACCGCAGACTACCGCAAAATGACTGCCGGCAAATCGCCTTTTGAGTTTTATTTGGGCAGAAAACGCTTGAGCAACATGGTGGTTTCGCCCAACGAGCAATTTGTGACTTTCAACCTCACCACTTTTGACACTAGCGACCCCACCATAGTGCCAGATTATATCGACGCATCGGGTTATACCGTAAATCTAAATACCCGTTCCAAAGTGGGCGAAAATAAAACCCAAGTCGAACTCGCCATTTATGACATTAAAAGAGACACGGTTTACTTTGTAAAAGCCGATAACCTTCCCGGAATAAAAGATTTACCCGACTATGTAAAAGACTATCCCGAGCGTGAATGGGAAGAAAAAGAACGCGAAGTCATTTTTTCACGAGCTTATTTTTCAGACAACGGGCAGTATGCTTTTGTAAATGTACGCTCTACTGACAACAAAGACCGCTGGATTGCCAAACTGGATTTACAAACCGGAAACCTTGAAAACCTTGACCGCCAGCGCGACGAAGCTTGGATTGCCGGCCCGGGAATAGGCTGGTCGATGGGTGGCGGCACTCTGGGCTGGCTACCGCATAACAAACATATTTACTTTCAGTCTGAAGCAACCGGCTATTCACATTTGTATATTTTGGATGTGACCAACAAACGAAAAAGAGCCCTGACATCCGGAAACTTTGAGGTGTTTGACCCTTTTATTTCCAAAGACAATAAACATTGGTATCTCACCACCTCTGAAGTAGATCCCGGTGAACGCCATTTTTATAGAATGCCGTTGATGGGCGGTAAAATGGAAAAACTCACTAACCTCACCGGAAACAACGAAGTGAGCCTCTCACCCGATGAAAAACACCTTGCTATCAGGCATTCATACAGCAATCAGCCGTGGGAACTGCACTACAAACCCAACAAAATCAACGTTAAAGAAACGCCATTAACCAATGGGCAGTCAGAAGCATTTAGAGACTATCCGTGGAGAGACCCGCAGTTAATTCATATCACTGCGCAGGACGGTGCTAAAGTTCCTGCAAGACTGTACACCCCCACTCCCGAATCCAACAACGGTGCCGGAGTGATTTTTGTGCATGGAGCGGGTTACCTTCAAAATGTACACAAATGGTGGTCGCAGTATTTTAGAGAATATATGTTCCACAACTTGCTGACAGATTTGGGCTATACCGTTTTGGATATTGATTTTAGAGCCAGTGCGGGCTATGGCCGCGATTGGCGCACAGCCATCTACCGCCATATGGGTGGAAAAGACCTGTCAGACCAGGTGGACGGAGCCAAATATATGGTAGAAAACTTAGGAGTTGACCCAAACAGAATCGGGATTTATGGCGGAAGCTATGGCGGTTTTATCACTTTAATGGCGTTGTTTAATGAAAGTGACACCTTCAAAAGCGGGGCGGCACTGCGTTCAGTAACAGACTGGGCACATTACAATCACGGTTATACTTCCAATATTTTAAATGAACCGGCAAACGACCCCATTGCCTACCGTCGCTCATCGCCTATTTATTTCGCCGAAGGCTTAAAAGGGCACCTCTTAATCACCCACGGAATGGTCGATGTAAACGTGCATTTTCAGGATGTGGTCAGACTGGCGCAAATACTTATTGAAATGGGTAAAGACAACTGGGAAATGGCCATATATCCGGCAGAAGACCACGGCTTTGTAGAGCCCAGCAGCTGGGCAGACCAGTACAAGCGTATTTTGAAACTTTTTAATGATACGCTGCTAACAGATTAATACTTTTTAACAAACCTATTGTTTTTGCAAATTGTATATACGTCAAGTTTTAGTTACTTTTGCAGTTCAAAATAATTTCTATGCAGACCAAATCAGACACCAAAAATCAGATTTCATTTGACGAGTTTAAAACCGAAGTTCTTCAGGACTATAAAATTGCCGTAACCAGTAGGGAATGCAGTTTATTGGGAAGACGTGAAGTACTGACAGGTAAGGCTAAATTCGGAATTTTTGGTGATGGTAAAGAAGTGCCTCAACTGGCCTGGGCAAAAGCCTTTAAAAATGGCGACTGGCGCTCCGGTTACTACCGCGACCAGACTTTTATGATGGCTATTGGCGAGTTGAATATTCAGCAGTTTTTTGCCGGACTTTATGGTCATACTGATTTGGCTCACGACCCCATGTCTGCCGGAAGGCAAATGGGCGGGCATTTTGCCACACACAGCCTTAACGAAGACGGAACCTGGAAAAACCTAACCCAACAAAAAAACTCCAGTGCCGATATTTCACCCACAGCCGGGCAAATGCCCCGATTATTAGGACTGGCACAGGCATCCAAAATTTTCAGAAATGTAAAAGGCCTAGAAGATAAAACCCAATTTTCAAACCAAGGAAATGAAGTAGCTTGGGGAACCATAGGCAACGCCAGTACCAGCGAAGGCCTTTTTTGGGAAACCATCAACGCGGCGGGTGTACTGCAAGTGCCCATGGTGATGAGCGTTTGGGACGATGAATACGGTATTTCAGTGCACGCCCGATACCAAACCACCAAAGAAAATATCTCTGAAATCCTACAAGGTTTCCAGCGCGATGAAGACAACAACGGTTATGAAATTTTAAAGGTACACGGCTGGGATTATCCCGCACTTGTGGAAACTTACCAAAAAGCAGCTCAAATAGCCCGCGAAGAACACGTGCCGGTGCTGATTCACGTGGTTGAACTCACTCAACCGCAAGGGCACTCTACTTCCGGTTCGCACGAGCGTTATAAAAATGCCGATAGACTGGCCTGGGAAGCCGAAAACGACTGCAATCTGAAAATGCGCCAGTGGATGGTTGCTTCCAATATTGCAACCGATGAAGAATTGGACGAGTTGGAAAAAAACATCAAAAAAGAAGTAAGAGAAGGAAAAGCAGCTGCCTGGAGTGCCTTTATTTCCCCTCAAAAAGAAGAGCAAAAAGAAGTGATTGCTTTGCTGGACAGTTTGTCTGCTAATAGCAGCAACAAAAACTTTATCGAAAAACTTAAAAATGAATTGGCCGGCAGTAAAGAACCTATCAGAAAAGAGATTCTTTCTACAGCCCGAAAAGCCCTGCATCTGGTTTCAGGTGAAACGAGTCAGGCTAAAACAGACTTGGCACAATGGATTGAAAATTACTTTGTAAAGATTCAACCCAAGTTTAGCAAACACCTTTACAGCGAAACCTCACAAAGTGCTTTAAATATTCAGGAAGTAGTTCCCACTTATGATGAAAACGCTCCTGATGTGGATGCCCGAATCATCATTAGAGATAATTTTGATAAAATTTTTGAAACCTATCCCGAGACATTGGTTTTTGGCGAAGACAGTGGTACCATTGGCGATGTAAACCAAGGTTTGGAAGGGATGCAGGACAAATACGGAAAACTGAGAGTTGCCGATGCCGGAATTAGAGAAGCTACTATTTTAGGTCAGGGAATTGGGATGGCAATGAGAGGACTTAGACCCATTGCTGAAATTCAATACCTGGATTATCTGCTCTATGCCCTGCAAATTATGAGCGATGATTTGGCTACCCTGCAATACAGAACTTTCGGAAAACAAAAAGCACCTCTTATTGTGCGCACGCGCGGCCACCGTCTGGAAGGTATTTGGCACAGCGGTTCACAGATGGGCGGAATCATTCATTTGGTGAGAGGTATGCACGTGTTGGTTCCCAGAAATATGACCAAAGCAGCCGGATTCTACAACACCTTGTTAGAAAGCGACGAACCCGGATTGATTGTAGAATGTCTGAACGGCTACCGATTGAAAGAAAAATTACCTAACAATTTAGGAAAGTTCAAAACACCGCTGGGTGTGGTTGAAACCATCAAAGAGGGTACAGATATTACACTTGTTTCTTACGGATCCACTTTAAGATTGGTTGAGGAAGCTGCACGTGAATTAGAACAGGTCAATATTTCATCTGAAATTATTGACATACAATCGCTGCTGCCTTTTGACCTGAATCACGATATTGTGAAAAGTATTGCAAAGACCAATCGTTTACTCGTGATTGATGAAGATGTTCCCGGAGGCGCTTCGGCTTATATACTTCAAAAAATTCTGGACGGGCAAAACGCCTATAAGCACTTAGACAGCAAGCCGCAAACGCTTACTGCCAAAGACCACAGACCGGCTTATAGTACTGACGGCGACTATTTCTCAAAACCTTCCGTAGAAGATATTTTTGAAAAAGTGTATGCTATTATGCACGAAGCAAATCCCACAGCATATCCTAATAACTAAAAGGTATTATTTGTAAATTCGTACTGCCACACAATATCAGGCAGTTATGAAACCTTTTTTAAGGATTGCGTTTTTGACATACGGAAGCATAGCAGCACTTATTCTGTTGTGGGCGTCATTTACAAGCCTTAGCGATTTAATTCAGGTGTACAAGCATCCTGAAATTTTTCAACCAGGAAGCATACCATACCATTACAAAACTCATATTGCTTTAGGTTTTTTACACATCGTGCCGGGTATGCAGTTTATTCTCCTGGGTGGCTATCAGTTTATACCTTACTTCCGAAATGATTTTAAAAAGCCAACCTATAAAAACAAAAATTTATTTTTGTCTTAAATATTAACTTTAAATTTGATACTCAATCTTTATGTTTTCAATCATAAAAGTTTATAGCTTCTTAACGGACCTTTGTGATATAAAATTTCTAAACTCTAAAAACAATGAAAACCCTAAAACAAAAAACCGTCGCCGACCTGGTTACTGAAAACATTAAAACCGCTCACATCTTTAAAAAACACGGTATCGACTTTTGCTGTGGAGGCGGAATAACCATCGAACGTGCTTGTGAAAAAAAAGGCATTGATTTCAAAACTCTCGAAGAAGAACTACTTCAGGTGGGAAATAACACTCAATCTTACAATTACAAATCCTGGGCACCCGATTTTCTGACTGACCACATTATTAACGTGCATCACACTTATGTGGAAGAAAACTCACCCTTGCTGTTGCAATATGCAGACCGCGTGATGAAAGTTCACGGCCACCACTACACTGAACTCGTTGAAATCAATGATTTAGTCCGTCGTGTTGTTGGCGAACTCGCCAGCCATATGAAAAAAGAAGAGTTGATTCTTTTCCCGTTTATTAAAAAAATGGTCCATGCACAAAAAGAAGGCACTACCCTGCCCCGTCCACCCTTTGGAACTGTGGACAACCCCATCACTATGATGGAAGAAGAACATGACGCTGCCGGTGAACTTTTTCGTGAAATTGCTGATCTGTCAAACAATTACACGCCACCACCAAGTGCTTGTAACACTTATAAGGCTTTTTATGCCAAACTGGAAGAATTTGAAAACGACCTCCATTTGCATGTACATCTGGAAAACAACATCCTCTTCCCAAGAGCCAAACAACTGGAAAAAACCGTATTACAATAACCTATTGATCTTCGTAAGCCTTATTAATCCGTGTAATCAGCATTAATCCGTACAATCCGTGATATGTTAATAAGATTGTTAATAGTTATTTAAGATATTTTAATCCTTTATTCTTATAATCCTTAATTTTATTTCAGAATCATAGTTCACAACAAAAAAAACTTCTTGAAGTTGATTCGGAAAATCAGTTTTGCCCCTTCCCTAAAGGGAGTCTGATTTTCCTCGATTCACCCTTTAGGGCTTGGGAAAAAATCGAGGAAAATCCATGGATAACATTTTGTTGTGGGTTACAATTATACAAAACCAATAAAACATTAAAATTATGGAAATGAATCAGGAAATACTATCAGACATTGTTGTACATATGAAATATGCCCGCTACCTGCCCGAGCAACACCGCCGGGAGGTTTGGCAGGAAATATGTGATCGTTATGAAGACATGATGCTGGAAAAATACCCCAAACTCACCACACAAATTATTGCTCAAATGCAATTGGTGCGTGATAAAAAGGTTTTACCATCTATGCGGGCCATGCAGTTTGCCGGTCCGGCAATTAAACGCAATCACAGCCGTATTTACAACTGTGCGTATTTACCGGTTGATGATATTTACGCCTTTTCAGAAACCATGTTCCTTTTACTGGGCGGAACAGGAGTGGGCTATTCGGTACAAAAACACCATGTAGCCCACCTCCCTCCCATCAAAAAAGGGCATAAAAAAAGAAAGTTTTTAGTTGGTGATAGCCTGGAAGGTTGGGCTGATGCCGTTAAAGTGTTGCTAAAATACTATTTTGGCATTCACGAGTCCAAACCCGAGTTTGACTTTTCAGACATTCGGCCCAAAGGGAGTCGCCTCGTCACTGCCGGCGGAAAAGCTCCCGGTCCCGAGCCTCTGAAAATCTGCATTGCCCACCTTTCAGCTATTTTAGACCGTAAACAGGACGGCGAACATCTCACCCCGCTGGAGTGTCACGATATGATGTGCCACATTGCCAATGCGGTGCTGGCGGGCGGTATTCGTCGCTCGGCGATGATTGCACTGTTTTCTCACGACGATGAAGATATGCTTACCTGCAAGTTCGGCCCCTGGTGGGAATTGAATGAACAACGCGGTCGTGCCAACAATTCAGCGGTTTTACACCGTGACCACATCACCGAACGCGAGTTTTTTGACCTTTGGAAAAAAATAGAACTCAGTGGCAGCGGCGAACCCGGATTTTACTTTACCAACAATATCGACTGGGGCACCAATCCTTGCTGTGAAATCGCCCTACGCCCCTTTCAGTTTTGCAACCTCTGTGAAGTGAATGTTAGCAATATCGAAAGTCAGCAAGACCTCAATGAACGGGTAGCCGCAGCAGCTTTTCTGGGTACGCTTCAGGCAGGATTTACCAATTTCCATTACCTCCGTGAAAAGTGGAAAACACACACCGAAAAAGACGCTCTCATTGGCGTGGGTATGACCGGGATAGCTTCCGGAAAACTAAACAACCTGAATCTGGATGAAGCCGCTGAAGTAGTGAAGAAAGTCAATGAAGAAGTCGCAGCGCAAATTGACATCAACATTGCAGCCCGTACCACCACTATCAAGCCTTCTGGAACCACTTCCTTGGTATTGGGCACATCTTCCGGTATTCACGCCTGGCACAACGATTATTACATCCGCCGTATTCGCATCGGAAAAGACGAAGCACTTTGCAAATATCTTGTAGAGCATCATCCCGAACTGATTGAGGAAGATCTACTCAACCCCAAACAGATGATTGTTTGCATACCGCAAAATGCCCCGCAAGGAGCCATCACACGCCACGAAGACACCATGGATTTATTGCAGCGCATTGCCAAATTCAACGAGCAATGGATTAAAAACGGCTACCGCTATGGCGAAAACGATAACAATGTATCGGCCACTGTTTCCATCAAAGCCAATGAATGGGGCAAAGTGGGCGAATGGATGTGGCACAACAAATCGTCTTACAATGGTTTGAGTGTACTGCCTTTTGACAACGGCAACTATCAGCAAGCACCGTTTACAGACATTACAAAAGATGAATTTGAAAAAATGGAATCCAAACTCCACAGCATTCATCTGGAAAATGTATTGGAATATGAAGACGATACCGACCTGAAAGCCGAAGCCGCCTGCGCCGGAGGGGGATGTGCTGTTGTTTAGTAAATAGTTATTAGAGGTTAGAGGTGAGTATTTCCTACTCACCTCTAATTACTACCCACTATTCACTTTTTTTCGTACGTTTGTAACATGTTTTCAAAAGCCTGTGAATATGGCATACGTGCCACCTTGTATGTTGCTGCACAATCACTGCAGGGCAAGCGTGTGGTACTGCCTGAAATCGCCAAAGCCATAGACTCACCCGTGCCGTTTACAGCCAAAATATTACAACAGTTGGCCAAAGCTAAACTGGTGCAATCCAACAAAGGACCCAACGGCGGGTTTTCACTTTCAGAAAAAGATTTAGACAACATCAAACTGAAGGATTTGGTGCTGGCCATAGACGGCGACAGTCTTTTTAAAGAATGTGGTTTGGGCCTGAAAAGCTGTGATGAACAAGCACCCTGCCCCATTCACCACACGTTCAAGCCCATTCGCATACAAATCATCGCGATGATGGAAAGCACTTCTTTAAAAACCCTTTCTGAGCAGCTGGATGCGGGTCATACCGTATTGAAGGTTTAAATTTTCTTTTGAATTATGTCAACGACATCCTGAATCGTCTTGAGTTGTTCCATATCCTCATTGGTGAGGGCAATGTCAAAGGCGTCTTCCACATCGAGAATGATGTCCACTAGGTGGGAGGAATTGATGTTGAGTTCGCGGGTCAAATCGCTGCGCAGGTTGATGTTGTCAGGGGATACATCTTCCGGTAAATAGGCTGAAATGATGGTTTGCAGTTTTGAGTATATGGTTTCTTCGGTCATATTTTTAGACTTTAGACTTGAGATGTGAGACATAAGACAAATCTAATATCTATTGTCTAAAATCTAACATCTATTTTCTATTCTCTTATTAAATTCGTTTAAAAATAACACAGGCATTGACATCTCCAAAGCCAAAGCTTGCTTTTATGGCATAATTTAATTCTAATTCTTTTCGCTTTCGCGGAATACACTCCGCAGCAATCAATTTAAACATTTCTGGATGAATTTCGTCACAATTTATATTTGGAAATACAAACCCTTCTTTTAACTGAAGAATTGTAGCAACAGCTTCTATACTTCCCGAAGCACTCAGGCAATGACCTGTCATTCCTTTCAGCGAATTGATATAAGGGAACTCTTTGCCTGCCCGCCCCAGGGCTTTGCTCCAGTTTTGAACCTCCTCAGCATCTTTGGCAGTGGCGGTTAAATGACCGTTGATGGTATCAATTTCGTTTCCACTGATTTGGGCATCTTTCAAAGCATTTTTAATACACTTCTGCACAGCCTCGGGATTGGGTGCTGTCATACTTCCGCCGTTTTGTTGCCCGCCGCTATTTACTGCAACCCCAACAATTTCTGCATAAATAGTAGTATTGCGCTCTAAAGCAGATTCCAGACTTTCCAACACCATCGCCCCCGCCCCACAACCCGGCACAAACCCGGAAGCAGTTGCACTCATAGGTTGAGATGCTTTTTCAGGCTGCTCATTAAACTTGTGTGGCAAAATGCGTAAGGCATCAAATCCGCCCCAAACGTAAGGCCCGCCATCGCTGGTGCTGCCGGCCAGCATGCGTCTGGCTTTACCTGATTGTATGTGCTCATAAGCCATAACAATGGCTTCAGCGCCTGTGGTGCAGGCTGAGGAATTGGAGGTTACCCTATTTCCCAAACCCAGCTTTCCGCCCAGATAAGCACTCACCCCACTGCTCATGGTTTGCTGTACCGAAGTACTGCCCAACCGCCTGACATTGCCGGCGTCGATGTGATGGATGCTCTCCCTGAACTTGGCAACACCCAAATTACCCGAACCAAAAATAGTCCCGGAATCATAGTCAACTGCATTGATTTCAAGGCTTAAACCGGCATCTTTCCAGGCATCCACTCCGGCGATAACTCCGTATAAAATCCCGTCGCTGTTGAAGTTTTTGAGTTCGAGCTCAGTGAAGTATGCACGTTTTAATTCTTCCGGAATCTCAGGCATACCGCCTATCTGGCAGGAAAAGTTCAACGCTTTTAATTCTTCAAAAAAACGGACACCGGAAGTTCCGTTTTTTAGGGCTTTTGTAAAATCATCTAACCCAACGCCATTAGGCGCAACCACACCCAGACCGGTAACTACTACGCGTGTATTTTTGTTTAGTGAATTCATTTTGATAGTAGCATACCGCTTAAAATTCCTTTGCAGACCAATTCGTTTTTTGAATTAAACATCTTCACTTTACACTTTAATTTATTGAATCTAAAGTATTCTATTTCAGAGACAACAGTTACTTTTTCTTTCGGGTAAACCGGCATATAAAAATCGACTTCGCTGGAGCTTAAAGCTATTTTATTGCAATCAGAATTAGGTTTGTTATCAATGTTTGAAACCAGATACATCCCCAAACACACCAACCCGATTTGCGCCATACATTCGATTAAAATCACTCCGGGAGTAACTGGATTGTCTTTGAAATGTGAGGCATAAAAATATTCGTCTTCCTTAAATTGATAATTCCCGGTGATGCCGGTTTCTGAAACCTCATCGATACCGTCTACGAAGAGGAATTCTTTTCCGTAGGGTAATTGTGGGATGATTTCGTTTTTTGTCATTTTCAATGCTCAGCAAACATTCAACCCCTCTGGGGTTGTATTGTTTTGGTTGATTTTATTTTCTACAAATATTTAACCCCTCTGGGGTTGGTTTACTTGCTATAAACAGGTCGCCCCTACGGGGCTCTTGTCCTTTTTTTATTTTATTTGTTCTACAAACATTCAACCCCCAAGGGGTTGTCTTGTTTTGATTGATTTCAATTTCTACAAATATTTAACCCCTTCTGGGGTTGTATTGTTTTGGTTGATTTTATTTTCTACAAATATTTAACCCCTTCGGGGGTTGGTTTACTTGCTATAAACAGGTCGCCCCTACGGGGCTCTTGTCCTTTTTTTATTTTATTTGTTCTACAAACATTCAACCCCTCCGGGGTTGTATTGTTTTGGTTGATTTTATTTTCTACAAATATTTAACCCCTTCTGGGATTGTTTTAATTTGATTGATTTTTTTTCTACAAATATTCAACCCCTTCTGGGATTGTTTTAATTTGATTGATTTTTTTTCTACAAATATTCAACCCCTCTGGGGTTGTTTTACTATAAACAGGTCACCCCTACGGGGCTCTTGTCCTTTATTTTATTTTATTTGTTCTACAAACATTCAACCCCTTCGGGGTTGTTTTACTTCTATAAACAGGTCGCCCCTACGGGGCTTTTTATATGATTTGCTTTTATAATCCACTTGCCCATTAATGAGCTTTAATAAATAGCTTATTTTTATTGTAATAAACATTCTATTTATTAGGCATCCTTTTAGTCCCGTAGGGACGACCAGTTTGTAGAAAAAGTTTCCACACACAAATCAAAGCCCCAGCGGGGCGGCCTGTAAATCAGGCTGCAACATGTTTATTGCTATTTAATTATATCACATTTTGTAATTAATCAATCTATGTTGGTTTGTAATAATACTATAATTAATATAATATTAACCGCAAACTCCACAAAGATTTATGCAAACCCGCAAAGAAATTGGCTTCAAATTGACATCGGTCATCGGTCACCGGTTATCTTTCCCATTCACCACTCACCTCTCACAAACCTATCTATCGACAGACAGGCTCACCAACTCACTTCAAACTCTCCCCTCCATCAGCCTTAATTATAGTTCCGTTGATCCAGGCAGCTTCGTCTTTGCACAATAGATACACCACATTGCCGATATCTTCCGGGGTGGTGAGCCGCTTAAACGGGTTTTTCTTCAGTGCTATGGCTGCATATTTCTCACTTCCAGGAATGGCACGAAGCGCCGGGGTATCTACCGCACCGGCCTGAATACAATTGGTGGTGATGCCCAGCTGCGCAAACTCAACCGCCATATTTCGGGTAATGGCCTCCAGGGTTGCTTTGGCTGCTGAAACTGCGGCATAATAAGGCCACGCCTTGGTATTGCCCTCACTGGTAAACGAGACAATGCGTGCCGATGCCGCAAACATTTTTCGGTCAATCAAAGCGCGCGACCAGTCATACAAACTCACCCCCATAGCATCGATGGTCAGGTGAAAATCTGAATTGCTCAAAACCTCCCCATCGTTTGACTGCATAGGTTTTAGATTGCCTTTGGCGATGCTGTGCACCAGCACCCGCACGCTTCCGCCGGTTCCCATTGATTCCGTCAGGGCATCCAGTATTTCGTTTCGAGATTCAACTTTTAATGCGTCTGCATTAAAGGAAATAAGACGGATTCCGCTTTCGCGAAAGCGTTCAAATTCTTCATGTATTGCTGGAATAGCCTCTTTTCGGTCACGGTGAACAATGCACAGGTTCATACCTTCAGCAGCCAATTTCTTAGCCGTGCCAAGCCCTAAGCCGCTGCTGCCGCCCAAAATAACCGCCCAATAATTCTTGTCTTTAAAATCCATGGTTTAACATTGTTTCCGTTTATTTTATATCAGTGCTAAATCTGCTTAGTCTGCATACATCAGCGTTATCTGCGGGAAAAAATGCAGGATAAAAGCCCGCAGATCGCGCAGATGGCCGCAGATTTAAATTTATTGCTAATCCTTTAGCTTCATAGTCTTATACTTTATATCGAACTCACGTAAAATTATAAAAAGCACGCGCCGATAACACTGATTTTATCTTGTTATAACGTCTAAATATAGCTTTTCCCGTGCTCTTAAAAAAACATATTATAACCCGTGGTGCATTATACCACCCCTTCGAGGTTATAATTGTAACATATTGATGTTTACTACAATAATCTCAGTCCTTCGGACTTTATAAATAACCCTGAAAGGGTGATATTATCAGGCTCTATTGTTATGTTGTTAACTTAAAGTTTTTTATGTAATTATACATACTGCACCACGGGTTACAATAACTTACTTCTATATCCTTAACCAAAGCGATTTTACCATTTTAATAAAACCTGTTGTGCTGAAAATCCGGGACCAAAACTCAACAGCAGGCCATGTTCATTGTTGGGAATGTTTTTATCCATAAACCGCTCCAGCACATAGAGCACCGTGGCACTGCTCATGTTTCCGTAAAGGCGCAACACCTCGCGGGTGTCTTCAATGTTTTTACCCAATTGCCGGAACAGGTTTTCGGTAATTTCAAGTATTTTGCGACCGCCGGGGTGGAAAATCAAATGGTTGATAGCGTCCATATCCAGCTTGTTTTTTTTGAGAAACGGATGCACAATATCTTTAAAATGTGCTTCTATTTGATTGGGTACCTCTTCATCCAGCACCATTTTGAGTCCGTCGTTGGTCAGGTCAAAACCCATCAATCGTTCAGCATCATAAAAATGAAACATCGCCGTATCCACAATTTCTACACCGGCGGCATCAGGTTCTGAAGTGAGCAACGCACAGGCAGCACCGTCACCAAAAATAGCGGCACTCACTATATTGGTCATGGAGAAATCATTGAACAAAAAGGTGGAAGCCGGGCTTTCAACCGCAATAATAGCCGCCCGTTTCCCCGGATTGGCCATCAAGAACTGCCGTGCATAAATCAAGCCCGAAACACCGGCAGCACAGCCCATTTCAGTGACCGGCAACCGCACGATGTCCTGGCGGAGTTGCAGGCGGTTGATGAGATAAGCATCCAGCGATGGTATCATAATGCCCGTGCAACTCACCGTAATGATATAATCGAGTGAGTCTGCCTGCCATTGGGCTTTGTCGAGTGCTTTTTTTAAGACCTTTTCACCTATTGCAATCACTTCGCGGGTGTAAACGGCATTGCGTTGTTCAAAAGAAGTTTCGGTAAAAACCTCCAACGGGTTTACCAGCGAGTACCGCCTGTCAACACCGGCATTTTCAAATATCTTGACGGCTTTTCGCTTAAAGCGGTCGTCCTGCCCTTCCAGCCAGGCTTCCACAAACGGAATGATTTCAGCTGTGGAGCGGGTGTATTGGGGCAATTCCTTGGTGACTGTATGTATTTTAACTTGCATGTTTTTTTATAATCCATTGCCACCTGAACGCCCATTTGTTGTATATCAAATGAATGCCATCGGGCAGTTTTAGTGCAAACTGTTTTAAATCGTTTCTTTTAAACCCTCTGAGTATGGATACCAAACCGTCTCTTTTAGCTATGTTGCTTTTCAGAAAAAAGAAACTGAACATTTGAAACAGCCTGTATGCAACCGCACTGCGCTGTAAATCATTGATTACAATACCCAGATTTGCCTGTTGGTTTGCTTTTTCTAAAATAGTTATTATTTCAGAGTCTGTGAAGTGATGGAGTGTTAAAGAAAAAAGAAAAATATCGGCCGTTTTCGTGTCAAAGTCTTTTGAAAAGATGTTCATTTCTTCAAAGGCTACCCGGCTGTGCTCCGGGGCTTTTTTTAGAGCCAGCGCAATACTTTGGGTGTTGATGTCTATTCCGGTGAGCTTCCAGTTTAGGTTGTTTTGTTGCGCATATTTTTCACATTGAAACAGTATTTCGCCATCGCCACAGCCTATGTCTATAATGCTCACTTCCTGCCCGGGCGGTACCTGTTTGGTCAATTGCAGGATGCCGTTGAGTGTAATTTTATTGCCCCCCAGCAGGCGGTTTACCGTATTGATGTCGTTATAGGCTTGTAAAAGAGCCCCCTCATCTACACCGGGCACATCCATAAGCTCTGTGGCGTGGGTTCTGTATTTGGTGTTGATATACATTTTTTAAAAAGGTTTTCCGTGTGTTTCAGCAATTAAACCGCTGATGATGTTTGGTTGCCACTGTGCCAGTTGTATGCCCGCACCCAGCAAAAACGGCCGCATCATTATACTTTGTAAAAAGCTTCCGTATTTTAAGCGTGTGACGAATGTTTTTTTCCATTGTTGGGTATAAGCCTGCTCTATTTCTTTTCGGTTTTTGCCCTGCATTTCTATCAGTATTTCGGCAAGTAGTTTTGCGGCGGTAATGGCCATAGCCATCCCGTTGCCGCATAAAGGGTGAATGAGCGAGGCGCTGTCTCCCACCATAAAGATATGGTTTTCAACGGTATTCTTTCTTTCAAACGAAATCTGACTGATGGTCAGGGGTTTATCAAACAGGGGTTCTGCCCCGGCATAAAAGTCTTTTAAATACGGGTTTTTACAAAGCACTTCTTTTTCAAAATCAGCAATGCTTTTGTGGTTTTTAAAACTTTGGGTGGTGGTGAGGTAGCACACATTGACCGCGCCCGTTTCCACTTTTGACAACCCGCAATAACCGCCGTGAAAATGGTGTAAGGCAACCCGGTTGTCAGGAAAACTTCCTTTGTAATGCCCTTTTACGGCCATCCACCGGGTTTTGTTGCTGAAGAACTTACGGTGCAACACCTTATCCAGATTGGAGCGTTTTCCATAAGCACCCACCACATACTTGGCATGAAATTGTTTTTTTGAAATCGTTTCAACCGTAAACAAATCATCGATCAACTCAACCTGAGTCACGGTGTCGTGAAGCACCGGGGTTGACTTGACAAGTTGCTGATAGAGGGCATCATCAAGCGCATACCTGCTAATTCCAAACCCGCCTAAGGGCAATTTAACCTGAATTTGTTTTCCTTTTGTAGTGGAAAGCTGTAAAGTAGTTATCTGTTTGGCTCCCATAGCCAGCGGGTCAACCCCCAGCCTGTTAAGGTAAGGCAGCACCTCGTTGGAAACATACTCGCCGCACACTTTCTGATTGGGAAAGGTGTTTTTATCAATGAGCAACACCGACAAGCGGCTTTTAGAAAGCTGCAAAGCTGTGGTGAGGCCGGCAAGCCCACCGCCAATGATGATAATGTCATAGTTTGACTTCATTAAGGTAAAAGTAAGGAAACTCTTTGTGTTTTTTTGACATTTAGACGATAGGAGGAAATCGAAGATTTAGCGAAGTTAAATCGAAGATTTAGCGTAGCTAATCACACCTTGAGTAAACACACAATACCAAACAGTTAAAAATTTAAACTATTTTTGATTAAACTAAAAATCACAATGTATGAAAAAGCACATTAAAGACATCATACTTCAAATTATACCCATAGCAATTGGAGTATATCTTGGCTTTTTTGTTTCAAATTGGGGTGAAGCCAATAAACGTCAGAATCAAGCTGAAAAATTGTTGGAAAGCATCAGGTCTGAAATTAAAAACAATAAAAACGTTCTTAAGAATATTGTTGACTATCATATCATGTTGCGCGACAGCAGTTGGTATTATATTCAAAAGCCCAACATCGACTCAAGACCCCTGTTTTTCTAGGGCACCCGCACACAACAACTCACCGGAAGCGCATTTCAAACCGGTATTCAAACCGGTATTATTAACGAACTTCCTCAGGAGAAAATCCAACTATTAAACAATCTGTACAATTTTCAAGATTTCTATAATGAATATGGTAAAACTGTAACCAATGGCATGATAATGATGGACTTTTCAAATAATGATGAGCAAAACATTCGTCGAGTAGCCTACTACTTGCATGTTTCTATGACAGATGTCGTTCTACAAGAAAATGACTTAATTAAAAACTACACCGAAGTTTTAAAATTGTTAGAATAAAAAGTCAAGAAGTCTTTAATGGCTTTAAAAGAACTCATTTTTAAGACTGTTTTTATAGAATTACACTTTTGAAGAGGTTGTGCAACGGCTACCGCTGTTATCGCTTCGGTGTTCTTTTTCGACCGTTAGATTGTCGGTCGTTTTGGTCGTGCGGAGGGACAGACACACACATTGCCAAGCTTTGGTTATAGCGTTTGCTGGTGGGGCTTGGCAATGTGTGTGTCTGTTGAGCATAGACTTAGATGGTATTGATATTCGCTATTTTTTTTCAGGTCTTGGAATAATAACTTTGAATTGTTCGCCCTCTGTGTCGTTAATGAAATCAATTGAAGGGTAATTTTGCAAGGCTCGCAGAACCCCACTTCCAGCCCCTCTATACTCCAAAATGTCAGGAGCGAAAGAAGCTATAACTGTATTTCTGGTTCGTCTTACACCTCTTCTTACTTGCTCTTCTGTCAAGCTATTAGGCAATTTCCCTGGGCTTATGATTTCTATTCGATTGTCAAATACAAAAATCTTAATCGAATCATTTATAAAATAATCTCTGTGGATTAAAGCATTAACCAGTAATTCTGTAATAACAATTTCCGGAATTTCTAAAACACCAATACTATTAAATGATTGTCCAGCCTGAAGACTATCGAGTTTTGAAACGATAAAGTCATACCCTTCACGATATAATTCATCTAATGTGCCTGTTAAGTTTTTGCTGCTCCTATATTCCGTATTTTCTATGTCATTCCCTCTAAACCAAATGGCGGTAATAAAAAATGCAGGACATAGTTTTTCTATATTTTTTCCGAATAGCAAAGCGCCAGCTATTGTGATTTTACTATCTGTAGATAATCGCAGATTTTCTAAATACTTTTCAATCTTGTCTGTGTCGATTGTTTCTTTGTATTTTGCTTCATAGAAAGATTTGAACCTATCAATATTAATATCATCAATTGAACTCTGATTTATTACTTTCTCTTCTGCGTATAAATAGCCACTGCTTTGTAATAATCTTGAAATCTCCTCATTACTGGTTACTTTCCGTTTATTAGCTCCGTTTTTCATGAAGATAATTCCATCATTATCCTTGTATGGTTTAGCAACTCCTTCTGGAATAGTAACAATCAATACTTTTTTGCCTTCGTATTCAATGGTATCAGTTTCAATAAAAATAGGTTCCTTCACGTGTTGACTGGATGCATTAACCAATAAATTTGTAAGTCGCCTTAAATCATCATCAGTGAGTCCTACTATTTCCCATGTTTTATCATCAACACCAATTAAAATTGTGCCTCCTTTAGTATTTGCAAATGCCACCATTTCTTGAGCTATACTCTGTTCATTTGTAACATTTGCTTTAAACTGCACCTGGCTAGTTTCGCCTTTGCTGATTAAATCTAGTAATTCTATTGCGTTCATTTTGATTTTATTTTTTCAATGTTCCAAATGCTGTAAATGTTTTTCCTGCGGTTAAATGCTTCGTCTCCGCCTTCCATTATGTCAACTATATACCGTTGTGTTTGATGATTATCAATCGTGCCGGAATGCACAGTGATTTTCTTTTCATCATAGCTGCAAGAAACTACTTTTTCACTATCACCAAGCACAGGGATGTTAGCATTGTGCGTAGCAAAGATGAATTGCATATTCCCCTTTATCTTCTTTAACTCCTTTATTACTTCGTCATAAATGGTCTGATTATCCAAATCATCTTCGGGCTGGTCAATAATCAATACATCATTTTCCTTTTGAGCCAACAGGAATAGAATTAATGCAGATGCTCTTTGCCCGAGAGAATGTTTATCCAAAGACTTTCCGTTGTATTGAATAATGATTTTATTCTCAACCTTAAATGTGAGCAAGTCTTCAAGATTTTCAGAAAATCTTCTTTTGAAATCAACAACTTGATTTTCATTCAGGATGTTATCCAATTTGCTACTGTCTCGGTAAATCTGAATGAAGTCTTTATAAGTAGATTCTATTTCCTGATAAGCTGTTTCACGAATGCCTGATCCTCTGAAAATTTGTTTTATCTTATCAATAAACTTATCTCGTCTGTCTTTGAATAGCACATCAATAAACAGTTTGCTTTCTGCTTCATTGATTCTGTCAACTTCTGTTTTGAGTAGTTTATATTCGTCAAGCCAAAGGTTGTCCAGTTCTGTAAGTCGCTCTAACAAATTGGCTTGCAATTCGCTTCTTTTCTTTTCAGACTTTTCTATCTCCTTTAATTTTAATTGAGCAGTTTCAATTTGCCTGTTTAGATTCAGAAAGTTATCAGGGTTAATAGTATCAGTATTAATTTCTCTTTTAATCTTGGCAAACTCCTCCTTTAAACCTTCTTTCTTGGCATTGATTTTTGAGATTACTTCTTTAAACTTTAATTGAATTTGGGTCGAATTTTTCTGAATGCCTTTTAACTTTTCAAATTCAGTTTTCAATTCGACCATCAAAGATTTTGCTTCCTCAAAAAGCTCTCTGTTTACTTCAGAGCCAGAAATTTCCTGCTGGAAGAAATATTCATGATTTGAAATTATAGAAGCTAACTCATGCAGATAACTTCTGATTGATGAATCGGTTTGCGATATTTTGGATATATCAGAATCGAAAAGCGTTTGTTGCTTTAGCTTTTCTTCAACTCCTTTCTTCTTAAAAAATTCAAGCTGATGTTTTGCATTTTGAATAAGTATATCTGTTTCTTTTTTCAGCTCCTTTAAGTTTCTGAGTTTTTTGATTTCTGAGATATTATTTTCAACCCCTCTTTTCTTTTGTTCAATTTTATTTTGAACTCCTTTTAAACGGGTTCCAATTAAACGCTGAATCAAATCTGCTTCAAAGTCAGCATCTTTATTGGACAAATCCTTTTGACCGAAATAGACAGGATAATCGAAAATAGCATCAATAGAAATTCCTGTTTGCAGAATTCCTTCTTTATAAATGTCCTCTTTCTGCCCATATATTTTTTCAATCCTGTATTCTTCTTTGTGCCTGTTTACGACTGTAACAATTGACTTGCCTCCACTTCTTAATACATTTTCAATCAAACCGTCTTTATACTTTGGGTCAACGGCTATGGGCGAAAGAGGAATCCCTAATGTATATCGCAATATTTCAAGCACAGAAGATTTTCCGCTTCCTCTGATACCTATCAAATTATTCAGTTCAGGTGAAAAGTCAATTTTAGTTCCATCCAATAGACCTCCTTCAAATGCTATGGATTTGATGAATGAGTTTTTTGTTTCGGGCTTCTCTTTTGGCTTAACTCTATATTCGCTGTCAGACAAAGCATAGGTTAAAGCCTCAAAATTAAAATCGCCAATTTTTAAGTAAGTAATTTTGCCTTTCCCTACAGCTTCAATACCGCCATGAGCATTGTCAGAACCTTCAACACAAGCAATTTTGCTTTTTCTGTTTAACCATTGGCAAAGCTTGTTGTAGTTTTCAAGATTAGCACTTTTTTGAACAGCCAAAACCTTACTGAATGCTTCCTGTTTTACAAAATCCTCTTGTGTTCTTCCTCTTAATTCTGTGAATAAACCATTCGTATCATCAACATGAGCCAAAATAATGAAGTAGTCGTGTCCGATTTTGTCAAGAGCTTCAGCGGTTTCTTTCAGATTGAAGTTAGAATTTGGATAGTTAGGTTTATCATAATTGGGGATGCCATAAAAAGCATTTTCCAGAAATTTGCTGATGTTGTCCGTTTCACCTTGATACCATTTGTCATCAAACGCAATTAGGACGTGAATACCTTCTCTAAGAGAAAATTCAACTCCTGCAAACAAACCTATACTTTCTTTAAGTGCTTTTTTTCTTAAGGCGACAAACTCATTTTTGTCAAACTTATTATGATTGGTTATCAGACCAACATTGATGTTTTGTGATTTAAGTTGCTCGATATACAATCGGCAAAAGTCATTTTCATTGCCTTTGTAATCAAATTCTTTATCTGCTTTAGTGTGCAAATGGAAATCGCCCCGAAGCCAGGTCGCTCCATTTTCAAATATGTTTTTGGTTTCGTTTTCCATTATTACGCTTTTCTTTCAATTAATAATTCTTTGACTTCAACATCAAGGATTTCGGCAATCTTGTATAAGTCCTCTAAACTTGGTTGTCGTCTGTTTTGGGCATAAGAGTTTACCATATTGTAGCTCTTGCCTAATTGTTCAGCCAACCATTTCTGTTTAATTCCTTTCTGTTCTAAAACGTCTTTTATTCGGTTCATTCTTGAACTTGTTTATAGTCTGCAAAAGTATGGATAAAAAATTAATATATCACACAATGAGCATTTAAATCATCATTCTATTTGGGTAAGGAAGGAAAGGGTAAGCTCTTTTGGTTTTTCAGGGGTAGCTTTGTTTGTCGGGAAAAACCAAATGTGCTTGACCGTGCGGTTGGTTTTTTACACTGAGCGATAACGTTTCAGGCTATAAGCTGTGGCGTGGATTGAGCAACTAATGTAGCAAACAAAACCCAGACCTGAGGAAAATCCGATAGGATTTTCCGAGTGAGCGTGGACAAGCCATAGATTATCGCCAGTGTTGCCAGTAGTTTTTTTCTGTCAAGTTTAGTTAAGCTTAAAGGATTTCGTATTTATGAACTGAGAAAAAATAGTATCATTTTTTAATTCGTTTTCGATTTCACTTTCGATTTCACTTATTTCAATTTCTTCAAAATCGTATTTGGAAAAAGAATTCCGTGTTTTGGAATAGACAAATGGTAATATATAGTCTTCGACAGTTTTATGTCCATTTCGTATATGAAATTCCTCAATTTCTTCTGGTTTTAGAGAATATAAAAAATCAAATCCGTAAGTTTTTATTTCCTCATCTTTGGTGTGAACTTGTACCTTCCTTTTAAGTATAGTGTCTTTTACTGAATAGGTATAGAGAAGAATTCCTTTTGGGACTTTGTGTTTTCCCGTATTCAAAATGACTAGTTGTTCTTGGAGACCATTATAGTAAATTACTATTTCAGAAGATTTAACTTCGACATCATCTTTTAAAACTGAATTGCAGGAGTAAAGAAAGATAAGAAAGAGAAGTAAAAAAAAGTTATTCTTGTTATTCATATGGTTAATTCAAATTACTGGCAACATTAGTATATACAACATGAGTTAGTACTTTATTGTTGATATACTTATTATGTGCATTGTTTTTATATTTATGTTATGTTATGTTGTATATACACCCTATAGGGTATGTATCAACCATGATATATTAAATTATTAGCGGGCTTTTTTAAACGGGGATATCGCCTCTTTCGTTCAAACCTCAGGGGCTAAAACAAATATATAAAAATTTGTTAAACTCCCCCCTGTTTCAAAACTACAATTGTTAGAAATACGAAGTTACCTGCCGGCAGGGAAGTTAGAATTAATTTTTACTGAACAATAAACACTGAACACTGAATACTGAACACTAAACCCTCGCTCCCCCTCAACAAAAACAATATTACGGCTAATTAAGACTAAATTATCTTTTTTATTTATACCTTTGCCAAAACAGACAGTTATGGTGGACAGACCTTATTATGTAAGAAAAGAAATCAACCGCTTGCGCAAGGAGAAAAATGCCGTTATCCTGGCACATTATTATCAGGAAGAAGCCATACAGGACGTAGCCGATTTTGTGGGCGACAGTCTGGAGCTGGCACGAAAAGCCGCTGAAACCGATGCCGGTATCATCGTTTTTGCCGGGGTTTATTTTATGGCAGAAACCGCCAAAATACTCAACCCCCACAAAAAAGTGCTCCTCCCCGACCTGCTGGCAGGCTGCTCACTGGCCGACAATTGCCTGCCCCCTGATTTTGCGGCGTTCAAAGCACAATATCCCAATCATAAAGTGGTGACTTACATCAACACTTCGGCAGCCATCAAAGCCATGAGTGACTATGTGTGCACTTCTTCCAATGCCGAGAAAATCATTCGCTCCCTGCCTGCAGACCAGCCCTTGATATTTGCGCCCGATAAAAACCTGGGGGCTTATTTAAACAAAGTCACCGGCAGAAATATGGTGCTGTGGGAAGGCAGTTGCATTGTGCACGAAGCCTTTTCGCTGGAAAAGCTTATCGATCTGGTGGTGGACTATCCCGAAGCAAAAATCGTGGCACACCCGGAGTCAGACGAAGCGGTTTTGCGCATCGCACACGCTATTGGCTCGACTTCGCAGATGCGTAATTATATTAAAAACAGTTCGGCCCATACCTTTATCGTGGCTACCGAAGCGGGCATACTCCACCAGCTCAGCAAAGAGGTACCGGACAAAAGACTTATTCCCGCGCCTTCCCGGGAAGACAACAGCTGTGCCTGCAGCGAGTGTGCGTTTATGAAGCTAAACACGCTTGAAAAAGTCTATCGCTGCCTGAGGGATGAAACCCCCGAAGTGACGGTGGACAGCACTCTGGCCGTAGCAGCCCTGAAACCCATTGAAAAAATGCTCCAAATGTCATAACCCATGCAAACCGATGTTTTAATAATAGGCTCAGGCATCGCCGGACTGGCTTTTGCCATCAAACTGGCAGAACGCCAACCTGCGGTTCAAATCACCCTGGTCACCAAAGCAGACCAGTTTGAAAGCAATACCAAATATGCTCAAGGCGGAATTGCTGCCGTGATGGACAATGTGCATCAAAGTTTTGAGTCGCATATCATGGACACCCTCAAAGCCGGAAAAGGGTTCTCCAATGTGCAAACCGTCAAACTGGTGGTTGAAAAAGCCCCCAAACGGCTAAAGGAATTGATAGACTGGGGCACACCCTTTGACAAAACCACTGACGGCAACTGGGACTATGGCCTAGAAGGCGGACACAGCGTGGCGCGTATTCTCCACCACAAAGACCAAACGGGACTCGCGCTTGAAAAAACCCTGCTGAAACAACTCAAACGTTTTAAAAACATACACTTTCAAACAGAACTGTTTGCTACCGAACTGCTCGTTCACAACAAGCAGTGTTATGGCGCACGGTTTCTTGACAAACAGGAGCAACCGCTAAACATCCAATCAAAAGTGACCTATCTGGCCACAGGCGGCAGCGGGCAGGTATTTTCCAAAACCACCAACCCCCTGATTGCCACGGGCGACGGGCTGGCGATGGCGTCGCGTGCCGGTGCTGCAATTGCGCATATGGCCTTTTTTCAGTTTCATCCCACAGCCCTGGCGTTGAAGGAACAGAATCCGGTGTTTTTAATTACGGAAGCTTTACGCGGAATGGGTGCACATATCATCAACCATCGGGGCGAACGGTTTTTATTCCGCTACCACCCCGAAGGCGAACTTGCCACCCGCGATGTGATTTCTGAAGCTATCTTTAGGGAAATGCAGGAAAGCAAGCTGGAAAACGTTTGGCTGGATTGCCGGCACATCAACCACAACACACTGAAAGAACAATTTCCAAACATCATCCTGCAATGTAAAAAACATGGGCTGGATGTATTTACAGCCCCCATCCCCATTGCCCCGGCAGCACACTATCAATGTGGCGGCATCAAGGTGAACCACGAAGGAAAAACCACACTCAACGGGCTCTATGCCAATGGCGAGTGTGCCTCAACCGGGCTGCACGGTGCCAACAGACTGGCGTCCAATTCGCTGCTGGAAGCCGTGGTGTTTGCCCACGAGGCCGCACTGGCGGTTGCTAAAGAAATAGACCGTTTTGAGTTTTTAGCGGGTGAAGAATCCGTCAAGCGGAATGACTTTGAAAAGCCTGCACCCATAACGATGCAACTCATCCACTTGAAGAAAGAACTTCAAAAGCTGATGTATCAATTCTATTTGCATAAAAGCCTGGATTTGCCCCTGGAACCTTTTGGCGCTGAAATAGACCTTATTTTCTCTAAAATCAAACACATCACCTTACATCATAAAGAAAGTAAAACCCTTTGGGAACTGCAGAATATGGCAGAAACCTCCCGGTTGATTATTACCGACACCTTGTATGAATAGATGGGTTCCCATAACATTTATAGTGTTGAGTGCCGCTTTTTTGCTGTTCTCGTGGCGCATTTATACCGATGAAACCGTCTATGAAAACCGGCCTTCTGAATATGATACCCAAATGCAGAAAGAGGGCCGCCTGGTGTGGCAAAAATACAATTGCCATGTGTGCCATCAGCTCTATGGTTTGGGCGGCTTTTTAGGACCTGATTTAACCAATGTGTCTGAAAAAGGATTTTATTATCTGGATGCTTTTTTAAAAAACGGAGCGGCATCTATGCCTGTTTTTGAGTTGACCGAAGAGGAAACACAGCAATTGTTTGAGTTTTTAAAAGCCACCAATGCCAGTGGTTCGTCCAACCCAAAGGATTACAGGAAATTATGGAACGGGATGATAGAGCAATAATAGGCACAGCCTATTAGTGCGTTTTTAGCCTAAAACCTGAATACATTTATGACAAAATCTATTAAAAACACCGGCAATCTCTTTTTAATCACTGCGCTTGTTTTGTTTATGGCCAGTGTTGTTTTTGGTTTTTTAGGTTCGCTGATTTATCGTTATCCGGAGTTTTTGAGAGACAGCATCGGTTTAAGCGGGTTGCGGCCTATGCACGTTACGGCGGCTATTTTTTGGATTTTGCTGGCTGCCACCGGAGCCGTTTATCGCTCGCTGTCAGCAATCACCCAACAGCAGAATTGCAAACTGCTGCAGTTGCTGCACTGGGCATTATGGATCGTGGCACTTGTGGGTATCTATTATGCCTACTTCACCGGAAACTTCGGCGGCCGTGAGTACTGGGAATACCCGCCCGGGTTTGCCATCATCATCGGCTTGGCGTGGGTGTTGTTTCTGGCAGTATTCATCATTCGCATACGCAGTCTCAAAAAATGGCCGGTGTATATCTGGATGTGGCTGACGGGTATTGTTTATTTTCTATTCATTTTTATCGAAAACTATTTGTGGGTCATCCCCTATTTCAGGGAGTCGTTCATCAAAGACATGGTGATTCAGTGGAAAGCTGCCGGAAGCATTGTGGGCGCTTACAATATGCTGGTGTATGGCACGGCATTTTATGTGATGGAGCGCATCAGTAAAGCATCCAATACCGGTTTTGACAAGTGGGCGTTTGCCTTGTTTTTTCTCAGCTTTTTCAATATGTTGTTCAACTGGGGGCATCATTTGTATTTGGTGCCAACCAACCCTACCATTCACTATGTGGGCTATATCGTGAGTATGACCGAATGGGTGTTTTTTATCAAAATACTTTACAACTGGAAAAAGCAAATCACCGAGGCTGAAACGCATTACCATTATTTCCCCTACCGGTTTTTACTGGCGGCCAATTTCTGGTTGTTTATAAATCTCACGCTGGCGCTCTTTATGTCCATACCGGTGATTAATTTGTATATGCACGGCACCCATTTTATCACAGCACACGCTATGGGGACTACCATAGGCATCAACACTATGATTTTACTGGCGGCAGTGTTTTACTTTCTGTTACCCGAAAGGGAAAAACACCAATCAAAGTGGTTGAAAACCGGTTTTTGGGGAGCACAGATTTCACTGCTAGTGTTTTTAATTGCCTTGGTGGGAATGGGACTGGTAAAAAGCGTATGGTTTTTTGAAGAGCCACAGGCTCCTTTCGCAGAAATGATGGAGCGGTCGCAGGGGTGGATACTTTTATTTATTGTTTCAGGCACCACATTGATGCTGTCGTTTTTGGTGTTGGGAGTGCGGCTGTTAATGCATAAAAAAACCGGGCAATGACATACCCGGCTTTTATCTGAATTATTTTGAATAATTAATTCTCTCCCGCTTCGCGTTTGGCGTCTTCTATCATTTTTTCGTTAGGCACAATCGCCACATTTACACGACGGTTTTTAGCACGGCCTTCTACAGTGCTGTTGTCGTGAGTAGGCCGGTCCGGACCATACCAGGTTGTGGTAAAGCGCCCGCTGCTTATACCTCTACCGATCAAATAATTGGTAACGGCTTCAGCACGGTTTTTTGAAAGTGTCATATTAAAATCATAGGGGCCGGTGCTGTCGGTATGACCAACTACCAAAATGTTGGTGTCGGGATATTCCTTCATCACACCTGATAGCTTGTTTAAATTGGTTCGTGACTGTTCATTTAAGTCATATTTATTGGTAGCAAAATAAACACCACTGCCTTCGTCAAAAGTAATCACAATGGCATCGTCAATTCGCTCTACCTGTGCTCCGGGTATTTCTTCTTCAATTTTTTGGGCTTGTTTGTCCATTCTATTCCCAATAAGTACCCCGGCAGTACCTCCAACAACTCCACCAACCACGGCACCAATTACCTGATTGTCTTTACTGCTGCCCACTTGATTACCGATTATGGCACCAATTACTGCTCCACTGGCAGTACCAATCACAGCTCCTTTTTGTGCGTTACTTGCGTTTCTTGTAGCATCACATGAAGTTATGGCTCCTACTAAGATTAAAGCAAATAAAATTGTTCCGGTTTGTTTGATTAGTTTTTTCATAGTTGATTAAATTTTTGAAAAGTTCATATTTAGTGTAAATGGTCTTGCATCAACGGTCAAAGTTTGTTGCCAAACCATAGTCGATTCAGACAAATAAGACAAACGCATTCTGAAACCCTGTCCGGTTTCTGAACGACCACGCTCATCAGTGGGCTTTAGCATAAAATCATAATACCCGGTTGAAGCGTCAATTTGTTGAATTTCAAAATTAAAATGCCTGTCGCCCACTTTGCAACCTGCAGAACCTATGGTATAAACCCCCGTGTTGTTGTTGGGTATAAACCTCCAGGTGCTTCCTTCAAAACAATCTTTGGATTCGTCATTAAGCAACCTAATGCTATAGGTTCCACTTTCACTGTAGGTAATGGAGTTCAATACCCATTCACCCTTTATAACAGCCTTCGATTCACGTACTGCTTGCGGCGTGGCACAAGACAAAACTAACAAGCTGAATGTCAGCAAATAAATTATTTTTTTCATAAATTGTTGATTAATTATTTACCATAAAAATACTTAAAATTAAAACATATTAAATGCATTTGTTAAAATCTTATCATTTACTTAACATATTTTAATAATTAGATAAAAAATGGGGCTCCTAATAATTTAAGAGCAACAGTAAACTACTCTCAAACCGGTTTTTGGGCAAGTAGTTTTTTTCCAACGCTGACGCGAAAGGTATCGGTGTTTCAAGACTTGCCACTCTTTGTACTGGAGCATCCAGATATTCAAAACAATTTTCAGTAATCATCGCAGAAATATCTGAAGCTATCCCGCCAAACATACTGTCTTCCTGAAGGATGATGGCTTTTCCGGTTTTCCTGACCGAAGCATATATCGCTTCGGTATCCAAAGGCTGTAAGGTTCTTAAGTCCAGTAAATCTGCTTTAATTTCCGGGTGATTGGTTAATGTTTCCAATGCCCAATGCACTCCTGCTCCATAGGTTATAACGGTAACATCGCTGCCTTCTTTAAGTAAGGACGCTTTCCCGAAAGGCAGTGTGTAATAGTCTGTTGGTACATCCTGATAAACACTTCTGTAAAGCGCTTTATGCTCAAAAAACAGTACCGGATTGGGGTCGTTGATGCTTGTTGCCAGTAAACCTTTTGCATCATAGGGAAACGCAGGATACACCACTTTCAGTCCGGGTGTTTTGGTAAACCACGCCTCGTTGGTCTGACTGTGAAAAGGCCCTGCCCCCACGCCGGCTCCACAGGGCATACGCACTACCACATCGGCTTTTTCTGCCCAGCGGTAATGACTTTTAGCCAGATAGTTTACAATGGGGTTAAATCCGGAAGAAACAAAATCAGCAAACTGCATTTCCACCACGGCTTTATAACCGTTGATGGAAAGCCCCATACCTGCTGAAACGATGGCCGATTCACAAATGGGGGTGTTGCGCACACGGGCTTTGCCAAAGGCCTCCACAAACCCTTCGGTTATTTTAAAAACACCGCCATATTCGGCCACATCCTGACCCATAATCACCAGATTGTCGTGGCGTTCCATGCTTTGCCTCAAGCCTTCAGAAACAGCATCGATTAAACGAATGTTTTTTACTTCGCTATTCGGTTTAATCTCTAGATATACAAATTCTTTATAAACATCATTTAACTCATCACTTTCAGTTGAGGCAATGGGCGCTTCCGCGAAAGCGATTTCCAGATTGTCATCAATTTCTTTCTTAAATTCAGATTTAAATGCTTGAATGTCTTCTTCGGTAATGACACCGGTTTCCAACAAATGAGTTTCATAATTCCCCACCGGGTCTTTAAGTGCCCAAAAGTCCATCAACTCCTGCGGTACATATTTGGTGCCGCTGGCCTCCTCGTGCCCGCGCATCCTGAAAGTAACAAACTCCAGTAAAACCGGACGCGGATTATCACGCATACTTGCTGCCAGTTCAGATACTTTAATATACACCTCCTCTATGTTGTTGCCGTCAATTTGATGGGCTTCCATACCATAACCAATGCCTTTGTCAATCATTTGCTTGCAGCGGTACTGCTCGTGGGTGGGCGTGGAAAGTCCGTAGCCGTTGTTTTCAATACAAAACAGCACGGGCAAGTCCCATACGGCCGCCACGTTTAACGCCTCGTGAAAATCGCCTTCGCTGGTGCCGCCTTCACCGGTAAATACTGCGGTTACTTGTTTATTGTCTTTTAGTAAATTAGCAAGTGCAATGCCGTCTGCTACACCCAATTGCGGACCCAAATGTGAAATCATCCCCACTATTTTAAACCCCTGAGTACCGAAGTGAAATGAGCGGTCACGCCCTTTGGTAAAACCATTGGCCTTTCCCTGCCACTGAGAAAACAAGCGGTATAAAGGAATGTCTCTTCCCGTAAAAACACCCAGGTTTCTGTGCATCGGCAATATGTACTCGTCTTTTTTAAGAGCTGCGGTTACCCCCACAGCAATGGCTTCCTGACCAATACCGCTAAACCATTTGGATATTTTTCCCTGACGCAAAAGAATCAACATTTTTTCCTCTATCAGTCTGGGTTTTAGCAAGCGCTTGTATAAATGGATTTTATCTTCTTTTGTAAGCGAATTGGAAGCGTAGGTAATTGCTGTTTTCTCTGAAATTATAGTGCTCATAGCAGTATTTTATTATTCCGTAAAATTAGAAAAAATAGCTCTTCCAATCACCTTTAAGACCAAAAATAAACACCACTTTTAGAGCTTCATAAAAAAGATATTTTGGTATCTTTGTAGGTACATTTCTAAAATTTTCAAACAATGAATAATATTCCCAGCGTTGATTTGGCCGACTTCCTGAGCGGCGACCCTAATAGAAAACAAAAATTTGTAGATGAAATTGGCCGTGCTTATGAAGAAATAGGTTTTGTATCACTTAAAAACCATTTTCTGGATGACAAGCTTGTTGACGATTTATACAAAGAGGTCAAAGACTTTTTTGCACTTCCGCTGGAAACCAAAAGAAAATATGAAATAGAAGGGCTTGGCGGCCAACGCGGTTATGTTTCCTTTGGAAAAGAACACGCCAAAGGCAAAAAAGAAGGCGATTTGAAAGAGTTTTGGCACTTTGGTCAGGAACCCGATGCCGATGCCAATCTCATTGATGAATATCCTGAAAACATTATCGTTGAAGAAAATAAAAACTTCAATAAAGTGGGAATGACAGCCTACCGTCAATTGGAAAAAACCGGGATTTATGTATTGCGAGCTTTGGCTCTGTATCTGGGCCTCGATGAAAATTACTTTGATCACTGGGCGAGCAACGGAAACAGTATTTTAAGGGCTATCCACTACCCTCCTATCACTGAAGAGCCCAAAGGAGCAGTAAGAGCCGGTGCTCACGGTGATATCAATTTGATTACTTTATTGATGGGTGCTTCCTCAGGGGGACTTCAAGTTTTACGAAAAGATGGTCAGTGGATAGACGCCATCCCTCAGGAAGATGAACTCGTAATCAACGTGGGTGATATGCTGGAAAGACACACCAACAACAAACTGCGCTCTACCATTCACCGGGTGGTCAATCCGCCGCGTGAAGAGTGGGACAAACCCCGCTACTCCATTCCGTTTTTTATGCACCCGCGCAGTGATATGAAACTGGACTGTCTGCCACAATGTATAGACGAAAACCACCCAAAAGCCTATGATGATATTACAGCCGGCGAGTTTTTGTATGAGCGCTTGGTGGATATTGGACTGATTAAAAAATAATTTAATGAAATTACTTATCATCATTAACGACGCACCTTACGGTACTGAAAAGGCTTACAATGCGTTGCGCATTGCCAATCAGACAAATAAAGACTATCCCGAAACGGAAGTTACCCTATTTCTAATGGCTGACGCCGTAAACTGTGCTATAGCCGGTCAGGACACGCCAAACGGCTATTACAATATTGAGCGAATGCTAAAGTTATCTTTAAACAAAGGCGCTCAGGTAAAGCTTTGCGGAAGCTGTATGGATGCCAGAGGATTGAAAATTGAATATATGACCCAAGGCGCAGAACGCAGCACCATGCCCGAACTGACAAAACTGATTGCAGAAAGCAATCAGGTGCTCACATTTTAAATGTTGAAATGGACTTAAGAGACCAGTTAAAAAATCTTTTTCCCGACCATCAAGTTTCAGAAGACACAACTGATGAAACTTCTGGGGAAAAATCACTTTGGCTACAAGACGACCCGCTGATTTGCAAATATGAAAAGCGAAAAGGCAAACCCATAACCATTATCGAAGGTTATACCGGTGCCAATGAAGATTTTAAAATGCTCGCTAAAGAAATCAAAACCAAACTAAGTGTGGGCGGAAGTTTTAAAGACGAAAAAATCATCATTCAAGGCGACTACCGCGATAAAATTATGGAAATGCTCAAAGCCAAAGGTTTTAAAGTAAAACGTGTGGGGGGGTGAAAAGGTTCAAAGTTTGTGGTTTGTGGTTTATAGTTTATGGTAACAAAAAATATATAAAGCACTAGCTTAGTGAATTATGCGAAGTAAAACCACTATCAAAAACCCGAAAAAGTCCCCCTCTTTTGGAGGGGGATTTAGGGGGAGGACAATATGAAACAATAAATATGAAAATACCGGCATCAGAGTTAATATTAAACCCTAACGGAAGTGTGTATCATTTACAATTGCTGCCCGGTCAAGTGGCAGATACTGTCATTACCGTGGGCGACAGTGACCGTGTGGAAGAAATTACCAAACACTTTGAAAGCATTGAGTTTACGGTTCAAAACCGCGAATTTAAAACCCAAACCGGAAGCTACAAAGGAAAACGCATCACCGTTATCTCCACCGGAATTGGTACAGATAATATTGACATCGTTCTTAACGAACTCGACGCCGTGGTTAATATCGACCTTCAAAACAGGGAAGTTAATAAAGAGCTTAAATCACTTGATATAATAAGAATTGGCACTTCGGGCTCCATCAATCAGGAGGTGCCGTTGGACTCTTACCTGCTTAGCGAAATGTCCATAGGCTTTGACAGTTTGATGCATTTTTACGATTCAAGAGGTGTAGAGGAAACAGAAGCCACTTCAGCCTTTGTTGCACATACGGGCTGGTATTCCAAAAAATCAGAACCTTATGTAATCAAGGCCTCTCAAAAACTGATTGACATCTTTAAATCTGAGCAAACCAAATCGGGAATTACGGCTACCAACATTGGTTTTTACGGTCCGCAGGGCCGGGTATTGCGCTTGCCTTTGCAAGATCCTGACATCAACAAAAAACTGGCTTCTTTCAGCTATAAAGGATTGAACATAACCAATATGGAAATGGAAACGGCCGGGATTTACGGACTTTCCAAATTGCTGGGACATCGGGCTGTTTCCCTAAATGCTTTAATTGCCAACAGGGTTACCGGCGAATTCAGCCAAAACCCTAAAAAGTTGGTAGAAGGACTAATCGACTATGCGCTGGAGCGCATTGTAAATGTGTAAGCAATGAAGAACTTCAAAATTGGCGGTGTACCCGAGCATTTCAACTACCCCTGGTATCTGGCGCTGAAAGACAAAATGTTTCAGAGCAAAGGCATCAACCTGCGCTGGGTGGATTTTTACGGTGGTACCGGGCAGATGAATCACGCTTTACGCGAAAGCGAAATCGACCTCGCCGTCATTTTAACCGAAGGAATTGTGAGGGACATCCATTTAGGAAATCCCTCAAAAATTGTCCAGGTGTATGTGGACTCGCCACTTATATGGGGCATTCACGTGGCGGATGAGTCCGGTTTTAAAAATAGCTCCGATCTAAAAGGAAAAAATGCCGCCATCAGCCGTCCAGGTTCAGGTTCGCATTTAATGGCTTACATCCACGCCAAAAACCAAAACTGGAACATTCAAACCGATTTAAAATTTGAAGTGATTGATGATTTGGAAGGCGCCCTGGAAGGTTTACCCCAAGGAAAAGGCGACTATTTTATGTGGGAAAAGTTTACGACCAAGCCTTATGTTGATAACGGCACCTTCAGAAGAGTGGGCAACTGCCCCACCCCCTGGCCTTGTTTTGTGATAGCCGTTAGAAATGAAGTATTGGAAAACGACCCGGAAAGTGTTCAGACAATTCTCGAGATTATTAATTCTATTACTGAAAATTTTAAAAACATTGAAGACATCGACCTTCAGCTTTCAAAGCGTTACGGTCAAAAAATAGAAGATGTTCAGGAATGGCTCTCACTCACCAAATGGACTTCAAGACAACTAAAAGAAGAGGAGTTAGAAAAAATACAAAACCAATTACTGGAACTCCACCTGATTGAAAGCAAATTGCCTTCTGAAACTATTTTAAGGTGAGTTCGACTTAATTTTTTATCCGTGAAAAATCCGCTAAATCCGTGTAATCAGCGTGCCATCTTGTTACAATAAATAATAGCACGCAGATAACGCTGATTTTGCAGACAAACGCTGGTTAATTCGTTATTAATTAAAAAAACAGCTACTTTTTCTTAAATCGAACTCATGTTATTTTACATTCTTTTTAATTTTTTTTCCAACCCTCACGCAACCTTTTTTTTCGAAAGGCATCTATAGAGAAATAACCAATGAATATGATGACAGTTTTATTTATTATCGGTGCCCTGGTTGCTTTAAACTTTTTGTTATTACACTTTAGTTGTAATGATGTTTCAGATTCTAAAACCCCTCCGGGTGAAGAGTAAACAATTTACATTTTTGAAAGTTCAGCTGTTGAAATAAATTTATTCCATCCTAAATCTTTCAATCCTTTTTGAAGTTTTTTATCCCCACTCCACAAACTTCCTTTTAAATGCTCTGTAAGTGCAATAAATTCTGTATCATCTATATCAATATTTTGAGTAAGAGTTTCTGCTTGTTGATAGGCACTTTTTGTGATTAACTTCACATTGATAAATCGTATTCTTCTAGTAATCAAACTAATCACTTTATCTAACTCTTCATCTGTATAACCCGTAAGTTGTTGTATTTTAGATTTATGTTCATAAATCTCTTCAAGTAGCTGTTCCGTCGCATAAAAATTGAACTTACTTCTGGGACGTAAAATTATTGTGGCTAAATTACTATTTGTGTTTAGGATGGCACTAAAAACAATGTTAGTATCTACAACTATTCTCATAAATCAAGCTGCTTCTTTGTTTTAGCCCAACGTCCTTTTTTGACTGACTTTACCAAATTGTCAACATCTTTTTGTGTAGCTTTTGACTTTTTAGCAATTTCTTTATAGGTAAATAAATCTGCTAAATCCTGTAAATCATCAAGTTTTACATTTTTAGAAAGCCTGAAAATAACTTCATCTTTTGTTCTCTCTATAATCATGATTACTTATTTGCTTACTAAGATACTATTTTTTTTTAGCAAGATTACATTGTTATACCTACAAAAATATTACCATAAAATTTCTTCTATCCCCTGTGTTGTTAAATAAGCATTGGTCTTACTAAAATGCTTGTTTCCAAACCACATGCCCCGGTTGGCACTCAAGGGCGACGGATGTCCTGAGGTTAAAATCAAATGTTTTTTGCTGTCAATCAGTTTTTGTTTTTGTTTGGCAAATCCGCCCCAAAGCAGGAAAACCACTCCTTCTTTTTCATTGGAAATAGTTTCAATAACCCGGTCTGTAAAAGTTTCCCAACCTTTGTTTTGATGACTTCCCGCTTGATGTGCCCTCACGGTCAAAGTGGCATTGAGTAAAAACACCCCTTGATCGGCCCAACGCTCCAGATTGCCGCTTTCCGGGATAGCAATCCCTAAATCTTGTTGGATTTCCCTGAAAATATTTTGCAGCGATGGCGGTTTTGGAATTCCGTCATTCACTGAAAAACACAGGCCATTGGCTTGCCCCGGCCCGTGATAAGGGTCTTGTCCTAAAATCACCACCTTGACATCGTCAAATTTACAATGGTCAAAAGCTGCAAAAATTTGCTTCCCCGGAGGAAAACACCGGTGTTGGGTATATTCCGACTTTACAAATGTTATCAATTCTTTAAAATAGGGTTTATCAAATTCTGCCTGAAGTTTTGGCAACCAACTTTCTTCAATTTTTACCTGCATTATCCTTACTTTTACAAAAAAATGAGTCGTAAAAGTAAGCAGAAAATCACGAATGATTAAAATAGATTCCAAAACGCTTCAGGACCTGGAGTTTCACCGAGTTTTAGAACAAACAGCACAGTTTTGCATCACCGATTCCGGTAAGGAAAAAATTCTGGAATGGAAACCCTTTTCTGTTGAGGAAACAGCCGTTCAATCACTTCGTGAGGTGTATGAATATTTCAATTCGTTGCAAGGCGACAACCCCATTCCCAACCACGGTTTTGATGCTGTTTTTAACGAAATTCATTTATTGGGCATCGAAAACAGCTCGCTGGAAGTGGATGCTTTCAGAAAGATTTTAAGTATCTGCGAAACCACCAAAACTCTTTTGACTTTTTTCGAAAAAAACAAACAGTTTTATGTGGAGCTGCACCGGCAGTCTGAAAACATAGTGATTGAAAATTTCATTGCTGAATCTATTAAAGCTGTGATTGACCGCTTTGGCGAAATAAAAGACAATGCCACCCCTGAGCTTGCTATTATAAGAAGAGCCATCAGCGGGATGAAAGGAAAAATCAATGCCTCGTTCAATACAGCAATGGCGCAAGCCGCTGCCGGCGATTATCTGGATGAAATCAAAGAATCTGTTATCGACAACAGGCGCGTGCTGGCAGTAAAAGCCATGTACCGCAAACGCGTGAAAGGAGCCGCGCTGGGGACTTCAAAAACCGGGAGCATTATTTTTATTGAGCCTGCAGCCACTTCAGAACTTTCCAGAGAACTCATTAATCTGTTGTTTGACGAAGGTGAAGAAATCAAAAAAATCCTAAAGCAACTCACAGAACAAATCAGACCTTATAGAAGTCAGATTACTGACTATCAAAACTATCTTATCGAGATGGACACCATTGCGGCAAGGGCAAAATATGCCCGAAAAATGGATGCCTGTCTTCCTGTTTTGACCAACGAAAAAAAGATATTTCTAAAAAATGCCTATCATCCTTTGCTTTTAGTAAGCAATCAAAAACTCAATAAAAAAACCTATCCGCAAACGGTTGAACTTGACCCTGAAAAAAGAATTATAGTTATCTCAGGTCCCAATGCCGGCGGGAAAAGTATCACCTTAAAAACAGTAGGGTTGCTCCAACTGATGCTTCAAAGCGGGTTTTTAATTCCGGTGGACCCGAAAAGCGAACTTTGCTTTTTTGAACGAATTCTTACTGATATTGGCGATAACCAGTCCATTGAAAACCATTTGAGTACTTACAGTTACCGACTGAAAATGATGAATCGGTTTTTAAAAAAATGCAATGACAAAACACTGTTTCTCATTGACGAATTTGGCACCGGTAGCGACCCTGAATTGGGTGGCGCTTTGGCGGAAACATTTTTGGAAGTTTTTTATGAACGGGAAGCCTTTGGCATCATCACTACCCACTATACCAATCTAAAAATGCTCGCCAATGAATTGCCCTATGCAGTCAATGCTAATATGCAGTTTAACCAGCAGACGCTGGAGCCGGTATTCCATTTACAAGTTGGTGAAGCCGGAAGTTCGTTTACCTTTGAAGTTGCTCAAAAAAATGGCATCCCATACAGCCTCATCAACAAAGCCAAAAAGAAAATTGAACGCAGTAAAGTGCGTTTTGACAAAACCATAGCCGATTTACAAAAGGAACGTGCCAAGCTGAGAAAATCTTCAGAAACCCTGAAAAGCGAAGAAGCCAAAGCCAAAACGGAAACCAAGCAACTGGAAGAAATCAATACAAAGATTCAGCAAAAGCTGGAAAGCTATCAGGAGTTGTATGATGCCAACCAAAAGTTGATTTATCTGGGCAAAAAAATCGATGCACTGGCAGAAAACTTTTTTAACAACAAAAAGAAAAAACAACTCATTGATGAATTTATGAAGCTGGTTACGGTTGAAAATTCAAAACGCAAAAAAGTTCTTCCGAAAGAAAAAAAGGAGCAAAAAGTTAAGGTTAAAGAGGTAGAAAAAGAAATAATTGAAAAAGTAGCGGTGATTCGCGAGAAGAAGAAAAAAGAAAAAGCCATCGAAAAACAAAAAGAAGCAAGCAAACCCAAAGTGGTTTTAAAAGTGGGCGACAAAGTGAGAATGCCCGATGGCCGTGCCGTGGGGATAATTGACACCATTGAAAAAAACAAGGCCACCATCAACTACGGATTGTTTACCACCAAAGTTTCAGTAGATGAACTTGAATTTGTAGAAAGAAAAAAGAAGTAAATTTGAAGTATGTCAACACAAAACAAAAAAATCATTCTTTTTGACGGGGTATGCAATCTATGCAACGGCTCTGTAATCTTTATGATAAAAAGAGATAAAAAAGATGTACTGCGTTATGCCGCCTTGCAAACAGAGATAGGACAAGAAATGGTTGAAAAATACAAAATTGACACTTCAAAAATTGACTCTATCATTTTGATTGACAACGACAAATATTATTACAAATCGACGGCTGCTTTAAGAATAGCGAGACATCTATCAGGAGCCTATCCATTGTTGGCTGTATTCTTGATTTTACCGGCATTTATGCGTGACTGGATTTATGACATCATTGCCAGAAACCGTTACAAATGGTTTGGTAAAAAAGAAAGCTGTATGATTCCCACTCCGGAGTTGAAAAACAAGTTTATTGGTTAAAAAAAAAAATTACTTTTCTATATCAAAAACTTCAGACGGGTCTTTGTCCGGTTGGTAGTTCAACATCCCTTCTCCATCGGCAATAATTGAACACACAGTGGCATCACCGGTAACATTCACAACGGTTCTAAACATATCGAGTATTCTATCCACCGGAAAAATAATAGCAATCCACGCAGCATTTAATCCCACCGACTCCAAAACGATTATCAACATCACCAATCCGGCACTGGGTACGGCTGCTGAACCAATAGAGGCTAATGTAGCCGTTATTACCACTATCAACTGCTGAGTTACCGTTAAATCAATCATATGCATCTGTGCCAGAAAAACCACGGCTATGGCTTGATATAAGCTGGTACCGTCCATATTTACGGTCGCTCCAATAGGCAAAACAAAACTGGTGATTTTTTTATCCACACCCAGATTTTCCTCCACACATTCCATAGTTACCGGAAGCGTAGCTGCACTGCTCGAAGTTGAAAACGCTAACGTTTGTGCCGGACTCATTCCTTTAAAGAAGCCTTTGTATGGAATCTTTCTCACAAAAACTTTCAATATCAACGGGTACACCACAAAAATCATCAACAATAAGCCAATCAGTACGGTTAAGGAATACCAACTCAAACCTTTAAAAATTTCAACTACTTTTCCTATATCGTCTCCGGCCATTTTGCTCACCACGCCGGCCAGTAATGCAAAAACAAAGAAAGGAGCAGCCAGCATTACCAAATGAATCATTTTCAGAAAAACCTCTAGAACACTGTCCACAAAATTTAAAACCGGTTTTGCCTTTTCGGATGGAATAAACAACAGGCACATTCCAAAAAAGATAGCAAAAAAGATAATTTGCAGCATCAAACTATTATCAGAAAGCGAAAAAAAGAAATTGTCAGGTACTATGTCCACCAAAGGTTGTAATCGCGGGCTTTGTTTGCGCTTTTGTGCAGTCTCCAATCTGTCTGATACGGAAGCTTCTTGAAGTTCGCTTTTGGTTAATTCTGAAATTTGCTGAGCGCGTTGCATAAACGCCGGGTCTTGCAAATAGTTGACGCCATCTTTCAATTCATACCCCTGATTGGAAGCCCAAATTTCATACGAGATTCTATTATCTATGCGGCTTTGCTCATCTATGAGTTTGCCGGGTTTGATGGTATTCACCAATACCAATCCCAAACCAATAGCCATCACGGTTGTGAGCAGGTAAATCAACAGGGTCTTCCCTCCCATTCGCCCCAAGCTTTTGGGGTCGCCAATATTGGCCACACCACTGATAATGGAAAACAACACTAATGGAACAGCAATCAGTTTCAGCAAATTGATAAAAATGGTTCCAAACGGGTCAATCCAGTTTACGGTAAAGGCACTCCAGCCCATATAGCTTGAGAGCAATGCCCAAAGGATTCCCAATACCATTCCAATGATTATTTTCCAGTGTAGTGCGAGTTTTTTCATCTAAAAGTGATTATAATTTTGAAATTTTATTCATTAAGTAGAAATCAGCCAATACCAGTGCTGCCATAGCTTCCACAATGGGAACCGCTCTGGGAACCACACAGGGGTCGTGACGGCCTTTGCCTTGTATTTCGGTAGAATTACCGGCTTTATCTATCGTTGGTTGATTTTGCATAATGGTAGCAACGGGTTTAAACGCTACTCTAAAATAAATATCCATCCCATTACTGATGCCGCCTTGAATACCGCCGCTTAAATTGGTTTGAGTGGTTCCATCGGGATTAAAAATATCGTTGTGTTCACTGCCTTTCATACGGGCACCACAAAATCCACTGCCGTATTCAAATCCTTTCACCGCATTGATACTCAGCATCGCCTGTCCCAGTCGGGCGTGTAGCTTGTCAAAAACCGGTTCGCCCAACCCAACTGGAACTTTTTTTACAACACAGGTGATTGTTCCACCCACAGTATCTCCTGCTTTCTTTATTTGTTTGATATGGGCTTCCATTTTTTCGGCTGAGGCCGCATCAGGACAACGCACGGCATTGGTTTCGGTTTTGGAAAAATCCAACTCCTGATAGGGTTTATCAATAAAAATATCCCCTACTGAGGATACAAAAGCGTTGATTTTAATTTTCTTGATGAGTTGTTTGGCTATGGCTCCTGCGACCACCCAATTGGCAGTTTCACGAGCAGACGATCTGCCACCGCCACGATAATCACGCAACCCGTATTTTTTATCGTAAGTATAATCAGCGTGAGACGGACGATAGACTTCTTTATTGTGTGAATAATCTTTAGATTTTGAATCGGTATTTTTAATTTGAAAAGCAATGGGTGTTCCGGTAGTAGTGCCTTTAAAAATTCCGCTAAGGAAAACCACTTCATCTTCTTCTTTTCGTTGGGTGGTGATTTTAGATTGTCCCGGTTTGCGTCGTTGCATTTCCATTTGAATGGCTTCAAAATCGAGCTTTAAGCCTGCGGGACAACCTTCAATGATGCCACCAATGGCTTCACCATGTGATTCGCCAAAAGTAGTCAGTCTAAAAATTGTTCCGAAAGAATTACCTGCCATAACCCTAAATGTGATTCAACAAATGTAATTTTTAAAACACAGAATTAAAAATAAAGCTTCAATTAATCATTCGCTAATATTGAGACCGGGTTGATAATCTAAAGATAACATTGGCTTAAGTATCATATAAAATCAAAAATTTGCTCAAAACGAGCCGCTGATAGAATTTTGTACAAACCTAAATCTACTTGAAAAGAAAACTTGACATTGTAGTAATTTCTGATGTGCATCTAGGCACTTACGGCTGTCAGGCTAAAGAATTGTTACATTACTTAAATAGTATTCATCCGAAAAAATTAATTCTAAACGGCGACATTGTTGACATTTGGCAGTTTAGAAAAAGTTATTTTCCGAAAGCCCATTTGCAGGTCATTAAAAAAATAATCTCGTTTGCGGCCAAAGGTACCAAGGTCTATTACATCACCGGAAATCACGACGAAAAACTCAGAAAATTTACCGGTACCAAAATGGGAAACATACAAGTGCTGGATAAACTGGTTTTAAACCTCGATGGAAAAAAAGCCTGGTTTTTTCACGGCGATGTGTTTGACGCTTCCATACAGCATGCCAAGTGGATTGCCAAACTGGGTGGCTGGGGTTATGATTTTTTGATTTTGATCAATCAGGTCGTCAATTGGTTTTTGATTAGAATGGGAAAAGAAAAATATTCGCTATCTAAAAGAATTAAAAACAGTGTGAAAAGTGCGGTAAAATTTATCTCCAACTTTGAAAACACAGCCACCGAACTTGCTATTGAAAACGGTTTTGATTATGTGGTCTGCGGCCATATACACCAGCCGGTGATTGAAGAAAAAGTAAATTTAAAAGGCAGTTGTACTTATATGAACAGCGGCGACTGGATTGAAAATCTTACTGCCTTGGAATATTACAATGAAAAATGGGAATTATACACCTACAACCCCAAAGGCTACAAAACCCCGCCGGTTGAAGTTTTTAAAGAAGAGACTGACGATTTTCCTGAATTGCTTTCGGCGTTTATAATTCCAAAATCTTTTTAAACTTTTAATGCTGCCAATAAAATGCTTACCGGATGCAAGGCATTTCTATCGGTTCCATCCTTAATTTGATGGCGGCAGCTGGTGCCGGTAGCAGCTATTAATGTTTCCTGCGAAGCTTTTCTAACTGCCGGAAATAAGGTCAACTCCCCCATTTGCATACTGATTTCATAATGTTCTGCTTCATAACCAAAAGAACCTGCCATCCCACAACAGCCTGAAGGAATAACAGTTACAGCATAATTTTCAGGCAGATTTAAAATTTCAAATGTATGAATTACCGAGGACAACGCTTTTTGATGGCAGTGCAAATGAAGTTTAATGGTTTTTGTTTCTGAAGTAAACTGCTCTTTTGTTATATTTCCTTTTTTGATTTCGGAAGCTAAAAATTCATCGATGGTATAAGTATGAGCGGAAACTTCTTCTGCTGTTTTTTTATCGTCTGCCAGTCGTAGATATTCATCTCTAAATGTGAGTATGGCTGAAGGTTCCAACCCAATCAAAGGTGTATCACTTGAAATCAAACCGGTGAATATTTCAATATTTTTATCTGCATATTGCTTAGCTTCATCCAAAAACCCTTTGGAAATAAGTGCCCTGCCACTGGGAGCATGTGGTATCCATTCCACATTATAGCCCAAGCGAAACAATAGTTCTAAAGCGTCTTTTCCTGTATGTGCATCGTTATAAACCGTGAATTCATCACCAAAAAAATAGATTTTTTGGGAATTATTACCGTTTTGCTTTTTAATTGTTTGAAACTCTTTTCTTAAATCTGTTATTGAAATTTTAGGAAGACTTCTTTCGGGTGCAATCCCTAAGGTATTTTTGATTAAAGGGGCTGTAAACCTGTTACTCATCATGAAATTGGAGATCCCTTTTGCCTTACTCCCTTTTTGCTGAAAAGTATCAAATCGTGCAAAAAGTTTGGTGCGTAGCGAACTCCCGTTAATTTTTTGATACTGATATTCAAATTCGGTTTTGAAAGCTGCCATATCCACATTAGACGGGCACTCACTTTTGCAGCCCTTGCAACTCACGCACAAATCGAGAACTTCTTTAATTTCGCTGTGATTAAACCGGTTGGCTTTTTTACTGTTTGTCAGGAATTCTCTCAGCACATTGGCCCTGCCTCTTGTTGTATCTTTTTCATTCCGGGTCACCCGATAACTGGGGCACATCACTCCTCCGGCAGCTTCGGGTTTACGGCAATCGCCGCTACCATTGCATTTTTCAACAGCTCTCAACATTCCCATAGAATCAGAAAAATCGAGCAAAGTCTTTATTTTCGGTTCTTTTCTTTCGGGCAAATAACGCAAATTTTCAGTTATTGGAAAGGCATCGATAATTTTACCGGGGTTCATAATTCCTTGTGGGTCAAACAGCTTTTTTATTTCCTTTAAAATGGCAAAGTTTTCTGAGCCAATCATCAATTCGATAAACGAAGACCGCACAATACCATCACCGTGTTCACCGCTCATGGAGCCGTTGTATTTTTTGACTAAATGTGCCACCGCAGTGGTAATTTCCTTAAAAAGTTTTACATCCTGCGACTTTTTTAAATTCAGTATGGGTCGCAAGTGAATTTCACCGGCACCTGCGTGTGCATAATACACCGCTTTCTGGTCGTAATAGCGCATCAACTCCGTAAATTCAGCTATGTAATCTGCCAAATCATCGAGTGCAACTGCAGTGTCTTCTATGCAGGCCACTGCTTTGCGGTCGCCCACCATATTGCCGAGAAGCCCCAATCCGGCTTTGCGGAGTTCCATCGCTTTTTCGATAGCATCTCCTTCCAAAATGGGAAATGCATAGGACAATCCGGAAGTTTTTAATGTGTCACACAATATGGCAGCTTTTTCAAGAGATTCGGCTATGGATGCTGTTTTGATTTCAAGCAGCAAAACGGCTTCGGGGTCGCCTTCAATAAAAAAGCGGTAATCGCGGTACAATAGGTTTCCTTTGGTACAATCCAGCACCACTTTGTCCATCATTTCGCAAGAGTACAAATCGTGGTTCATAACCGGTACAACTGCTTTCATACAGTTTTCGATGGAGTCGAAATGGGCAGCAACCAAAACCGTTGCCGGTGGTGGTAAATCGTCTAGTTGCAGTTTGACTTTTGTTGTAAAAGCTAGTGTGCCTTCGCTTCCGCAAAGGATTTTGCACAAATTAAACTTATTCCCTCCGGGCGTGAACACCTCACTTTTGATGAGTTCATCAATGGCATAACCGGTGTTTCGGCGGTGAATTTCCGGTTTTGGGAATTGGTTTATGATATTTTTACGAACAGCTTCCTCTTTCAGCAGTTCATACAGGCGTTTGTATATAGCGCCTTCAGAGGTATTTTCTTTCGCTTTAGCGAAAAAGGTCTCGGTATCTATTTCGCCAAAAGTGACTATTTCACCGTTGGTAAGCACCACTTCCATTTCCAGGACTTTATCGCGTGTAACTCCATATTTGATAGAAGTGGTACCGCTGGAGTTGTTTCCCGTCATTCCACCAATCATACAGCGGTTGGAAGTGGAAGTGTTGGGGCCAAAAAACAAGTTGTGCGGTTGGAGCAATCTGTTTAAATCGTCGCGAATAACTCCCGGCTCAACAGTTACGGTTTTGTTTTTTAAATCAATACCATGCACCTGAGTCAGGTATTTGGAAACATCCACAACCATCCCGGTGCCCACCGCTTGCCCGGCAAGAGAGGTGCCGGCAGTGCGCGGTGTCAAACTTATAGTATGATTGCGGGCAAAAGCGATTATTTCCTGAATGTCGGCAACGCTTTTTGGAAATGCCACTGCTTGTGGCAAAATTCTATAAACAGAAGCATCAGTAGCAAACATTGCGCGTGTTGCTTTATCAAAAAAAAGCTCACCTTCAAGCTTTAAGGATAAATTACTGAATATTAAATTTTTATTGTCTTTCACAGATGAAAGGTACAATAATTCAAAAAAACAACATTAACACTTTTTAAAACTTATTAACTAAAGATTAGCATCAAAAATAAAATGCAACGTAATGTTTTAAGTTAATTTAGCAATGAACTAATAATAAAACAAATCAAATTATGAAAAAAGTATTTTTTACAGTAGTATTTGCTGCAGGATTTTTAATCACCGCTGAAGCTCAGAACATTGCAAACAATGCTATAGGTGTAAGAATTGGTGACAACAGAGGATTTGGTACTGAAATCAATTACCAAAGAGGTTTGAGTGAAAGTACTCGACTTGAATTTGGTTTAGGCTGGAGAAGTAGAAGATATGTAGATGCTTTTAAACTCACCGGGCTACACCAGTGGGTGTGGAACATTGAAGGAGGCTTCAATTGGTATGTAGGTGTAGGTGGTGGTGCCGGAAGTATTAGCTATGACCGAAGAGAGTTTCCTGACAGAGACAGGTCATATGGCTTTGCCTTTGTAGCCGGTGATATTGGAATTGAATATAATTTCAATATCCCGCTATTAATTTCACTAGATTTCAGGCCTGAAGTTGGATTTGGAACCTATAGAGACGACTTAGGTTTTGACGTTGGTTTGGGAGTAAGATACCAGTTTTAGGGATTCAATTTATCTGGAAATCAAACCCGATGTATTCCACATCGGGTTTTTTATTTGGAAAGATATCCCCCAAATAATACAAATATTACTGAAGGTATACCAATGAAAATTAGCAGAAACTTGTTAATTTCATTTTTTTAAATAACACCATTTTACTGATATTGCTTGAAAACTGAAAAACAGCCGTTAAGCCCAGCTATGTATAAAAGTCAAAATAAAAATTTCCAATTGGAACAAAAAAACCGAAGAACCAAAACTGCCTATGATTACAAATATTTAGACCGGTAGTGCTATAAGCAAAAAGCCTTCTCTTAGGTTCAATTAGCAATTGAATTGAGTTATATATTGAACTAGTAAAGGTTGTAAAAATAATGAATGGAAATGCTTTTCAAATAATCACAAAACTTACCAAGATTTCTCAAAGTGCGTAAAAGCTTTTAAATTTTAATTAAAAACTATGTTTTCGTTGGCATCTATCACAACTATACAAAAAGGTTGGGTTAACGCCATAGTAACCATTTCTCCGGGTTTGGGTGAAATTTCTTTAATTTTAACGAACGTAGTGTTTCCGTTAATTTCTACACCGGAAACTTTAACGCCGTATCCACCTGTATTACGGGTTCCCATATGCAATGACAAAACAGCATGCTTTCTAAAATCAATTGCATTTAAGCGATTTAAAGTTTCCTCCTCTAAGTTCAAAGAGGCTATTTCATTCTTTAATTCTGAATTACTGCGAATAACAGCATAACTTTTTTGTTCTTTCCCGCCATGGTCGCTTTCAAAAACGGTATCAAATGGTGCATTGGGATTATTGTATTGTGTCTGGCGTGCAGAATCACAGTTGGCAAACAAAATCAAGGTAAAAAAAACAGATAGATATTTCATTAGATGGTGGTTTTAATTTTATTTAAGGATTCAAGATACAAATTTTCATACAGTGGTACAATTTTATGAATGTCAAATTGAGCTGCACTCTCTTTGGCTCCGGTTTTAAAATTTTGATGGATTTTTTTGTCTTTTAGAATTTTAAGTGCATTTTGTGTCATTTCGTCCACATTTCCAACTGTACTTAAAAAACCGCTTACTCCATGTTGGTTAACTTCAGGCAACCCCCCGGTATTGGTTGAAATAACGGGTACTCCACAAGCCATAGCTTCCAGCGCTGCCAATCCAAAGCTCTCTTTTTCAGAAGGTAATAAAAACAAGTCGGTAAAACAGAGTATTTTATTAACCTCATCGCTGTTTCCAAAAAAAATCACTTTGTCTTCAATACCCAGTTGCTGACACAATTCTTCAGCAGGCTCTTTCTCGGGCCCCTCACCCACCATCATCAACTTGGAGGGCACTGATTTTTGAATGTTGTAAAACACTTTCACTACATCTTCAATTCGTTTTACCTTTCTGAAATTGCTGACGTGTGTGATTATAAATTCATCGTTTTCAGCCATAATCTCACGCTGACAATCGGTAAATCTTGATTTATCTTGCTTTTCAAGATTGATAAAATTATGTACCACTTCAATAGGCACCTTAATATCAAAAAGCCTAAGTGTATCATCTTTTAAGCTTTGTGAAACCGAAGTCACCACATCGCTTTTGTTGATACTAAAAGTTACGGCAGGCTTGTAAAACGGGTGATTACCCACCAGTGTGATATCGGTTCCGTGGAGGGTGGTGACCATGGGGAGGTAAATACCTTCCTCGGCCAGCATTTTTTTTGCCATATAGCCTGCATAGGCGTGCGGAATGGCATAATGCACGTGCAATACTTCAATTCCAAACTGTTTCACCACATCTACCAGCTTGCTGGACAACGCCAATTCATAAGGCTGGTATTTGAACAGCGGATATTCAGGAACATGCACTTCATGAAAGTGAATATGATTGGCCAGCAATTCCAGTTTTACCGGTTGTTTGTAGGTGATAAAATGTATTTCATGCCCTCGTTGGGCAAGTTCTGTGCCCAGCTCAGTGGCTACAACACCGCTTCCTCCAAAAGTGGGATAACAAACTATAGCAATTTTCATTTGTCTTTTTTTTTAATAATCTATAGCGTCATAGATCGCTTGTTGAATCTCTGTCCGGATGTTGCTGCTGATGAGCCTTCTGTTATTGACATCCGGATAGGTTCTGTTGGATAAAAATACGTAAACAATTTCACTTTCGGGGTCTGCCCAGGTATAAGTTCCGGTAAAACCGGAATGTCCAAAACTGGTCATCGACACACAACCACAGGTGGGGCCGGAATTACCCAACTGAGGTTTATCAAAACCTATCCCACGACGCACTTGCCTGTCGCAATAATAGCAGGTATTAAACTTGTCCATAGACTCCGGTGTAAAATATCTTTTACCTCCATAGAAACCGCGCTGTACAAACAGTTGCATAATTTTGGCAATATCATTGGCATTACTGAAAACTCCGGCGTGACCATTCACCCCGCCCATCATGGCGGCTCCCTGATCGTGCACATACCCATGTACGGTTTGCATTCTGAATTCTTTGTCTTCTTCGGTTGGAACTATCATTTCCGGTGGAAATCGGTTTGTGGGTAAATACCCGGTGAAATTAGCTCCCAGCGGGCCATAAAAATCTTCCTGAATAATATCTTCAAGCGGTTTTCCGTAGTGGTTTTCAATAAATCGTTTTAAAATATAAAACGGTAAATCGCTGTACAAATACCTCACCGGCCTATTTAAATCACTTTCTAAAATGGCTTTTTGAATGGTGTCTTCCATATCATCGCGCGCAAAAAGCCTGTCAGTTACCTGGACTGAAAAACCGGGTTCAGGCCGAGTCCTGTAATATTCTGTAGAGGGTCGATTGTTTGCTGTGTCCATAGTGCTTCTGTAAAACGGAATCCAGGCTTTTAGCCCTGCATAATGAGAAAGCATTTCTTTAAGTGTAATATGCGATTTATTTGAATTTCTGTATTCGGGGATTAATTCGCCCAATGTGCTTTCCAAAGTAAAAACCCCATCGTCGGCCAGTTTTATAAGTATGGGTACCGATGCCACAATTTTTGTAAGTGAAGCCACATCATACAGATGATGATCTTCTACAGCGGTTCGTTTATCCTGCCGATGGTGACCGTAACTCTTTTGATAGAATACTTTTCCGTGGCGTGCTACCAATACCTGCACACCGGGAGCCATGCCTTCATTAACCACACGCTGTGCCAGTTTGTCAACTTGTTTTAAACGCTCAGAATTCATACCCACGCTTTCAGGGGTTCCATAGCTGAGTCTGCCAAGATGGTTGGTGGAAATTTTTGTGTTAACGGGAAAAGCCTCTCCGGCACTTACAGGCAATCTTCCTTTGGCAGGTCTCGCACCAAAAATGATTTGTGCAGTGATTTCCTGAGCAACCGGGCTGTTTTGATAACCAACAATAATACCTTCAAAATTGGCTGTGGTCTTAATATCCAGCAACGCATACGGACGTGTAAAAACACTTAAAATAACTTTGTTTGTTCTGGCTATTTCATAAATCCAGGTAAGTTCGCGTTGGGTCATCTTAAACCCGCGCCAGGGATTGTCATTGGGTTTGTGAAAACCAATGATAACTGTTTCATAAGGTTTTAGTCTGCTAATTAAATCAACCAGCGAAGCACCTTTTACCCAGTCCACAGGAGCATATTTTTTAAGTTGGTTTAAAAACGGCAAGCCACTGTCATCGCCAAAGTTTACATAGGCAAATCTTTTATCTTTTAACTCCTTTATTGGAAGAATGTTGTTGCTGTTTTTTACCACAGTAACAGCATTTTCAATGAGTTCTTCATACAACTTATGATCCTTGACGGTATTAAGCTCTTCAAAGAGAAACCTGGTGTTTATTGGTTCATAATTGTGGAGTCCTACTTTATATTTGGCCATCAATATTTTTTTTACTGAATGAGCCAACCGTTCTTCAGTTATTTCCCCTTTGTTATAACTTTCTACAATTAAACTGATGGCCCGAGGCACGTTTTCTGAAATCAGCAACACATCATTTCCGGCCTTAAAGGCTGCCAAATCCACTTCGCCCGGAGTTGTATGATTGCTTACCCCCTTCATATTTAAAGCATCGGTAAAAATAAGCCCTTGAAAGCCCATTTGTTCTTTAAGCAAGTTGGTTACTATTAACTTTGATAATGTAGAGGGAAAATTTTGTCTGGGTTCCAGTGAAGGTACATTCAGGTGGGCAACCATTACACTGGCCAACCCTCTGCTGAATAAATGCCGGTATGGATACAACTCTATACTGTCTATGCGTTGCTGCGAAAAAGAAACGGTGGGTAAGGTTTTATGCGAATCTAAATCGGTATCGCCGTGGCCCGGAAAGTGCTTGGCATTGGCCAATACACCGGCACTTTGCATACCTTGCATAAAAGCAGCCGATTTGATTGTAACATTGTCTTTGTCTTCGCCAAAAGAGCGGTTCCCGATAATAGGATTGTTTGGATTTGTATTGATATCTACCACCGGTGCAAAATTGATATGCACACCCATACGCTTGTTATGCTCGCCGATGCGTTTACCCACTTTGTAAATCAATTGTGGATCTTCAATGGCACCCAAAGTCATATTCCATGGAAAGGCAAATGTCGAATCCAGCCGCATAGCCAGCCCCCATTCTGCATCCATAGCAATCATCAAGGGTACCTTGGAAGCTTTTTGAAAATCGTTGGTAATTTTTGCCTGTCTGCCCGGTCCTCCACGTGAAAAAATAACCCCACCAATGTGGTGCTCAGTAATCAAACGGCGAATTCTGTCAACATTAGCTTTGGGGTCTGATGAAAACAAATCCACCATAAACAATTGCCCAACCCTTTGTTCCAGCGTTAACGAATTATAAACACTATCGACCCATCGTTGTTGATTTTCCAAATCATCCAAAACGTGTAACGGATGCAATTGCTGCGCCTGAATAAATAAAAACTGAAGAAAAAAAACGGAGGTTAAAAGAATTCTTATCATAAATCAATCAAGGCAAAAACTGTGCTAAAACTTATTATTTGGGCTACTAAGCAAAAGTACTAAAATTAAGAGCGATTCTGCTAATTTAACTTTCAACAAAAGAAACTATTGTATTGTTGAAAACCTTTCTTATTTTTTTTTTTTTTAAACACTTTTGCCTAAAATAAAAATACTGAAACAACGTTGATTGATATCAACTTTAAACTTATGAAAATCAACCGACTTACACTCATTTTTTCGGCTATTGCTTTGCTGCTTTTAATCCCGCTGATTGCTATGCAATTTACTAACGAAGTAAACTGGAGCCCTTTTGACTTTTTGATCATGGCCGTTTTACTTTTAATTACAGGTGTAGTCTGTGAGCTTGTGCTTAGGCGATTTAAAACTTTTAAATCACGTGTGCTGATTTGTGGAGCCGTACTTCTTGGCTTTTTCCTGATTTGGGCCGAACTGGCCGTGGGGATTTTTGGAAGTCCGTTTGCGGGGAGTTAAACAAAAGGCATTTTCTAATTTTGAATTTCAAACATTTGATTATAAACTATCAATTTTGATTGTATTTGAGTCATAAAGAAACAGTTTTCTCTCCTTTCTTTAATTTAGAAATCTATATCGCAAAACGAAGCAAAGCAATTAATAAATAGTAAAAATTTGAATTTTTGAAATAAGAAAAATGAAACAAACTATTCCCTAACAGTTAGTTGCATTGAAACCCTATACATGGTAGCCTCTGTTTCTTCATCATAAAACAATTCCATCAATTCTAGGCTATAAATCACGCCTCCTTGATCGGCTCTTAAAACTCCCCATCGGTCTTGGCTGAGTTCAATGCCGCAATTTGCCAGGCTTGCATTTGTTTGGTTGAATAAATCAATCAGGTTGTCATAACTGTCCTGCTTTCCAAAATACTGAAAAATAGTAACCCCGTTTTCATTCAGTCGGGCTATAGAGTTGGAGGCCCCTTCCAACAGATAAGGAAAATTATAATCGGTAGTACCATTCCATGTTGTCAATTTTTCACCCAATAGGGTTGCGTCATTTTTTTGAGCAATTTTTATAACTTCTTCAAGCGATTTGCAGAAATCGCCGTTGGCAAATACGGCTTGTATGGCAAATAGGCATACAACGGCCAGTGTTATGTGTTTCATAAATGTTTCTTTTTAATAGAAACAAATTTAAACGCTTGTTAAACAAAAAAATATAGGTCAATTGCCGTATTGTATGAAAATTTTGAATCAGCGAATTTAGATTTATCTTAAACATTACTATTATGAGACTTTTTAAATCAACCTTAGGCTTGCTAGTTTTAACAACTGTTCTAAATCTTCATGCCCAAGACTATTTAGGAAAATACCACGAAATTTATGATTCTAAAGAAGGTAAATCAGCCGTAATGAAAAACGGTCTATGGGGCTTTATCAATGAAAAAGGCGAAGAGATTATTGCTTTAAAATATGAAAACGTTGGTGATTTTAATGAAGGGCTGACATTTTTTGAAAAAAACAAGCTGCGCGGATATATTGATGCTACCGGACGGGAAGTTATTCCTGCTCAATACAATTTGGCACATCCATTCAAAAACGGAAAAGCCATTGTTGCTAAAGACAATTTGTATGGTGTTATAGACAAATCAGGTAAAATAGTAATACCCCTTCAATACACTTCTATCATTGAATCTGACAATTATTTTGTAGTGAATCAAAACAAAAAAGCAGGCATATTAAATACACAGGGAAAGACAGTTGTTCCCATTCAATATATAGCTGTCAGAGGCCCTCAAAGCGGTGTTTTTATGGCTGCAAACGACAGTAATTTGTATGCTATGCTTAGTATCGACGGAAAACCTCTTACCCCTTTTAAGTACAATTTTGTAGGCTGGACACCCAAAGATGGGCTTTGGTATGTTCAATCAGCTTATAATAAACATGGGTATTTAGACCTAAAAGGAAATGAAGTTATTTCTACTGACATTTACAGTTATGTAAACTCAATTCCTAAAGACATAAATTTTATATTGGCAAGAAAAACCACAGAATCTGGTAAAGAAAAATATGGGGTTATCGATAAAACCGGAAAAACTGTTATCCCTTTTGACTTTAATTCTTTAAACGAGCCAAGTGAAGGTCTTTTAGCTGCGGGGTTTGAAAACAACAAATTTGGCTTTATTGATATGAAAGGGAAAACAGTCATTCAACCGGTTTATGATATTGCTCATAGCTTTGTAAATGGTAGAGCTCATGTTGGAAATTTTAAACCCGGGGCTGACGATTTATTAACAGCCTTTTTGAACAACGAATTTTTAAATGGTGCAATTGACAGGAGCGGAAAAGTAATTGTACCCTTAATATATGATGATTTATTGGTTACAAGTTCTGACTATATTGCTTTTAATCAAGGAAAATCAATCCAGTCAAACTATAATATTTATACCTTAACATCATTATATTATGGGTCACCGGGCAAGTGGGGGTTGCTTGACAAAAACGGAAAAGTGGTTGTAAAACCAATGTTCACCAACATTTCTAAAACAAGAAATGGATATTTTTCTGTTAATATTGGAGCAACCATCGCCAATGACTTTGGAAATGTTATCGGCGGAAAGTGGGGATTGATAGATAGTCTAGGAATAGAAAATATACCTGCCATATCTGACAGAATTTTGTATATAAATGATAAGGGGCTGACCTATGTTGAAAGTGGTCAGGAAAGAAAAATGATAGATGTTTTGGCACAAACTTATATCAGCAACGGCCTGAAAGCTGCACAAATCAATAACTACACAGATGCACACAATTGGTTTGAAAAAGCCTCAAAACGAGGTAATGGCACCGGTTATGGCAACCTCGGGTTTTTGTACCTGCAAGGAATGGGCGTGCCAAAAGACGAAACCAAAGCCGTTCAATTGCTTAAACAAGGCGCTGAACGCGACGATGCACAGAGTATGTTTAATCTGGGTTGGTACTATGCTTCCCAAAAACAAGACAAAGACGAAGCCATCAAATGGTTGCTTCAGGCTGAAAAAGCGGGACATCCACAAGCACGACCCATGCTTCAGCAATTGGCAAATGTAAATATAAACAACACCCCGGCCACAGACTCCCGTGAAGAAAGAATGCGCGAACGTCAAAGGGATAACTAATTTTAATTCCTTTCATTAAATGAAACTGAAAATTAAAAAACCGGAAATTTTTACTTATCATTTTTATAATAGCAATTGTCATACTTGCTTTTCACTTTACACAACAATATATTAAAGGACAGCAAACCGATTGTTGTATATCAACTAACCAACACATAAACCAATGAAAATTATTCTTACACTCTGCCTTTTGCTTGCCACACTAATGATGACGGCACAAAACAATATTGCCCAAGACGAACTTGACAAAGGCGTTGCCGCTTATGAAGCCAAAAATTTTGAGGAAGCCTTTCGTTGGTTTTTATCTGCTGCTCAAAAAGGAAATACTTATGCCAAAAATAACCTCGGTTTGCATTATTTATTAGGACAAGGAGTTGAGCAAAATTTTGTGGAAGCCCGCAAATGGCTCATCGATGCAGCAGATGAAGGCTACCATAGAGCCATCCCCGTACTTTGGGAAATGGACCGTCCCGTTGTGGGTATGAGAATGTTGACATCTTACAGTCTGCACGATTGGGAGGGAACCGACGGAAAATATGGATTTGTCGATTTTGAATACAATGAAATTATCATTCCGGCTATGTATGAAGACGGTGGTATTTTTTCTTTAGGTGAAGAACTGGCACCGGTAAAACTCAACGACAAATGGGGGTTTATTAATTGGAGTAATCAAGTCATTATTCCCTTTCAATTTGAAGAAGCTCATTTTATTTCCTTTGTAGATGGTCTGGCGGCCGTCAAGCAAAACGGCAAATGGGGGTTTATTGATACTCAAGGCAGCATTGTTGTTCCTTTTTTATATGACAGTATTGAATCTGGCTCCTTTATTAACGGTTATGCAAAAGTTACTAAAAACGGACAAACACTTTATATAAATAAAAAAGGAAAAGAAATCAACTTATAATCTCCTTATTATGAAAACACTACTTACCTCCCTCCTGTTTGCTATTTCAGTACAATTTTATGCACAAAACAATTGCTATTCCGGCGATTGTGAAAACGGCTTTGGTTCTTATCAATATGACAACGGTTTTTATGAAGGTTTTTGGGAAAATGGAATCAAAAAAGGCTATGGAATTTTCAACTGGGACGACGACGGCAACTATCAGGGACAATGGAACAATAACACTATGGAAGGCGTAGGCACTTATGAAATTGAAGGCAATTTAATGTTTGGAACCTGGGTTAACGGCAACTTAAACGGCGAAGGATTTAAACAATTTGAAAACGGCGAAATGGAATATGGCATCTTTAAAGACGGTACGCTGGTTATCCCTCACCATTTAGATGAAACTTTTGAACTAACCGGCTGTGTGGCGGGCAATTGCGAAGACGGCTTTGGGGTGTACATTTTTGAAAACGAAGACAGCTATATTGGATTTTTTAAAGACGGGCATTTAAAAATGGGTGTCTTTATGTTTACTAATCAAGACACCTATGTTGGACTATTTAACCAAAACAATCAGTTTGACCGGTTTGGGATATACAACTATGCCAATGGCGATTTTTATGGTGGTGATTTCTCTAACGGCCGTTTTCATGGAAAGGGTTATTTTACCTATGCCAATAATACCTTTCGTGCTGAAATAGGCACCTGGAAAGACGGAAATCTGGTGAAAGACTAACACCTAATACTGACCTAAATTAATTGAATTTTTTAACTATAAAGCCAAAAACATCAATCCACAGGATACAACAACGACGACAAGGTTCTCAAAGTCAAATCGTCGTTTTCATCGAGATGGTATTCAATCAGCATTTCGCCCCAATTGCGGCCATCAGTAAAATCGGCTATGACCCAGCGGTGGTTTAAAAAGCGAACTTTATTGATTTTCATAGCGCCTTCCATACCCACATAAGGCACCAGGGGGTTGTCGCCTTCTACATTATTTTGATTATAGATTTGTTCGGTCACCATATCCTGCATAAACTGAGCTTCAAAGCCAAAGTTTTCAAAATAGGTCATGGCATTGTCGTTACCCATCAGGGTGAAGTAATTCAGGTCAAAGTTTTCTTCGGTCAACGCCTCATTGAGTCCCTTATAAAAAGTAACACTTTCTCTCAGGTTATTGATTTTAGCTTCCTGGTCTTCATAGATGCGTTTTTGGTTCATATACATAAACAAGAGCATCAGCACAGAAAATATAAATAGGTAGAAAATGATTTTGTTCTTCATGGGTGTTTGTTTAGATTGTTATTTTAAGTCCGTCATAAGCCAGAAAAACATTTTTGGGCAGGCTCTTCTGTACTTCTTCGTGAAAGCCCAGCAAATGACTGATATGGGTTAAATAGGTTCTTTCGGGTTTAATTTGTTCAATAAATTCCAAAGCTTCTTCAAGATTGAAATGAGAATAATGGGGTTCATTGCGCAATGCGTTCAGCACTAGCACTTTGGTGCCTTTAATTTTATCTGCTTCCTCGGGAGCAATGGTTTTGGCATCGGTAATATAGGTAAAATTGTCTATTCTAAAACCCAGCACCGGCAGTCGGTTGTGCATCACCTCTATGGGAATCACCAGTTTATCAGCTATTTTAAAGGGTTTGTTTTTGTCTATTTCAATTTCCTTAAGGTTGGGCGCTCCGGGATATTTATTTTCGGTTTCAAAAATATAGTCAAACCGTTTTTTCAGCGCTTCAAACACCCGTTTATGGGCATAAGTAGCTATATCGCCTTGCCGGAAAAAATAAGGCCTTATGTCGTCCAAACCGGCAATATGGTCGTTATGCTCGTGGGTAAACAGCACCCCGTCCAGTTTTCTGCAATCGGCGGCTAGCATTTGCTGCCTGAAATCGGGTCCGGTATCAATTACATAGTTGTAGTTTTCCCAGGAAAGCAATACCGAAACGCGCAGTCTTTTGTCTTTGGAATCGGTGCTTTTGCACACCGGATGGTTACTGCCGATAACGGGAATTCCCTGTGAGGTTCCCGTGCCTAAAAAAGTGACAAAAAACGGTGTTAACATGGGCACAAAATTAAAGATATTTTTTTGTTTGGCTGTGGTATTTATTACCTTTGTAACTTATAAATTTAAGATTTCAGACTATGCCGGAAATGATTAAAGGAGATAAAGAATTTGAACAAATTCCCTCCATTAAGGACAAATCACTTCGAATCAACCTCAACGAAAATATATACGGCTCTTTTGCCGAAATTGGTGCCGGACAGGAAACGGTGAGAAATTTTTTCAGAGCCGGTGGTGCCTCCGGAACCATTGCCAAAGCAATGTCTGCTTATGATAAAGATTTTAGTGATGCCATTTACGGCATTGAACCCGACGGCCGCTATGTAACCGAATCGCGTTTAAAAACCATGCTGCGTCACGAAATGAAATTAATGGAGCAGCGCATTTCCAGAGAAAAACATCCCAATAAAATATTCTTTACCTATGCCAATACAGTGGCAACCATTGACTTTGCAAAAAAATTCAAAGGACACGGTTGGGTGGGCATTCGGTTTCAAGTGGACCCTAAGGAAGATTACAACGAAATTATACTTCACATCCGTTTTAAAGAAAACGACGCCCGCTTGCAGCAACTCACGCTGGGTACACTGGGTGTAAACCTGATTTACGGTGCTTTTTACAAATATGACCAGCCTAAAAAATTATTAAGATACCTCTACGACCACATCGATAAAGACCAGATTGAAATCGATATGGTCAACTTTTCGGGTCCACAATTTGTCAATGTGGACAACCGCCTGATGAGCCTGCAGCTGATTAAAAACGGAATGACCGAGGCAGTTATGTTTGGTCCCGACGGAAATAACATCCTGCCTGCCGCCATACTTTATAAGAAAAACATCTTGACGCTTAGAGGAAGCTTCAGGCCGGTTACCAAAGTAAATATCGATATGTATGAACGTTCGTATGAGATATTTATCAAAGAGAACAAGGTAGAAGAAGAAAACACCATTCCGATTTTTGAAATTACCCTTTCTAATCTTAGAGCCGAAGGTGAAATTGACGAAGAAGATTTTATGGACCGCGCCAAGTTACTGTGTAATCTGGGGCATACGGTGCTTATCTCCAACTTCCAGGAATATTACAAACTGGTAGAGTTTTACTCCAAATATACCAAAGCGCGTATGGGTCTCACTATGGGTGTAAACAACCTGATAGATATTTTTGACGAAAAATACTACCGACATTTAAGTGGTGGAATTTTGGAGGCTTTCGGTAAACTGTTCTTCAAAGACCTGAAAGTATATCTGTATCCGCTACAAGACCATGAAACCGGTGAGCTAACAAACAGCGACAACTTGAAAGTACACCCACGAATGAAAGAACTCTACAAGTTCTTTAAATACAATGGTAAAGTAGTCGATATAACTGAATACAATCCTGAAATATTAAAAATATTTTCCAGAGAAGTTTTACAAAAAATTATAGATGGCGATGATGGCTGGGAAGAAACCCTTCCGGATGGCGTTGCAAAAATCATCAAAGACAAAAAACTCTTTGGATTCAAAGAAACTGAAAAGGCCTCTACTTAAGAGGCTTTTTTTTTAGTTCTTTCAATCCCCTTAGTGCACCCTTTCGTGCCCTTAGTCCCGAAAGCTTTCGGGATAGTGGTTATCCAACTTCAATTTACCCCTCCAATATTTGAGCTGCGTGTTCCTTGGTTTTCACCTTATCAATCACACGTTCTACCTTTCCATTTTCATCAATAATAAAAGTCATTCTGTGAATGCCGTCAAACTCCCTTCCCATAAACTTTTTGGGACCCCAAACACCAAAGGCGCTGATAACCTCTTTGGACTCATCGGCTAGCAGCGGAAATGGAAAACTGAACTTATCACGAAAGTTTTTCTGGCTTTTTTCACTATCGGCACTCACACCCAACAGTTCATAGCCCTTTTCCTGAAGTTCTTTGTAATGGTCTCTCAAATCGCAGGCTTCTGCGGTGCAGCCCGGTGTATTGGCTTTGGGATAAAAAAAGACCACCAGCTTTTTGCCTTTATAATCATTCAATGAAACCGGATTTCCATCCTGGTCTTTGGAAGTAAATGGAGGAACCTTATCCCCCGCTTGAAGTGTTTTCATAGTATAGCAATTTTTGTGTTGATATCAGAAAAACCAAAAGCTTTCGGTTGCAAAGCCTGAAGTTTTCCGTTAAATTTACAAGCTTAAAGATACTCAAAATGAATAAGCAGGAAAAGGTGAATTTTGTTATTGAAACGTTAAATGAAATTTACCCTGAAATTCCCATCCCGCTGGACCACAAAGACCCTTATACCCTGCTCATTGCCGTATTGCTTTCAGCCCAAAGCACCGATGTAAGAGTGAATCAAATTACCCCCATTTTATTTGAAATTGCCGACAACCCCTATGATATGGTTAAACTTTCGGAAGAAGAAATCAGGGAAATTATCAAACCGGTAGGACTCTCACCTATGAAGGCCAAAGGCATTTACCATCTTTCACATATACTTATTGATAAATACAACGGGCAAGTGCCTGCAGATATAAAATTATTGGAAGAATTACCGGCCGTGGGCCACAAAACTGCCAGTGTGGTTGTAGCACAAGCCTTTAATATCCCCGCTTTTCCGGTGGATACGCACATCCACAGGCTGATGTACCGCTGGGGATTCTCCAACGGAAAAAACGTGGTTCAAACCGAAAAGGATGCCAAGCGGTTGTTTCCAAAACACTTATGGAACAAACTTCATTTGCAAATCATTTGGTATGGCAGGCAGTACTCGCCGGCGAGAGGCTGGAACCTCGATAAAGACATTATCACAAAAACGATTGGAAGAAAATCGGTGATTGAAGAATATTACAAAAAAAAGTCCCGCTAGCTAACGGGACTTTTTCCAAAGTTTAGTTTAGAAGTGCTTCAAACTTCCATTTTTTATAATCTATAACACTTAAAGCCTGCGAATAATCCAGAAGAAACTTAATTGTTTCATCTTTTGGGGATAAATTATTTTTTTGGGATGAGGTTTTTGAGTAAACGTTTTCCATATAAACCTTTTTATGTTGTTAGTTTAAATGGATAACGCTCTTAAATTTTATTTATTGTATTAATTAACCAAAACTATATTATGCTTATCGATTACTTTGCGTAAATTAATCAACGCATACCTCATTCTTCCCAAGGCAGTATTGATACTCACCCCGGTTTGATCTGAAATTTCTTTAAAACTCATGTCTTTGTAAAGGCGCATAACCAATACCTCCCGCTGATCTTCGGGCAGCTCTAATATCAACTTCCTGAGGTCATCTTCCACTTGCCCCTTGATGATTTTTCGCTCGGCATTTAAATCATCATCACACAGCACTGAAAAAATATTAAAGTCGCCATTGTTTTCAAACTTGGGCATACGGTTGTTTTTTCTAAAGTGGTCAATGATTAAATTGTGAGCAATACGCATCACCCAGGGAAGAAACTTACCTTCTTCGTTGTAAGCTCCCCTTTTCAGGGTGTTGATTACCTTTATAAAAGTGTCCTGAAAAATGTCTTCAGTAACATCACGATTGCCAACTTTAGAATAAATAAAGCTGTAAACGCGTTGTTTGTGTCTTTGAATTAAATCGGAAAGGGCTTTTTCATTGCCATTTATATATGCATTAACCAAGAATGCATCTGATGAAATTGTGTTCATAACATTACATTTTAAAATAGGGCGCAAACTCCTTACGGATATCTATTTGTTGTTTAAAAAGTAATGCTATGCAATAGGCAAATCAATTATTTAGTTTGAATCGTGTCGTAAATATAACAACAAAATTTTTTCAATTCCAAATTAAGTTAAACTTTTTAACATATTTATTTTTATCGTAAATTACATACAACACTGTCTATCAGTATTTTACGATATGATAAATTTAACCTTTCTGATGACTCAATTTTATAATCCTGTCCCTAAAATTGTATCTTTGCCTATTAAAATCGCCTGAAAATTGAATATAGAAGCCGTAAACCCCAAACATAACATCATCATCAAGGGGGCCAAACTCCATAATTTAAAAAATATAAACGTTGTTATTCCCCGTAACAAATTGGTGGTGATAACCGGTCTGTCAGGCTCCGGAAAATCCAGCCTGGCCTTTGATACACTGTATGCCGAAGGGCAACGCCGCTATGTGGAAAGTCTTTCTTCCTATGCACGGCAATTTTTAGGACGGCTCAACAAGCCCAAGGTAGATTACATAAAAGGTATTGCCCCGGCCATTGCCATAGAGCAAAAGGTCAACACCTCCAACCCCCGTTCCACCGTGGGTACCTCCACTGAAATATATGATTACTTAAAACTGCTCTATGCCCGCATCGGGAAAACCTTTTCGCCCGTTTCCGGGAAAGAAGTCAAAAAAGATACCGTTACCGATGTGCTAAACCATATCAAAACACTGGAAGAAGGTAAAAAACTGTTGTTACTCGCTCCTGTTTTATTGGAAAACGGACGCAGTCTCGAAAACAAAATCAAAGCCCTCGCCCAGCAAGGCTATGCCCGTATAAAAGCAGGCAAAGAGGTTTTCAGAATCGATGAATTTGACCCGGCTCCTGCCTCCAAAGATGTCTATTTAGTCATAGACCGCATCATTACCAAAAACGAAGAAGACTTCTACAACCGCCTGGCCGATGCTGTTGAAACCGCTTTTTTTGAAGGCAAAGGCACTTTGTATATCGAAGATTTGGATACCCAAAAATCGACAGAATTCAACAATCGGTTTGAGTTGGACGGCATCACTTTTTTAGAGCCCAACATTCATTTATTCAGCTTTAACAATCCCTATGGTGCCTGCCCCGCTTGTGAAGGCTATGGCGATGTGATTGGCATAGACGAAGATTTGGTAATACCCAACACAGCCCTTTCAGTCTATGAAAATGCTGTTTACCCCTGGCGGGGCGAAAGTATGAGTTGGTACCGCGACCAATTGGTCAACAATGCCTATAAATTTGATTTCCCCATCCACCGCCCCTGGTTTGAACTCACCGATGAAGAAAAACAACTGGTGTGGGACGGCAACCAATATTTTGAAGGGCTTCACTCCTTTTTTGCCTTTCTGGAAGAAAAAAGCTATAAAATCCAAAACCGGGTAATGCTTTCTCGCTACCGCGGAAAAACCAAATGCAGCACCTGTAAGGGCAAACGCCTGCGGCCCGAAGCTGCTTATGTAAAAATAAACGACAAAGCCATCACTGATTTGGTAGAGCTCCCCATCGAACGCCTGCAGGAGTTTTTTAAAAATATCAAGCTCAACAGTCACGACTCGCAAGTGGCCAAACGCCTGCTCACTGAAATCAATAACAGACTAAGTTTTCTCAACAATGTGGGCCTCTCCTACTTAACCCTCAACCGAAAATCAAACACCCTCTCCGGTGGTGAATCGCAGCGCATCAATCTGGCAACCTCGCTGGGCAGCAGTTTGGTGGGCTCGATGTACATACTCGACGAACCCAGTATCGGCCTGCACCCCAAAGACACCGAAAGGCTAATAAAAGTGCTGCAATCGCTGCGCGATTTGGGAAATACCGTGATTGTAGTTGAACACGACGAAGACATTATGAAAGCGGCTGATGAAATTATCGACATTGGCCCTGAGGCAGGAACTTTTGGCGGCGAGGTGGTTGCCACCGGAAATTTTAAGCAGTTCCTCAAAAAAAACACCTTAACAGCCGGCTACCTCAACGGCAGTCTAACCATTGAAGTTCCCAAAACCCGAAGAAAAACCAAACAGCACATCACATTAAGCGGTGCTCGTCAAAACAACCTGAAAAATATAGACGTTACTTTTCCGCTGGCATCCTTTGTGGCGGTAACCGGCGTTTCGGGAAGCGGAAAAAGCACCCTGGTCAAAAAAATACTCTACCCCGCTTTGCAACGCCACTTAACAGGTGTGGGTGATAAACCCGGGCAATTTTCATCGATGGACGGTGCGATGGGCAATTTGAAAAACGTGGAGTTTATCGACCAAAACCCCATTGGCCGATCCAGCCGCTCCAATCCGGTGACTTATATCAAAGCCTATGACGACATCCGCAATTTGTTTGCCTCTCAAAAGCTATCCAAATTGCGCCATTTTCAAGCCAAGCATTTTTCCTTCAATGTGGATGGCGGACGCTGTGAAGTGTGCAAAGGCGAAGGCGAAGTAACCATCGAAATGCAGTTTATGGCCGATGTGCACCTGGAATGTGAAACCTGCAACGGCAAACGCTTTAAAAAAGAAGTGCTGGAAGTGCAGTTTCAGGGCAAAAACATCGACGACATCCTCACAATGACCATCGATGAAGCCCTAGCTTTTTTTGAATTGCATAACGAAAAGAAAGTGTGCAGCAAGTTACAGCCTTTACAGGACGTGGGGCTGGGCTATGTACAGCTGGGGCAAAGCTCCTCTACCCTGTCGGGCGGTGAAGCACAGCGCATCAAGCTGGCGTCATTTCTGGTAAAAGGCGAAACCAAAGACAAAGTGCTTTTTATTTTTGACGAACCCACCACCGGACTCCATTTTCACGACATTAAAAAACTGCTCAAGTCTTTTGAAGCCTTGATTGAAAAAGGCCATTCAGTCATTGTGGTGGAACACAACATCGACCTCATCAAATGTGCCGACTATGTGATAGACTTAGGCCCGGAAGGCGGTGAAAAAGGCGGTCAACTCGTGGCAACCGGCACACCTGAAGAAGTGGCAAAAAACAAAAACTCGTTTACGGGGCAATATTTAAAGTTGAAGATATAATTGAATAATACTGCCTGCCACCGCACGGCTTTGTTAGAAAAATTGGTGAATGGTTTAATGGTGAATGGGGTAATAGTAAAGAGTTGCCAAAGCCAACCCCGTTAGGGGTTTAATATTTGTAACCCCTTGCGCAGCGCGGGGAAAAAGAAAAATAAGCTAAAACCTTTTGGCGGTATTTTTGCCTTTTTGCAAAAATGATGACAAAATCAAACCACTGAACAATGCTATCAGCCATCGACGGTCAACTCGTGGCTGCCGGCACACCGGAAGAAGTGGCAAAAAACAAAAACTCGTTTACGGGGCAATATTTAAAGTTGAAGATATAATTGAATAATACTGCCTG
>ERZ869909.62-NODE-62-length-155348-cov-7.519621_pt1 | contig 155348 bp, 143 predicted proteins | sample MGYA00520892_ERZ869909 | MGnify/ENA primary metagenome ERZ869909 (study PRJEB32215, sample SAMEA104723947) | bioreactor metagenome | biome: bioreactor; feature: anaerobic bioreactor; material: water | place: China | collected 2015-03-12 ... | reverse complement strand
GTGAAGCGCAGCTAGTAGACAAGGGCTATGCCCGCAAATGAAAAACCACTAGCTAAGCTAGTGGATACTTATTGATTATGATAAATTTTACACAAACTTAATAAAGTAAGTACAATTTTATGTTATTATACATAATATAAAATGTGAGGGTAGATTATGATAACAATTAATGAACTTGTGAAAGACTATAAGGAATTACGAGCTGTTGATCATTTGAATCTAGAGGTAAAGCAAGGTGAGTTTTTTGCTTTTTTAGGTCCAAATGGAGCTGGTAAATCAACAACAATCAACATGTGCACTACGTTATTAGAACCAACTGAAGGTAGTATTGCAATCAATGGATTTTATGTAGGTAAAGATGATAGTGAAATTAGAAAATCAATCGGTGTTGTATTTCAACATTCATACTTGGATGATCGTTTAACCATAAAAGAAAACATGCAAATTAGAGCAAGTTTTTATGGTTTAACTAAACAACAGTTTGAAACAAAGTATAAAGAGCTTGATGAGTTAATTAGTTTAAAAGACATAGAATCAAGACCTTATGGTGTTTGTTCGGGGGGTCAAAAAAGAAGAGCAGATATTGCACGAGCTTTGATTCATTCTCCTAAACTGTTATTTTTAGATGAGCCAACGACAGGACTAGACCCACAAACAAGAAAAAAGGTGTGGGATGTGATGAAGAATCTCAATAGAAAACTTGAGATGACAATTTTCTTAACGACACATTACATGGAAGAAGCAGAAAAAGCGGATCGTGTGGCTATTATTGATTATGGTAAACTAGTTGCTTGTGATACACCTTTACGTTTAAAAAATGAGTACACATACAGTATTGTAAAAGCAGAAGTTAAAGATAAAGAAGCATGGATGAAATTACTAATAGAAAAAAACTACAAAGTTAAGCTAAAGCAAGATCGATTGCACATTGTATCTAATTCCACAAAAGACTCTTTGGTTGTCATTGATATATTAAAGGATGCATTGTTGTCCTTTGAAGTTGTGGAAGGAAATATGGATGATGTATTTTTAGCTATTACTGGAAGAGAAATAAGAGAGGATTAATATGAATGTAATCTTACAATTAAGCAAACGCCATTTACTTATGTTTTTTAGAAATAAAGCAGATGTGTTTTTCTCGTTCTTATCGGTATTAATAGTTTTGGGTTTATACGTATTCTTTTTGCAGGATATGACCGTTGCTAATGTTAAATCCATTATTGGGCAAGATGTTGTTGGTGTGGACGCACTTATTCATGCATGGTTGTTTGCAGGGTTATCAGCAATATCTACAATGACACTATCGATTGGGTTGTTATCAAGAATGGTAAGTGATAAAGAAAAGAAAGTGTTTAATGATTTCTTAGTTGCTCCAATTAAACGACATGAGTTGTTTTTGTCTTATATTTTATCTACGTTTATTGTGGTTGTTTGCATCTCTTTGTTCACATTAGTTCTTGGTCAAATCGTCATAGTGATAAGTGATGGTTCTTGGTTTAGTTTTATACAATGGATTAGAATCGTTGGTGTATTACTATTAGTAAGCATCTCCTCAATTATGATGATGCTCTTTATTATTTCTTTTATAAATACAGAGTCTGTCCTTTCCTTTTTATCTACAATTGTTGGTACACTCATTGGTTTTGTGATTGGTGCTTACATTCCAATTGGTGTTATGCCAAGTGCTGTGGCGATTTTTTCTAACTTGTTACCCATTGCACACGGAGCTGCATTATTAAGACAAGTTTTGATGCAACCAAGTATCGATGTTGTCTTTGCTAATGCGCCAGTAGTTGCTTTAGAACAATACAATAAGTTTCAAGGTGTCGAGTTGTACTTAAATGATACAAAAATTACTGGGAACATAATGATTATTTATTTGATAATGAGTACTATCATTTTCATGGCATTAAATGTTTGGCGTTTTAAGAAAATGAAAATATAAAAACACAGACAAAATCTGTGTTTGTGACTGTTGATGTTTCATTGACAGTCTTTTTTTATTATATTAAAGGTTGAAAAGTTGTTTAATCTACTAGATCACCTATGTTTTTAATAGTGAGAATATACATGATATTAGCAATTAATCCACCAATGATTACAAAGAATCCAATAACAGGAAACGCAATAAAAAACATCGACACAACATCCACAAGCACGATTACTTGAAACAATGTATAAAGTTTTTTATTTAAGTCACTTTCCATTCTATTGATTGAAATAATCGTTTTTGTAAGATGAAATAAAAAGATTAGATGTAAAACCAAATTAGATAGTGATAACAATAGACCAAGCCATAAATGTGATGTATTTAAAAATAATGAAATTCCAAATAAATCGATGAAAAACAAAACAAGTGTAAAGATAAATAAAACGATTGTTAGACGTTTTATAGTATTTAAATGTACATTTTCAAAGTGAGTTTCAAACCGCAATAATCCTTGATAGATTAGTCCATATCCTAAAAAGTTAGGAATCAAATTAAGGATAAATGCATCTTCTAATCGAATCGTGAAGTTAAGCACTACAAATAGTAATCCAAAGACAATGTGTTTAAATCCGTTGTTTTTCATGATGTTTCCTCTTTTAAATGAAAACCCTCAATGGTTATTGAGGGTAAAATCTTATAATCCGCACTTTAACTGTGCATTACAGTTAGTACAAGTATTACAACCACCTATTTCTTCTACAATTCCTTCTAAACAAATAGGACAAATGTTTCCGATTTCATTTCCAATATCACGATCTTGACGATCGCTTCTTAAATCAGTTTTCTTTTTCTCTTCTAATTTTTCTTTAACAGGTACACCAAAGTCTTTCACTAAATCCATTTGTGACCAACTAACATCTTCATCATTCGTTAGTGATAAAACTTGTGAATCACGAGAACCATCTACGTAGACGGTACCACCTTTGGCTTTGTTTTTATAAAGTCTTTCATAAATGTTTTGAACTTGTCGAACAGAATAACCACGAGGAGCATTTACTGTTTTAGAGATGGATGAATCGATCCATCGTTGAATAGCGCATTGTGTATCTGCGTGCTCTTCTGGAGATAGTTCCATGGCACTTACAAAATAATCAGGCAGTTTATCTTTTTCATATTCAGGATGTAAAGTTAAAAATTCTTCTACAATTGCAGCATTCACTTCAATAAATTTACCTAGTCTTCCAGAGCGGAAGTAAGAGAAGGAGAAGTATGGTTCTAAGCCAGTAGACACACCGACCATTGTACCAGTTGATCCTGTTGGTGCAATCGTTAATAGGTGCGAGTTACGAATACCATGTTGTAAAACACCATCTTTAATTTCTTGAGACATCTTGGACATGTATCCTGTATGTATGAATGCGTTGCGATCTTCTAAGTATGGGAATGAACCCTTTTCTTTTGCTAAGTTTATTGAAGTTTTATACGCTGCTTCAGCAATGGTCTTAAATACTTGGTCAATTGTAACGAGAGATTCAGGACTACCATAACGTTTTTTAGCATAAATTAGTAAGTCATGAAGACCCATCACACCTAAACCAACACGACGTTCACCTAGTGCCTGTTTGCGATTTGCTTCTAAAAAGTAAGGTGTATCATCAATAACGTTGTCTTGCATACGTACACATAAACCAACGCTTTCTTCTAATTTATCAAACAACACATCACCTGTCTGCTTATCAACAAAGTTAGCTAGGTTAATAGCTGCTAAGTTACAAACACTATACGGAGCTAAAGGTTGCTCACCACAAGGATTTGTCGCTACAACTTTTTGTCCATAAGCTTTAGCGTTTGTTTCATCGTTGGCATTATCAATAAAGAAGATACCAGGTTCTGCAGAATATGTTGCACAGAAACTTATTAAATCCCAAATATCTCTAGCTCTAACGGTGCGGTAAGTTTTAATAGGATATCCCATGGATTCCCATTCACGAACATCACCAATTTCATGCCATTTTTCATCATAGGCTGCTTTTTGTTCTGGTGTGTAATTTTCCAAATCAGGGAATCGTAAATCATACTCAGCATCATCTTCAATCGCTTGCATAAATTCCTTTGTTAAGGTAACAGATATGTTTGCTCCTGATAAAAACTCAGGTGCAACCACTTCTAAACGACCACCATTGATTAACATTTCGTTTGCATGATCAACGACGTGAGATGGAGCATCTTTGTTTGATGATAATGCTTCGTACATTTCACTTTCAATGCGTGATAATGGGAAAAACTTTAGTTTTCTTTTAGCTTCCTCAACTACTTGAGGATCATTTGAGTTTTCACTTAACCATTTTAATACACGTGGATTTTGCATTTTAGAAATGATGAACTCCACAATATCTGGATGCCAATCTGCAAGCATAATCATTTGAGCACCACGTCTTGAACCGCCTTGCTCAACTAGATGGGTTAAGTTTGCAATATCATTTAACCAGCTAACAGCACCACTTGATTTACCTCCAACACCTTTTGCTGGAGCGGATTTAGGACGAAGTGTAGAGCCGTTAGTACCAACCCCGCCACCACGAGACATAATTTCCATTACTTCTTTTCGATGATCAGCAATACCACCACGAGAGTCTTTTATAAATGGCATAACAAAACAGTTGAAGTAGGTAACTTCTGTTTGGCTACCAGCCCCATAGAGTACTCGACCTGCAGGTACGATATTTAACTGTTTCAATTGATCAAAGAACTTGTATCCATATTCTTGTTTAAGTTGGGAATTTGCTTCAGTTGTTGCTAAAGCATAACCAACACGTTTAGCGATTTGTTCATAATATATTTCAAGAGGTTTATCAATTTTCGAAAAAGGACGAACTATCTTTCCGGTTGCGGCTTCTTCAGCGACTTCACAAGAACCACGCCACTCTTCTTCTAATAAAATAGTTACCGTTTCATTATTATGATTGATATCAATGACTTCACCAATGCCTCGAGCTGGAAACTTAGGATCATCTCGAACAATGGTCACAACAATATCACCTATACCAAGAGTCTTTAGGCCACGGTCTTTTTGTGAATAACGATCTAGCATAACTAAGCGTGATACACCTGAATGAGTTGTTTTAAAATCTTCTTCAATCTTAAAAAGATGTGGGAAATGATTCTTAATATCTTGATTGAGTTTTTCTATGGTAAATGATTGATATTGCATATTCTTCTCCTTACTTAACTAAAAATTATAATAACACAAATTATATAATTAACGTAAAAAAATAGTTAATAAATTCTTACATTTCATCTTTTTTATTGATCATAATAAATACATAATCAGAGAGGCGATTGACATAAACACGGATAGTAGGATAATCAGTTGTTTGCTTAAATGCACTCACCATGACTCTTTCCATTCTACGCACAATTGTTCGTAGTAGATTTAACTGTGCTCGATAAGGGTCATCAAATGGATAGACAAATCCATTGCATGAATCGGCAATCTTTGCGATTTCATTTTCGAGATTTTCTACTAGCTCTATCGAAAAAGCAGACTCATCTTTAAACCCCGCAATGATTGCAGTTGTAATAATAAGTTCATCAACTCTCTTTTTAAAATCTTGTGTATATTTTGGGAAATTTGCTTGAGTAAGAATAAAATGAGCCATTACTTCATCAATATGACCCAACAAATCAATGATTACATGATCTTTTTCAAGCCGTTTGTCTTTTATTCCTGTATTACCTTGATCCCCTGTTTTGGTAGTAACTTTCATCGGTCTTCCCCTTTTTGTGATAATAGACGAGCAAACAAGCTACTCGTCGGATGGTATAAAATGAGCACAATGATGTAATTGGATATTGCATGAATAATATCAAACGATATCCCTTTAACCCAATAGATTAAACTAAAATTGAACCCATAAAGAATTCCATGGTTGATTGCAAATAGTATACCAAATAATACCCCCCAAGTACCACTCAAAAGCGCCCAAAGATACATATTATCTTTTAAGATCGGTTTAAGGGTGTATATCAAACCAATCCAAAAGAGCCATATCCAATAATAACCAATGACCCAATCGCCCATTCCCCATGCGAGCATTTGAAGTGTTACAAACACAAGTACGATTAATGCTGTCATAGAAAAAGGTAAAAAGAGACTATATATTATTAATAGGAATGTAACAAGTTCTACATTTGGAATCATTGAAAGTGCTACTTGCATAACAAGCAATAATGCACTTAATAATCCAATGAGTACAATCCTATATGTAGCTTTCATTAGTCACCGCTTTCAAAAGTAAATACAAAGACATCATTATCATACACAGGTAGCATGTCAATGCCACTACAAAATCCTGCATCTATGCAGTCTTGATTTGTGTCACTTGTGTAACCCCACCAAGGACCAACACTCATATCTTCAGTAACATACTCATTAATGCCAATGATAAAGCGTCCATACGTATCGCTTTTTGAACCACCTAGTTCAAAAGTAAATTGTTCTTCATTTTCATTAATTCTATCCACAACATCTCCTAATAACATCAAGTCTTCTTCATCGTTAGACAACACGTTAGTAGAACCTAGCATTTGACTTTCTTCATCAATGATGGCATAGAACTCTAACGTAATGCTTTTTTGTCCCTCAACTACATTTGGTGAAAAGACTTCGTTTGCTAGGACAAACAACCCAACTAAGACAACAACAGGTATTACCATTTTTAAGAAATTCTTCATTGCTTCCTCCAATGAAAAAACACATCCTAAGATGTGCGAAAAAAGACAATGGTCTTGTCTTTTTATCTTACACCCAGAAGATAAAAACATACATCAGATGATTAGGCAGGTCTACTGGCTGATACTTCGTCCTTCAAAAACCCTTCCCGTTTTTCACAGTGGCACGTTTTTGTTGTCCATATCGACAGTTGCTGGGGCAGCTTTGGTGATCCAAATTCCCTATTATGTCTAATGACACCTACTCTGATAAAATCATTATAGAAAACATTTGAAGCAATTACAATGAAATCAAAAAAATTCGTTAAATTTCATAAAAAATCAACGTTTCTTTCAAATTCTTACACTAGAGTAAACTAAAGCAAGCAAAGTTGAAAGTTTTGTGATATTATAATGAATAAAAAGAGGAGAATGCATGAACTACGCGGTATTGTTATTAGCTGCTGGTAAAGGTACCAGAATGGGGTTGGGATACAATAAGATGTTTTTCAATTTGGATGATGGTGAAACAGTATTAACTCATTCCATTCAATTGTTTTTGCATGATGATCGTTGCAAGCAAATTGTTATTGTTACAAACAAAACAGACATGCCAAAAATCGTCTCAAAATCAGACTCAGGGAAAATTGTGATGGTCAATGGTGGGAATCGCCGACAGGATAGTGTTATGAATGGATTAATGGCAATTAAAGAAGATGTAGTACTAATTCATGATGGTGCAAGACCGTATGTAAAAATGGAAGCTATAAACAGGCTACTTGAAGGAGTTAGTGAACATAAGGCATGTGTACTTGCAATAAAACCAAAAGACATTATTAAAGAAGTAAAAGATGGATTTGTAGTGAAAACGATTGAGAGTGAAAATTATATGCTTATACAAACACCACAAGCATACAAAACAACGTTTATTATAAATTGTTATACAAAAGCTATATTAAACAATTATGAGTCTACTGATGATGCGGAAATGGTTGAACTTGTAAGTGATGAAAAAATAAAAGTTGTGGATGGTAATTACAGCAACTATAAAATTACGACAAAAGAAGATGTTCATTAAGCGCAGAAATGTGCTTTTATTTTTGAATATATGTTTAGTATATATAAAAATGAAATTTAGTATTGCAATTATGTATGTGATGCTTTACAATACATTTTGCAAGTAGTGAATACATTGTTTTGTTGAGACTATTGCAACCCAATTTTGATATTGACCAACAAGAAATTGTTTAAAGGCCAGACGGACAGCCGGGTCAAAAGCCGAAATTGCGATTGTAAATCGTGTGATTGAAGAATTGTTTCAACATCGTAGATTAGTTTTCTACTCTTAGCAAAACAAGAAAATAAAACTTGGTATGTTATTGCGGAATGATTCTTTAATGGAGTCGTTTTTTTATGCAGAAAGGGCATGCCATGAACAATCAAAAGATGAAATTGTATGGATTTAATAATTTAACCAAAACCCTTAGTTTTAATATTTTCGATATTTGTTATGTTGAAAATGAAAAGCAAAGGAATGATTACATTGAATACATTGATGAACAATATAATTCTGTGCGTTTAACAAACATTCTTTTTGATGTTGCCAATGTCATTGGAGCAACCGTTTTAAATGTATCCAAACAAGATTATGATCCTCAAGGAGCAAGTGTTACTATTTTAATTAGTGAAGAACCACTTAAAGAAGAACTCATTGATCCTAGTTGTAAAGTTGATGATCAGTTTTTAAAAAAGGATAGCATTGCAGGACATTTGGATAAGTCACATCTGACAGTACATACTTATCCTGAATATCATCCTGATTTAAACATATCCACTTTTCGAGTTGATATAGATGTATCAACATGTGGAAAAGTATCGCCACTCAATGCGCTGAATCATTTAATTCAAAGCTTTGAAAGTGACATCATTAGTCTTGATTATCGTGTACGAGGATTTACACGTGATGAAGGCGGGCGTAAGTTGTTTATCGATCACCCCATAACAAGTATTCAAAATTACATTGATCCTAACATTTTACGAAACTATGATGCTCAAGACATTAATGTGTATCAAAGCAACATCTTTCATACAAAAATGATGATTTCTGAGTTAGAACTTGCAAATTACCTGTTTGGTCAAGACCCTAAAGAATACACACCGAAAAAAAGATTGGATATTTCTAATCGGTTGTACAAAGAGATGATTGAAATTTATAGTGGTAATAATGTGTATGAACAATCAGAATAACACACCATTACTAGATGGACTGTATGAGTATCAAAAAAAGCGGATTGTAGGTTTTGATGTGCCTGGTCACAAGCAAAAGAAAATAAACAAATCATTAATAGACGTATTTTCTTATCAAACATTAGCTTTAGACTTTAATGCTTCAAAAGCTCTTGATAACCTAGCTAACCCATCAGGGATTATTGCACAAGCACAGCAATTAGCAGCTGAATTGTTTCGTGCAAAACATGCTTTTTTCATTGTAAATGGAACAAGTTTAGCAGTAATGGTCATGATAATGTCAGTCGCAAAAAAAGGTGAGAAAATCATTTTGCCACGAAATGTTCATAAAAGCGTCATTAATGCTCTTGTTTTAAGTGGGATAAATCCTATTTATGTAAACCCACAAGTGGATAAACAACTTGGTATTGGTTTAGCCATGGATGTAATGGATATTGAAAATACCATCAAACAACATCCTGATGCGAAAGCAATTTTTGTAAACAACCCTACATATTATGGTGTTTGTGCTGATTTGACAAGCATTGTTTCTCTTGCAAAAGATTCCAACATGCATGTCATAGTGGATGAAGCACATGGTACCCACTTTTACTTTAGTGATGAACTACCCATAAGTGCAATGGATGCAGGGGCAACCATGTCTAGTGTTAGTATGCATAAAACAGGTGGTTCACTAACGCAAAGTTCAATGATTTTGATTAATGAAGACATAGATAAAGATCATGTATTATCTATCATTAACTTACTTCAAACAACAAGTCCTAGTTATCTTTTAATGGCTTCCTTAGACATAGCGCGTAGAGAACTTGCACTCTTTGGTAAAGAACAAGTAAGTAAGATTCTTCAGATTAGTGAGTATGCAAGAAAAGAGATCAATAATATGGATGGTTATTATGCTTTTTCAAAAGAAAAAGCAAATCAACCTGGGTTTTATGACTTTGATCGCACAAAGCTTAGTGTGCATACATACAATGCTGGGTTAAGTGGTTTGCAAGTGTATGAAAAACTTAGAGATGAATATGATATTCAAGTAGAATTTGGTGACTTATCCAATATTTTAGCAATTGTTTCATTTGGAGATCGATACTTAGATATCGAACGATTGTTGGCTGCTTTATCGGATATTAAACGCAATGTAGACAATAGTGATAAAGAAATGATATTTAGTGAGTATCTTCATCCTATTTGTGTTTTATCTCCTACAGATGCTTATAACGCTACAAAAGAGAGTATAAGTAAAAAACAAAGTATTGGAAAGATTTGTGGTGAATCAATCATGGCTTATCCACCAGGAATACCTATTGTTTCTTATGGAGAGTTAATTACTAAGAAAGTTATTGATGTTATAGATTATATTCAAGCAAACCATGGATTTCTCATGGGAGCAAAGGATAGTAGCTTATCCTATATACAAGTTGTGAAGGAGCAAGAAAATGGAATTATGGTATAGCGAAAAACATACAGAGAATGTTAAGTTCTCGATTAAAGTAGACAAGCATCTTGTGTCTACTCAAAGTGAGTTTCAAAAGATTGATATTTTTGAATCAAAAGAGTTTGGTCGGTTTTTAACATTGGATGGTTTAATGATGGTAACTCAAAAAGACGAATTTATTTACCATGATATGATCGTGCATGTTCCTATGGCAACCAATCCTGAGATTAAACAAGTGTTAGTCATTGGTGCAGGTGATGGTGGGACTATTCGTGAACTACTCAAATATGACACGATTGAACACATTGATTTAGTAGAAATTGATAAAATGGTCGTGGATGTGTGTAAGGAATTTTTACCACAAACAGCAAGTCAACTTGATCATCGTAAAGTAACAAGTCATTTTGAAGATGGTTTAAAATTCATCCGAACAATTGAAAATAAATACGATTTAATTATCGTGGATTCAACCGATCCTTTTGGACCAGGTGAAGGGTTGTTTTCTAAGGAATTTTATCGTCATTGTTATCGCGCACTCACACATAGTGGCATTCTTATTAATCAACATGAAAGTCCTTATTATGAAAGTTATGCTAAGGCAATGCAAAGAGCTCATCAAAGAATAAAAGAAACCTTTGATGTAGCGAAAGTATATCAAGCGCACATCCCAACATATCCTTCTGGTCATTGGTTGTTTGGGTTTGCTTCTAAAGGGATGATTGGACATGATATTACACAAATTGAAAAATGGAATGAGTTAAATATTAAGACAAATTATTATAACACTGCACTTCATGTAGGCTGTTTTGCTCTTCCTAATTATGTTTTAGATTTGTTGGAGAAATCATATGATCAATAAGAAAGATGTGTTTATTGGTTGTGATGCAACGTATGAACAAGCAAACATTGTAATGTTTGGTGCTGACTTTGATGGAACGGTTAGTTATCGTCCAGGAGCACGTTTTGGACCATATCACATTCGCAAAGCTTCCTATGGCCTTGAGAGCTATTCTATGGCCCTAGAAAGAGACTTAAGGGAGCTATCTATCTTCGATGCGGCAGATTTAGAATGTGTCATGGGTGATGTAGCTAAGGCCCATAAGCAAATATATGATTTCACCAAAAAGGTAGTAGCGGATAAGAAAACACCAATGATGATTGGTGGGGAACATAGTTGTACCTATCCATCATTTAAAGCAGTTTTTGAAACATATCCTGATCTTATGATGATACAAATTGATGCGCATGCAGATTTAAGAGAAGATTATTTAGGACTAAAAGAAAGTCATGCTAGTGTGATGCATCGTGTTACTTGTTTAGCAGACAACAACCTAAAACAAATAGGTATTCGCTCAAGTACTCAAGCTGAGCATGACTATATGAAAAAGAATGATACACTCTTAAAGACAAAGGATGAAATAATGTCATTTGTTAAACAACTTAATGATCAACCTGTTTATATAAGTCTTGATTTAGATGTTCTTGATCCTTCTTTGTTTTGTGGAACTGGGACACCAGAACCTAATGGTTTTAGTTTTGATTATTTAATGGAAATACTAAACATACTATTTAAAGCTAATGTTATCGCAATGGATGTAATGGAATGTGCGCCTGATTATGATAGTAGTCAAGTATCAAGTGTAGTGGGGGCTAAAGTAGTAAGAGAAATGCTCTTATTGTGTGGAGGAAGAAATGGAAAATAAAGTGTTTTTTACAAGTGAATCAGTAAGTGAAGGTCATCCTGATAAAATATGTGATCAAATTTCTGATGCGGTACTTGATGCAATATTAAAGGAAGATCCTACTGCGCGAGTTGCATGTGAATGTGCAATAACAACAGGGATGGTACTTGTCATGGGTGAGATATCGACTTCATGCTATGTGGATATTCCTAAAATTGCTCGTGACACCATTTTAGAAATTGGTTATGATCGCGCTAAATATGGCTTTGATGGTCATACTTGTGCGGTATTAACATCCATTGATGAGCAATCAAAGGATATTGCTCTTGGTGTTGATCAGTCCTTTGAAAGTAAAAGCGGTGATGATTTAGAACTTGGTGCTGGTGATCAAGGGATGATGTTTGGTTATGCATGTGATGAGACTAAAGAACTTATGCCATTACCAATAACATTAGCGCATAAATTAGCACACAAGCTTTCAGAAGTAAGAAAAACAAAAACCCTTGACTACTTACGGCCAGATGGTAAAACACAAGTAACTGTTGAGTATGTCGATAATAAGCCTACACGTGTTGAAACCATTGTTGTATCAACCCAACATGCAGAACATGTTTCTTGGCAACAAATTTATGATGATATTGTTCGCTATGTGATACATGAAGTAGTGGATGCTCATTTAATGGATGAAAACACAAAGATTCTCATTAATACAACCGGACGATTTGTGGTTGGTGGTCCACAAGGTGATAGTGGATTGACAGGTCGTAAAATTATCGTGGATACTTATGGTGGTATGGCACGTCATGGTGGTGGAGCTTTTAGCGGAAAAGACCCAACAAAAGTGGATCGCTCTGCAGCGTATGCCGCTCGTTATGTAGCTAAAAATATCGTGGCAGCAAAATTAGCTAAAAAAGTGGAAGTGCAATTAGCGTATGCAATTGGAGTTGCACATCCGGTAAGTATATTTGTGGATAGCTTTAATACAGGCATACTTAGTGATAGTGAGTTGGCTGATATTATTAGAAAAGAGTTTGATTTAAGACCTTCCGCAATTATTGAACAATTACAACTTCAACGACCTATTTACAGAGAGATTGCAGCATATGGTCATATGGGAAGAGATAATATGCCATGGGAACAACTCGATAAAGTGGATAACTTAAAAAAATACATCGTGTAGTTTTAAACAACGAATGATTTGGTTTTATTTCTTTATATAAAGCGAAACAATGGTTGCCTAAGGTTATTTTTTTAAAGAGTTAAAAAGAGTACTTAAAACATGATTTACGTGTTGTTTAACATAGACACAACACAATGTTTCTGTTATAATTGCAAATACGGATAAAGTAAAATTTATTCCTTGCCTGAAAAGGCCGTCAGACCAGAAGGAGGTGTACACATGCGCAAGTATGAATTAATGTACATTATTAACGCATCAATGGATGATGCCGCACGCCAAGAGGTTATGGAAAACTTAAAAACCATTGTAGAAGATGGTAAAGGAAGTGTTTCTGAAGTAACCGAAATGGGAATGCGCGAGTTTGCATATGAAATAAATCATATGACAAAAGGTTATTATGTTCTTATGTACTTCGAAGCGGATGTCGATACAGTTGTTGAGTTAGAGCGTCAAATGCGTTTAAACAACAAAATCGTACGTCACATGAACGTTAAATTAGAAGAAGAGTAAGGAGCAATTATGGTAAATCGAGTGGTATTAGTCGGAAGACTTACAAAAGATCCAATGTTAAGAAAAACGCAAACAGGAAAATCAGTGACTTCGTTTACGGTTGCAATCAATCGTAGGTTTTCACAAAATGACCAAGCTGATTTTGTTAACTGTGTAGCATGGGAGAAAACAGCTGAAATTGTTTCTCAATATGCACGTAAAGGTTCTTTAATTTCACTTGAAGGCCGCATTCAATCCCGTAGCTATGATGATAAAGATGGCAAACGGGTGTATGTACAAGAAGTTGTGGCTGAAAATATACAACTACTTGAAAGCAAATCAGTAACCGAAGCGAAATCGTCATATGAAGATCCGTATCAAGTAAACGTGGATTATAATGATTACAATGACCAAAGTGAAGATGATGGTCCTGTATTAGATATTTCTAGCGATGATTTGCCTTTTTAAATGATGAAAGGAGAATATTATGGCTTTTAGAAAACAACGTGTGCCAAGAAAGAAAGTGTGTTATTTTACAAAAAATAACGTTACTACTATTGACTATAAAGACATTGAACTATTGAAGCGTTTTATTTCAAGTAACGGAAAAATTATTCCAAGAAGAGTAACAGGAACCCGTGCTAAATATCAAAGAATGCTTGCAGTAGCAATCAAACGTGCTCGTCAAATGGCGTTACTGCCATATGTAGCCGACTAAAAATGTAAACCTCCATCCTGTCGGTGGAGGTTTTTTTAAAAAAAGAGGAGAGTATGAGCAAAGACATAAGAAAAATTACCGAAGGTTCTATGATTGTAGCACTTTTAGGTGTTTTGTTTATTATTGATAGACAAAGTGCTGGGATACTCAATTACATTATTGCATGGGTTGTACCATTACCGTTTGTTATTTATACTGCCAAACATGGGATAAAAGATGCTCTTGTTCCTTTTGTGGCAAGTGTGTTTGTATCAATTATGTTATCTTCCCCTGTCTTTTTTGTGTTTACAATAATGTATGGATTGATTGGGATAGTATATGGTTATGGTGTACATAAAAAATGGCAGTCACGTTATTTGTTTTTTGCGACTGTTGTAGGGACAAGTATTGTCTTTTTTGTGACCATTATCCTATTTTCAGCGTTTTTTGGCTATAGCATTGTAGAGGACATGGATATGTTTTATCAAGTTCTTGATATGGTGGAAGTACCACCCAATGTGAATGTTCAACAAGTTGTGACTAGTTCATTAGTTGTGATGTATTCAACATCGGTTATACTAGAAGCATATTTTATTCATATGATTTCAAAAGTAATATTAACTCGCTTTAAGATAGTTGTGGCACCATCAAAAGCCATTGAATCCGTGAGCTTTCCTCGTTGGTCAGGTTGGGTTATGTTAGGTTCTTTGTTTATTTATCCAATAAGTAGATCGCTATCTGCTTCAGAAGCGATTGTTACCGCAACTTTTGCAATCTATGCTTGGATTGTTATCTTATTGCTCTATCAAGCCTTTGTTTTTGTTATAATAGTTCAAAGAAGGTATAAACGAAAGTTTTTACTTGTAACTGTTGTGTTTGCATTGTTATTGTTACCAACACTAATGATTGATGTATTAATGATTATTGGTTTATTAGATATATTAAGTGATATGAGATCAAAAATAACCGGGGTGAACAACCATGCATGATCGATTCGAAAAGTTTAAGATTCAAATCATTACTTTACTAGCAGTACAAGTTGTCGTAGTCGTAGGACTATTGTTGTTTCGATTTACTTGGGCTTTTGTAGCGCTGCTTATCTTTTTTGTCGCAGATGTTGCAATTATTGGGGTGTTGCTCTATCAATATCAAACTGACTTAAAACAGCGAGTTATTGATATTACTCGTATTTTAGGTAAGGAAGCCAAGGATGCCCTTCTATTAGGCGGGGTTGGTCTAATTACTTACGACGATGATTATGTTGTGAGTTGGGCCAATGAGTTATTTGAACGTCATGGGATGTACATTATTGGGGAGAGAATAACTAACTTAGATCCAAAAATTAATGAACTAATTACTGGAGAAAGTGAAACAATTACCTTAGAAGTAAACAACCGCACCTATCAAGTAAGTAGAAAAGAAAATGCTTCATTATTGTTTGTAAAAGATGTGAGCGAGTATAAGCTTCTTTTTGAACGATACAACAACGAACAAGTTGTAATTGGGTATATTCATTTAGATAATTATGAAGAATCCACACAATATGAAGAAGAACAAACAATTGGTTTTATTGATACGAAGTTACGTCAACCAGTCATTGAATGGGCGAAAACACGTGGAATGTTTGTGCGTCGAATTAAGTCAGATCGATTTTTAATCGTTTTAAATGAACGCATATACAATCAAGTTGTTAGTGAGCGCTTCAATATTTTGGATTATATTCGAGAAACAGCACATCAAATGGATGTGAGTATTACACTTTCCATGGCATTTGCTAAAGGGATTGCGGATTTTCTAGCACTTGATGAAATGGCTAATAGTGCATTGGAATTAGCGCAAAGTCGTGGTGGAGATCAAGTTGCAATTAAACAATACAACAAAGATATCACATATTTTGGTGGAAGTTCACAAGCTCAAGAAAAGCGATCAAAAGTACGTGTTCGTGTGATGGCTCATGGATTAAAAGAACTGCTAATTCAATCATCACAAATTATCATCGTAGCCCACAAAGAAATGGATTTCGATTGTATGGGTTCTGCGATTGCGATTAGTCAAATTGCAAATTCTTTATCTAAACCAGTATACATTGTTTCAAAAAGTGGTGGAGTAGAAGAAAAACTAAGCAAAGCCCTTACCTTACATAAAAAACATTTAGAAGAAAGGCATACTTTTATTAGTGAAAATGAAGCTGTAGAGTATTACACAGATGATACATTGATCATTATGGTCGATCATCACAAAAAAGAACAAAGCAATGCTGCAGCAGTGTTAGATATAGCTAAAAAAGTGGTTGTGATTGATCATCATCGTCGTCAAAAAGACTTTGATTTTAATCCAGTGCTTGTTTATATTGAATCATCTGCCTCGTCAGTGGCAGAGTTAATAACCGAGTTGATTCCATATTTTGCATTGCCTGTAGATTTATCAACGGTGGAAGCTACCTTTATGCTAACTGGTATTATGGTAGACACAAACCGATTTAGAAATAGAACGGGATCTCGTACTTTTGAGGCTGCGTCGATGCTTAAATCATATGGTGCAGATCCGATCGATGCGGATGCCATGTTAAAAGATGAGATTAATGAGTTTGAACTAAAAACAAAAATACTAAGTAATTCCGTGTATTTAGATCATGGTGTGGTTGTTGTACCATATGATGAAAACAAAGCTATTTCAAGAACCGTTATGTCACAAGTAGCGGATATGCTTTTAAATGTAAAAGGTGTAGAGGCTTCTTTTGTTTGTGCTAAAATTGATAGCAACACAACGGCAATATCTGCTCGATCAAAGGGAACGATTAATGTTCAAGTTATCATGGAAGCAATGAATGGTGGTGGACACTTTAGTGCAGCGGCCGTTCAAAAAGAAAACAGCAGTGTCGATGAAATGGTTGAATTATTAAAACAACACATTGAAGATTATTTTAAGCAGAAGGAGCAAGCATGAAAGTAATATTATTAAAAGACGTAAAAAATGTTGGAAAAGCAAATGAAGTTGTAGAGGTATCGGATGGATACGCTCGGAACTTTTTGTTTCGTCAAAAATTGGCTGTCCAATTAACTGAAAAAAGCAAAGATGTGCTAAGTCAACAAAGAGAAGAAGAAGCACTTGTTCAACAAGAGGTTAAAGAAAAAGCGATTGAACTAAAAGAGAAAATCAAACAACTTACGTTGGAGTTCAAACTTAAAACTGGAGATCAAGGTCGTGTTTTTGGATCGATTTCGACTAAACAAATCAGTGATGAATTATTAAAAAAACATGATATAAAAGTAGATAAACGTAAAATTAAAAGTGATGCATTAGGTGAGTTAGGAATGTTCAACATAGACATTGAAGTTCATAAGGAAGTAACTGCAACATTGAAAGTTCACATAAAAGAGCAGGAGTAACCATGACAAGACAACTACCCCATAGTTTGGATGCAGAAAAAGCACTTTTAGGTGCTATGTTAATGTATCCATTTGCCATTAAAAATGCAAGTGAATTAGGCTTATTAGCTGATGATTTTTATGCGGAAGCACATAAAAATATATACAGAGCAATGAATGATATTGCTGAAGCTGGGAAAGTTGTGGATGCAACAGCATTAATTTCGAGATTAAGTGATTTGTCATTGTTGGCTCGTATTGGTGGTGCAGACTATATTGTGGAATTAGCTGATCATTCTATTTCATCCGCTAATATTAAATATTACATTGAGATTGTTCAAGATAAAGCGTACATGCGTAATTTGATTTTAACTGCGCAAAAGATTGCTGAGCAAGGTTTTCATAATGAAGAAGACATTGATGATTTAATGGATGATGCTGAAAAGCAAATATTAAATGTTACGCGTACTCGAAGAACAAGTGATTTTAGAGATACAAAAGAAGTAGTAAGCAGCGTGATGGATAACATCACAAAAATGAGTGAACAAAAAAGCAACATAACGGGTTTAAAGACATCGTATCGTCAATTAGATAACACAACCAATGGATTACAAAAAGGGGATTTAATTATTTTAGCTGCTCGTCCTTCTATGGGAAAAACAGCTTTTGCAATTAACTTAGGTATTCAAGTAGCACGTCATAATCATTTACCGATTGCAGTGTTTTCTTTAGAAATGCCTGCCGAACAGTTAATAATGAGAATGCTATCTGCCATTGGATTAATTGAAGGTGGTAAGCTACGTTCGGGCTATTTAAACAACAAAGAGTGGAATGCCCTTAATGAAGCTGCTACAGAACTAAGAAATTTACCTATTTATATTGATGATACACCATCAATTAAAGTATCTGAAGTATTTTCAAAGTGTCGAAAATTACGTTCAGAACATGGACTTGGATTAATAATTATTGACTATATTCAATTAATTAGTTCAGCTAAATCTTCTGAAAATAGACAACAAGAAGTATCTGAGATTTCACGTAACTTAAAAGCACTAGCTCGTGAAATGAAAGTACCTGTTATTGCTCTTTCTCAACTATCTCGTATGGTTGAAAGAAGAGAAGATAAGCGACCAATGCTTTCTGATTTACGTGAATCTGGTGCACTAGAGCAAGATGCTGACTTAGTGTTGTTTTTGTACCGGGATGATTATTATCAAAAAGATAGTGAAGCTCAAGGCCAAGAAAAGGTTGAAGTGGACATTGCAAAGCATCGTAATGGACCTACACGAAAAATTGAGTTAGCATTTGACCGTAACATCAATGCATTTTATAATTATGCAAAAGAAGATTAAGTGATGAAAGGAGCAAGCATGAAAAAACTCTTACCTTTGTTGGTAACATTGTTTGTTAGTGTTGGACTTACAATCGTTAACACATCAACAGTACGCTTGTTTTCAACAAGTGCAGAAGCAATAGCGATTGCTGAACTTGAGAATGCTTTGCTTCCACAAGAAATTATTTCAACGACAACAACTCAACGAGATGTATACAAAGTATATGAAAAAGGTCAGCTTATTGGGGTTATTAGTCATCCAAATAAAGTTCAAGCCTTATTAGATAAAGTATATGAAGAAGTTTATTCAGTTGATTTTCCTGAATCCATCATAGGTCTTAACGAAGATATTTTCATTGTTAATGAACCAAGTGTATTTATGTATAGCGATGTTGATGATGGTATTTTAGAATACATTGAAGAAAATGATTTATTTGCTATTGAAGTAAACCGCGTTGAATTTTCCAATGGGGCTGTTATTTATGTACGCAATTTAGATGATTTTGAAGCTGCAAGAAAGCAATATTTACTAAATTTTATATCTGAAGAGGCATACGAAAGGCTTCGCAATCAAGAAGAACTGCCACCACTAGTTGATTATGGTAGCCGTGAAGTGAAGTTTAATGTTTTAGAAAGCATTAGTGTGAGTAAAGGGTTAGCCTCTCGATCAGATATACTTAAAAATAAAAATGAAATTGTTTATTTTTTAAGTTATGGATATGGAACTGAGATGGATACGTATGTTGTAGAACCCTACGATACCGTAGAAGGGGTTGCCTATAAAAACAGCTTAACGATCCAACAAGTGTTATCGATTAATAGTGATATTCTTCGCTCAGAAACACAATTGTTAGAAGAAGGGCTTGAAATTAATGTGACGTATTTTAATTCTCCTATTAATGTAGAAGTTATTAGAGAAAGAAAAGTTGCAGAACCTGTTTATCCACAAAGTGCTCAATATTTACCAGATAGTAGTTTACGTGAAGGATTGACTCGAGTTGAGACAAGAGAACAACTTGGATCAAAAGATGTTGTTTATGAAGAGCGTTATATCAATGGCGTGTTAGTTGAAGGTAAAGCGATATCTTCACAAGTCACTAGACAACCTGTACGAGAAGTTATTCGCTATGGAACTAGAGTAGTACCAGGTGTTGGTAGTGGTAATTTCCGTTGGCCAATTGATAATCCAAATGTAACTTGTGGGTGGTATTGCTATCGTGGCCATACAGCCATTGATATTCAAAATCGATACAATCGTTATGGCCCAATTTATGCATCAGATCGTGGTGTTGTGGAAAGACGAAGTTATGATGGAATTTCTGGGTATTATGTTATTATTAATCATCAAAATGGCTATCGTACCTATTATGGTCATATGCAACGTCCATCACCATTCCCTGTGGGAGTAACTGTAGAAAAAGGTGAAATCATCGGATACATAGGTATGACTGGATTTACAACTGGACCGCACGTTCACTTTATGGTGTATCGTAATGGGGTTGTAATTAATCCTTGTAGTGTATTAGGGTGTTAGTATGAAATACATAAGTATTGCAAGTGGTTCAAAAGGCAATTGCTTTATTATACAAACTCAAAAAAGTAACATTATGATAGATTGTGGATCAACAAAATCGCATTTGATGCGCTCTTTTGGTGAACTTTCATTATCATTGGATGATATTGATGCTTTATTAATTACGCATGACCATAGTGATCATGTCTCGCAAATTAAACATTTTGTAAATGTACAAACATTTTCTCCTATAAAGCTAAAGACAAATCATCAAGTGCTCATAAAAGAACGAGAGTCATTCTTTATTAATGAGTGTGAAATCACTCCTATTGGATTATCACATGACACTTCTATAACGGTAGGTTATATCATTGATGATAAACAGGAGAAGTTAGTGTACATCACCGATACGGGTTATGTTAAAGAAGAGTTACTTCCTTTGATTAAAAATGCAAATTATTATATTATAGAGAGCAACCATGATCCGATGATGTTAATGAAACTAAATCGTCCACATTATTTAAAAGCTAGAATATTATCGGACAACGGGCATTTATGTAACCAAGATAGTGCCATTGTATTGTCGAAGATTATTGGTGATAAAACAAAAGAAGTGTTGTTAGCACATATAAGTGAAGAAGCAAATACTATCGGATTAGCACTTGCGACAGTAAAGAATTATTTAAAACAACACACTCATTTTCCACAAATCAAAGCTGCAAAGCAGTATGAAATTGTGATTGGAGGATCCATCTAATGAAAAAGTTTGTTTACCTGCTTGTCTTAGTATTGTTTGGGTTTAATCTTTATTTATCCATCGAAGTAAATCGACTGCAGAATATGTTGGACGATGTTAGTGGTGAACAAATTCAGATCATTGAAAATAAATACATTGACTTTATGGATGATGTTACGGATGTTGTCGATCAGTCCATCAATAAAGTTGTTGGAATAACATCGTATGCGAATAATCGCTTATTAGGAACCGGAAGTGGTGCGATTATTGAAGTAAGCAACAATGATGTGTACATTGTAAGTAATCATCATGTCATTGCAAATGCAGATACTATTGTTGTTGTTTATGCAAATGGTCGAGAATTTGAATCAGAACTAGTTGGTTCAGATGTGTTTAGTGATTTAGCACTTATTAAATCCAATCCTGATTTTCCAGTTAATGCATTTCGAATTGGAGAATCATCCTCTTCTAAAATTGGAGAGTTTGTGTTGGCTATTGGAAGCCCATTAGGGTTAGACTTTCAAAGTTCTGTAACTTTTGGGGTGTTATCAGGGAAAGATCGCACAATCTCTGTTGATTTAAGCGGTAATGGTATGGCGGATTGGGATATGAATGTTTTACAAACAGATGCGGCAATCAATCCTGGTAATAGTGGTGGACCACTTATTAACCTCAAGGGAGAGATTATTGGAATAAACTCAATGAAAATAGTGTTGGGTGAAGTTGAAGGTATGGGATTTTCAATACCAATTGATGAAGTAGAACCTATCATTGAGCAATTAAAAGAGTTTAACGAAGTGATTCGACCAGTACTAGGTGTTGCGGCTATTGGTGTATCAGATATGTCTTTGTATCAAAAAAATGCCCTTGGTATTGATTTAAATCGTAGTGAAGGTGTTTTTATTACAGAAGTGATGGATGAAAGTCCTGCTGAAAATGCCGGGATTGAAGAAGGAGATATTATTGTTGCTTTTGATGATCAACGGATTGAAAGCTTTAAACAATTTAGACAAGTGTTATACAGTAAAAGTATTGGTGATTTAGTCAACATTACTATTTTACGAAACAATCGAGAAGTGACAGTGTCGGTTACCTTAGAATGATTACGATTGTTTGTGTTGGAAATGTAAAAGAACCTGCTTTAAAACAACTTATATTAGAATATAAAAAAAGATTAAATAAACCATACGATATAACATGGATAGAACTTGCAGAAAGTAAAAGTAAAGCATCATCACAAAAACAACTCCAACAAATTATTGATGATGAGTCTAATCGTATAATAGAGAAATTAGACAGTAAAGATAGCGTAGTTTTATGTGATGTTGGTGGAAAAGCCATTAATTCAGAAGACTTCAGCAAACTTATTGACGATAACTTTACATATAATACGTCCAATTTAGTGTTTGTTATTGGTGGATCACATGGTGTAAATGAAACAGTAAAAAAGCGGGCTAATACCCGCATAAGTTTTTCAAAGTTAACATTTCCACATCAGCTCTTTCGTGTAATACTAATTGAGCAAATATACAGAGCATATACCATAGCGTCTAACATTACTTATCATAAGTAATGTTTTTTTGTTTATGTTTATTAATAAAGAATAAAATAATCTCTACAAGTGCTCCAGTAACAATACCGATACCTAATACCATCATCATTTGTATTAGACCAATGAGCCCTTCCCATCCGGTCATGTCTGTGGATGATGTATAAAGCATCGTAGCAAATGCAGCCACATAACCTATGGTAAAAATAGTAAAACCAATTTTCCGTTTTAAAATAAAAAACACAACACTAATAATTGAGACTAGTAGTGAAAAAACACCAAATGCTAAGTAATTTTCCACTAGTATTTCATTGTTTAATAACATTGAGACATTTATATACATTAAACCAAAAGTAACGATAAAAAATAACGCCCCCACCAAATAAACAATGTTTTTCGGCTTCATAGAGTGGCCTCCTTTGATTTAAATAATAGCATATGAGAAGATAATGTAAACTAAAATAATCAAACTATTGCATAGGATAAGCTTTTAAAACCGAATGAAAAGGTTTTCTTTATTGTTTTTAAGGTGAAAACCTTGTAAAATGAAGTTATGATTCGGAGGTATTTTACATGGTTGAAGTTAAAGTAGTCGTAGTTGATCCTGTTGGGCTACATGCACGTCCAGCAACCGTTGCGGTTAATGCAGCGAGTAAGTTTAAAAGTGAAGTAAAGATTTCATTCAAAGGTAAGACAGTAAATATGAAATCCATTATGGGTGTTATGTCATTGGGCATTCCAACTCAGTCAGAAGTCACAATTACTGCAGAAGGTGATGATGAACAAGATGCAGTAGATACAATCCAAGAAATCTTACGTACGCAAAAAGTAATCGATTAACATGAACGCATTAAAAGAAGAATGCTCTTCTTTTTCTTTGAACGGGGGTGAAAACGTTGAGCAATCAACGCTTTTATCGTTGGAAAAACTTTGAAAAGTTAGACAACGATTTAAAACAAGAATTAAATCAAATGAATGAAAAACAAATTGATGACGCTTTTACAGGTAAAGTTGCCTTTGGCACAGCTGGTATGCGTGGTCTTTTAGGTGCAGGAACGAATCGGTTAAACATATATACCATCAGAAAAGCAACGGTAGGTTTTGCGAAATATTTAAAAGATATTGGTCAAGATCACAACAAAATTAATGTAGCCATTGCGTATGATAATCGTTACATGTCAAAAGAGTTTGCGTATGAATCCGCAAAAGTATTAGCAATGTATGACATTGGAAGTTTTGTGTATTCTTCGCTTCGTTCGACACCACAACTATCTTTTACAGTACGACATTTACGTTGTCTTGGTGGTATTATGATTACCGCATCGCATAACCCAAAAGAGTATAATGGTTATAAGGTGTATGATCATACAGGTTGTCAAATTGTGCCTGATCAAGTGCAACGAATTATTGATTATATTGATGAAATTGAAGATGAGTTAGACATTGAGATTGTATTAACCAACAAACAGAAAAATCTCATTCAACTTGTGGATAATGATGTGGATGGGGATTACAAAAACAGAGTGTTGGACATTCAATTAAGACCAGAAGTAGATAAGCAATTGCAATTTGTATTTTCCGCCCAACACGGTGCTGGATTTCCAACTGTGTTTGATGTTCTAAATGCTGCAGGTTACGATGTTTTACTAGAAGAAAAACAGTGTGTACCTGACCCTGCTTTTACACACACAAAAACACCAAATCCTGAAGAAGAAGATGCTTATATAGCTTCTATTGAGCTTGCGAAAGCCAATGATGCGGATGTCATATTAAGCACTGATCCAGATGCTGATCGGGTAGGTGTTGTCGTTAAACACAAGGGTGAGTATGTACTATTAAGTGGAAATCAAACAGGTTCTGTTTTATTAGAATACATTTTCTCGACGCTACATGAAAAGAAAATGATGCCACCTAATCCAGTAATGTTTAATACCATTGTAACTTCTGATTTAGGTGAAAAAGTCGCTAGTGCACATAATGTTCAAACAGAAAAAACATTAACAGGGTTCAAGTATATTGGCGAAAAGATTGAACAGTACACAAAAACAAAAGAAAAGACATTTGTTTTTGGATATGAAGAAAGTTATGGTTATTTAATTGAACCTTTTGTGCGGGATAAAGATGCAGTGCAAGCGTGTTTAATGATTGCTGAAGCTGCAAGTTATTATCACTCAAAACAAAAGACACTCGTTGATGTACTTGAAGATTTATACAAAAAGCATCAAACATACCTTGAAGAACAAACTTCATTAACATTGCAAGGTGTTAAAGGAAGTGAACGTATTAGTGCGATAATGAAACACTTTAGAAATAATCCATTACAAAAAGTTGCGCAAGTTCATGTAATGGCTAGTGAAGATTATTTAATGCAAAAACGTTTTAGCAATAACCAAGTTAATGACATTGTCGGTTATGACAAATCTGATGTTATTAAGTTATTTTTAGAAGATGGTTCATGGATAGCAATCCGACCATCAGGAACAGAACCAAAGTGCAAGTTCTATTATTGTATTGTCGGAAACGATGAAAAAGAGGTTCACCAAAAGTTCATTGACTATGATAATTTTATTCAAAAAGAAATTGAAAAAGTATAGGTTTCCTATGCTTTTTTTATCCGTTGAGAAGGAGGGGTTTTATGTTACAAGCAAGTTTATACAACCAGTTTTTTGAAGGTCATTGTTTGGATGCTCATCAGATCTTTGGTGCTCACTTTGCTTATGAAGGTTGTTCAGGAGTTCGTTTTAGTGTGTATGCACCTCATGCGAGAAATGTTCAGGTCGTTGGTAATTTTAATAACTGGAATGGACAACATCATTTTATGGAAAAGATTTCTGATAAAGGAGTATGGTCTTTGTTTGTTCCAAATGTGGTGGAATGGAGCTTGTACAAATACCTTATAGAGGATGCTCATGGTAATTGGTTAGAAAAATCTGATCCCTTTGCCTTTTCAAGTGAAGTGCGCCCAAAACATGCTTCATTAGTCGTGAATTTAAGAGATTTTTCATGGGAAGATCACATGTGGATGTACTATCGTCAAAAAAACATACATAAACCACTTAACATTTATGAACTACATGTTGGATCATGGAGGAAAAAACATGGTCATGAGTGGTTAAATTATGAAGATCTAAAAAGAGAGTTAATTCCTTACATTAAAGAAAGTGGATACACGCACATTGAGTTAATGCCTTTAAATGAACATCCTTTTGATGGTTCTTGGGGGTATCAACCAACTGGTTATTTTAGTGCCACATCTCGTTATGGAACACCAAAACAACTGATGGCTTTTATTAATGAATGCCATATGCATGATATAGGGGTTATATTAGACTTTGTTCCAGTTCATTTTGTTAAAGATGCTCATGGGCTTGCGAAGTTTGATGGCACACCACTTTATGAATACCCTAATGAACAAGATGCAAATAGCCCTTGGGATACACTTATGTTTGATTTATGGAAAGAAGAAGTACGTAGTTTCTTAATGTCAGCGGCTTCCTTTTGGTTTGATGTGTATCATATTGATGGAATCCGTGTGGATGCTGTTGCTAATGTTATTTTCTGGCAAGGTAATAAAAATAGTGGGGTTAATGAAGGTGCAGTCGCCTTTATTCGTCGGATGAACTATCACTTAAGTGAACGTTATCCTAATGCCATTCTTATTGCAGAAGACTCATCAGATTACACCAATGTCACAAAACCAACCTTTGATATGGGTTTAGGGTTTGATTATAAATGGGATTTAGGTTGGATGAATGATACACTAAAATACTATGCGATTGATCCAATTTATCGTAAATACCACCATCATCAACTAACCTTTAGCATGGCATATTTTTATTCAGAGAAATTCATTTTACCACTATCGCATGATGAGGTTGTCCACTCAAAAGGGACTATACTAAATAAGATGTGGGGAAGTTATGATCAGAAATTTTCTCAAGCAAGAAATTTGTATGCATACATGATGGCTCATCCAGGTAAAAAGTTAACCTTTATGGGAAATGAGCTAGGACATTTTAGTGAATGGGATGAAAACAAAGAACTTGATTGGCATTTACTACAATACACTCGGCATAACGCCTTTAACCGCTTTATTGTAGATCTTAACCATATTTATAATCATCATTCTTGTTTAAGTCGATTTGATTATGAACATCGTGGATTTTCGTGGATTGACGCTGATAATGCAAACCAGTCCATCTACTCGTTTTATCGTGAAGATGAAAAGAGTATTATTGTCGTTATCTTAAATATGACTCCAGAGTCATATGAACATTATCAAATAGGTGTTCCAGTCGCAGGTGAGTACATCGAGTTAATTAATTCAGAAAAAGATATTTATGAAGGATGTAACATGTGTAATTTCGAGCCTGTGCACAGTTATGAGCAATCAACACATGGGTTTAATCAAACCATTAATGTTCGTATCGCACCATTTGCGGCAATCTATTTTGAGGTGTGTAAAAATTAACTAAATTGTGTTTGCACGTATAATCAGTTATAATAAGCAAGGGTTTTTAGGAGGCATTATGTTTCAAAACAAACATGAATTTAAGCGCGATTTTATTCAGCGTGTCGAGGAGACGTATGGTCGCTCGATTGCACAATCGCATAAAACAGAACGATACATTGTATTAGGTGAAATGGTAAGAGACTATGCATCCATTCACTGGAAGTCAAACAAAGAGAAAATTGCTGAAATAGGCGCAAAGCAAATGTATTATTTTTCCATGGAGTTTCTCATTGGGCGTTTGCTTACAAGCAATTTAATGAACTTAGGTATTTATGATACTGTTAAAGAAGGTTTAGAAGAACTGTCCATAAATATTAATGAGTTAGAAGAACTAGAGTCTGATGCAGGACTTGGAAATGGTGGACTAGGTCGTTTAGCAGCTTGCTTTATGGATTCACTAGCATCATTATCATTACCAGGTCATGGGATTACACTTCGCTATGAGTATGGGTTGTTTCAACAAAAAATAGTGAATGGTTATCAAGTAGAAGTACCTGATCAATGGTTACGACTTGGTAATGTGTGGGAAATCCGCAAACCAAAACATGCAGTGGATGTAAAGTTTTGGGGTCGCATAGAAATGCGCAAAGATGAAAACGGTAAACTAATCTTTGATCATGTGGATGCAGAACATGTGCGTGCTGTACCTTATGATATGCCAATAGTAGGTAAAGAGACCGACCAAACAAACACATTGCGTTTATGGGGTGCTGAGGCATCGGATATTTTACCTAAGAAAAAAGATTTTAGACAATACATTACGGAAGTAAATGAAATTACACAAAACGTATATCCTGATGATTCTACCGAACATGGAAGATTTTTACGTCTTAAACAACAATACTTCTTTGTAAGTGCTGGATTGATGGCACTTATTAAAGCACATTTACGTGTGTATGATTCATTGGATAACTTCCATGAAAAGATTGCCATTCAATTAAATGATACCCATCCTGTGTTAGCTATTCCAGAATTAATGAGAATACTAATGGATGAGTTTGATTATGTGTGGGATGATGCATTTGATATCGTTAAAAAGACAATTGCATACACTAACCACACCTTATTAGCAGAAGCATTAGAGCGTTGGCCAATACATTATATTCAAACATTACTACCACGTGTGTATATGATCATTGAAGAAATCAATCGTCGATTTGTAAGTGATCTACGTAAGCAACATCCAAACGATAGTAATTTACAACATCAACTATCAATTATAAAAGATGGTCAAGTTCATATGGCTCACTTGGCTGTTGTTGGTGCTTATTCAGTTAATGGTGTGGCTAAGTTGCATTCAGATATCTTAATGAGTGATGTCATGAAAGACTTCCATGAATTATACCCAGGAAAATTCAATAATAAAACCAACGGTATTACACATCGTCGTTGGTTAACATACACTAATCCACAACTTCATGCTTTACTAAATGATACTATTGGGGATGAGTATGTGTATGAACCAAGTAAACTTGAAGTACTAATGAAGTTTGTTGATGATGAGAATGTTCAAGCAAAATTCTTAAAAGTTAAAACAGAACGTAAAGAAATATTAGCGAAAAAAGTAAAAGAATGGACCAACATCGATATTGATCCAACATCGATCTTTGATGTACAAGCTAAACGATTGCATGCATACAAGCGTCAATTGTTAAATGCATTGCACATTATGTATTTGGTGAATGAAATAAAAGAAAATCCAGATTTTGATATGCACCCAGTAACTTTTATCTTTGCGGCAAAAGCAGCACCAAGTTATTACTTTGCGAAGAAGGTAATTAAGCTTATTAACTCTATTGCAGAGGTAGTGAACAATGATGAACGTTTAAGCAAGTTTATTAAAGTTGTGTTTATTCCTAACTACAATGTCACTATCGCTGAGTATCTAATGAACGCAGCAGATGTAAGTGAGCAAATTTCAACAGCTGGTAAAGAAGCAAGTGGTACCGGAAACATGAAATTTATGATGAATGGTGCCCTAACACTTGGTACACTTGATGGTGCTAATGTTGAGATTGATAAACTAGTAACTCGAGAAAATACCGTGATTTTTGGACTTGATGTGGATCAAGTAAATGCACACCGTAAAAATGGATACGATGCATTTGCAGAATTAAACAAGCAACCAAAACTTAAAAAGGTAGTAGAATCGTTGATTGCTCCTGTGTATCATACTAACAAAGATGAGTTTAAAGTTATTTATGATGAACTAATGTATCGTAACGATGAGTATTTCTTATTAGCTGATTTTGATGGCTATGTTAAAGCACACCTAGAAGTTCAAAAACGCTATCAAGATAAATCATACTGGGCAAAAATGTGTTTAGTTAATATTGCTCAATCCGGATTCTTTTCTAGTGATCGTACGATTACTCAATATGCTAATGAGATTTGGAAGATTTATCCACTAAAGTAACAATGGAGCCTTGTATAAAGCAAGGCTTTTTATTTTTAAGGAAAAATACAAAAGCAATCAAAAAGATTGTTGAACATAAGTATGTTTATACTGTATGATGTGTATTAAGGTGACTTTATGAGAAAAGAGAAAAGATTTGAAGCACATTTGGATGATTTTAACACCATTACAGTGTATTTGTCCAAACAGTTCTATCAAGGAAAAAGTGATGTTTTTTATGCCCGTGAAGAAGATGGTACGTTGCATAAGTTAAGCATTAAATACAATGAAAACACATCGAATGACTATAGTAAATACATAGTTAGCGATTGTGAATTTATCGAATTTGGGAAATATTACGACATTGTCGAACAACATGGTTTAACAACGCCGTTGCAAATTGGGCTTGTTGTTAAAAAGGATGCTTTTGACAAGATGTTTTATTATGACAAAAATGACTTAGGTGTAACTGTTAACAATGATCAAACAAGCTTTGCAGTGTGGGCACCAACCGCAATACAAGTTTTTGTAAAGGTAGAAGTTGATGAAGAAGTAAGCACATACGCATTAAAACGACATGATAAAGGTGTGTTTAAAACTACCGTTAATAACAACTTGCATTTAGCAAACTACACATATTTAGTGTTTGTTAATGGTGTTTATAATGAAAGCATAGACCCGTATGCAATCGCATCCACTGCCAATGGTACAAAGAGTGTTGTTGTGGATAAAAATCAGTGTGATGTAGATTTATTCAATGAATCATTAACACCACTAAAATCAATGACGGATGCTATTATTTATGAGACATCAGTTCGAGATTTTACAAGTGATGAAAACACATCACACAAACACAAAAGAACGTATGCTGGATTTATCGAAAGAAACACTACAACCCCTCAAAACACAAAAACAGGGTTTGACTATATGTTGGATTTAGGAATAACACACATTCAGTTAATGCCAGTGTATGATTTTGCGACGATTGATGAAAAAAACATTGATGTGTTTTATAACTGGGGTTATGATCCTCATCAATACAATGTACCAGAAGGAAGTTATGCAACAAATGTGGATGATCCTTTATCTCGAATTAGAGAACTAAAACAGCTTGTAAGTGAATGTCACAAACATGATTTACGTGTAGTAATGGATGTTGTGTACAATCATGTTTATGATATGCATCGTTCATCCTTTGAAAAGATTGTGCCATATTATTATTTTAGAAGAAGTGAATCTGGAGCGATATCTAATGGTTCATTTTGTGAGAATGATGTGGATAGCAATCGATTAATGGTTCGTAAATACATTGTCGACTCATGCAAAATGTGGGTTACTGATTATGGCATGGATGGGTTTCGTTTTGATTTAATGGGAATATTAGATGTTGATACGATGAACATTATTGATAAAGAAGTTAGAAAGATTAAAAAAGACATTGTTCTTTATGGTGAAGGTTGGAATATGCCAACAATTTTAGATCACCATAAAAAAGCCATGCGTGAAAATCAGCATAAAATGAAAAATATTGGTCATTTTAATGACTTCTATCGTGATCATGTCAAGGGTAGAACTGCAGAGCATGAAATTAGTGTAAAAGGATATTGTAGTGGTGATGTGAATTATCAAGAGGCAATGAAAATGTGTTTGGTTGGAAACACATTAGAAGAACCTTTTGTGCATTTGTTTGATTCACCAACAAAATCAATCAATTATGTAGAATGCCATGACAATCGAACATCATGGGACAAGCTTAAAGCATGTTGTAAAGAAGATGTTCGAGAAATTCGTATACGAAAACACAAAATGATGATTGGTTCTATTATGGTTTCTATGGGGGTTCCATTTCTACATTCTGGACAAGAGTTTTGTCGCACCAAAAATGGTGATCACAATAGTTTTTTAAGTGGCGATTTAATCAATAAAATGGATTGGCAACGGAAAGATCGTTATCAAGAAGTTGTTAACTATACAAAAGATATGATTGCACTTAGAAAAACATTTTCAGTATTACGCTTTAAAGAAACTAAAGAGATAAAAAAACACGTATACTTTCAAGATTTAGAAAATAACGTGTTGTTGTATGGATTTAAAGATGTATCAAAATACATCGATTATAATGAACTGCTTATCTTTTTTAATCCTACAAAAGAAGTCGTTTATCATTGTTTGGATGGAGATGGAACACTTATTGCTAATGAAGCAGGTTTGATTGAACAAATTCAAGTTCAATGTGTAACCATTAACCCTCACACAATGGTCGTTGTGGCGAAATAACTAGTTACTTGTTATTTCAATAAGAACTACTTCAAAAGGTTCAAACTCAATAGTCATAATACCATATTCATTAATAAAGAGATCATCATGATCTTTTTCTTTGCTTGAATATACACACTGGATGGAAGCAACGTCCTTTTTAAAGTTAACTGGCAAACTATCTAGTTTAATGGTGTGTGTCATTGAGTGATTAAACTCAGTATTAACTATGGCAAGTAAACATTGATTATCTTTTTGATAAGCGATTCCAGCTGCTCTATCCCATGGAGCATTAAAACCAATTGGATAGATGTGTTCGTTATTAAAGATAGCTTCTAAGTATTTTTGTCGATAGACATTCACTTTTTGTAGTTGATCTACAATCACGTGACGTTTTGGATGAATGTAATTAAAAGCAAAGCGATCAAACAATGCAAGTTTTCCATAATATGGATGATCCTTATCTAGTTGATATGCTTCATCAATGCGACAATCTAAGCCTGTATTCATTGGTTGTTTTTCAAACACTTCTTGTCCTGAATTTAAAAATGGTATTGTATTAGGAATAAACATATTGTATATGCTTATCATTTCACCTAAATCTTCTTTACCATCTCGCGCAGCAAGGCGTGGTGTATCATGTGTTTCACCAACTGCAAACATCGGTGCTTCTAAGTTAATCGCACCATACACAAAAGAATTAAACAACCCTTCTTTTACACGTGGCAAACGCATAAACCCATCACCAATAATCATGTTGTATCCTTTTTTCATCGAAATGGCTGCATTTTCAACATCCAACTCTTCTGCAATAAAGGTAAAGTTTGGATCTATCTTTCGTGCTTTAGATAGTATTTGAGAAACTAGTTCTTCAGGTAGAGCATGCCCCATATCGATACGACAACCATCAATGTTGTACTCTTTGATGTATGTAGGGAGAATGTTAGTTATAGTATCCCATAAGCTTTCATTTATCACTGTACCAGGGTTATACGAGGCTTTAGCAACGTCATATAAAATGTAGGGGGCTACATCTTTCATTTTCTTTAAATAGGGTAGAGAAGCTTTAGGGTGGTCCATATACAACCTAAAGAATGTAACATCACTCCATGCTGGTTGTGGATCGTTAATACGATCTGAAAAAGCTGGAGCAACAGTTAAGTTAAAGGTCTTTTGTACCAAATCAAGAATGTTTTGTTCAGGATTGGCTTTATATTGATTCACTAAATCTTCCCATTTTTGTGGATTGGTTTCTTTTGGGTTGTGTTTAAACTTCTTAATGTGTTTAATGACTTCTTTGCTTTCAAACATTTCTTTAAAGTATTGCTCTTTTGCAGGAAGTCCTTTGTCTAATGAGTCAACCATTGGCGGTTTATAATCAGCTAAATCATCCAATGAAATCCAATAAAACCATTCAGGGTGTTCAATAATAAAATCAGAGTTTACAGAATTTGTTCTTGGGATAATATCAATAATTACTTTGATACCAAAAAGATGACAAGCTTCCACAAACGCTTTGAATTGATCATCAACACTTAACTCTTCCACTAATGGATCAGCAAGATCATCATCCAATGCAAAGAAATTACTAACACCATAGGGAGATCCTAGTTCACCTTTTTTGTCTTTGCGTGAGTATTTTGATATTGGTAACAAATACAATGCATTGATTCCCATTTTCTTTAGTGTTGGTAAGTAAGCAAGTGCCTTTAAAAAGGTGCCTGTTTCTTTTAATCCATATATGTTCTCACTTTGTAAGCTACCACTACGATCATGATCATAGCTTGCACTTGCTCTTATCATCATCGAGTAGACAAACGCATCTTTAATCCAATCACCATTTTCTTTAGATGAAACAACTTTTGGTGGTGATTGTTTTAAGATTACCTTATCAATTAATTGCGTGAAAAAATGATAAGGATTGACGATCACATTACCATCGTATATTCTGATTTTTTCATCTTCACATACATCACGATGATCCCAAAGATCGGGTATTACATAATTGAAAATATGTCGATTGTTTTTTTCTTGCTTAGCAAGAGCTTTTGATACTTTTTTTAAATGTTTCATAATGCCTTCCTTATATAAATAATCATATCATATTTAAGGGCTTTCATATAGAAACATTTCAGGTTTAGTGGTTTGGGAAAGTGTAAATCATAGTGTATAATAGAGTTGTTATAGGAGGCAATATGGAAAACAATCAGTTAGCAACAATCGCGAATAATCTTCGCAAAAACGTAGTAAGGATGGTTGCCAATGCAAAAAGTGGTCATATTGGTGGCTCGCTTAGTGCTGCAGAAATAGTCGCAACATTGTACTTTGATGAAATGGATATTACAAAAGAGAATTTGAAGAACAAAGAGCGTGATAAATTTGTTCTTTCAAAAGGACATGCAAGCCCTATTTTATTTAGTGTACTTGCAGAAAAGGGGTTTATTGAACAAGAAGAGTTAATGACTTTTAGAAAGATTAACTCTAGATTACAAGGGCATCCTAGTATGGTGTATGTCGATGGCGTGGATATGTCTACTGGCTCACTTGGTCAAGGAATCTCAGCTGCAGTAGGAATGGCGTTGTCATATAAAGCAAAGAATCTTGACTATCGAGTATACACTTTAGTTGGAGATGGTGAATCTCAGGAAGGTCAAGTGTGGGAAGCTGCAATGGCTGCAGGTCATTATAAGCTTGATAATTTAGTGTTGTTTTTAGACTTTAATGGTTATCAAATTGATGGTGATATTACCAAAGTAATGAACCCATTACCTTTAGATAAGAAGTTTCAAGCATTCAACTGGAATGTTATAACTATTGATGGACATAACTTTGATGAAATAAAAGCTGCTTTAAAACAAGCGAAAGAGTTTAAAGGAAAACCAACTGCAATTATTGCACATACTGTAAAAGGTAAAGGCGTTGATTTTATGGAAAACAACTATGCATGGCATGGTACGGCGCCAAATCAAGAACAGTTTGAAGAAGCAATGAAACAATTGGAGGGTAAATAAGATGGGAAAAGTTGCAACAAGAGTTGCTTATGGTGAGGCTTTAGCAGAATTAATCCAAAAAGACGATCGTATTTTTGTGTTAGATGCAGACTTATCTAAATCAACCAACACACATAAAGCACAAGAAGCAAAACCAGAACGTCATTTTAACATGGGAATTGCCGAAGGCAACATGATGGGTGTTGCGGCAGGTATTGCGACTGGTGGAAACATTGTGTATGCATCATCGTTTGCGATGTTTGCGGCTGGACGTGCTTTTGAGCAAGTTCGTAATTCGATTTGTTATACAAAATTAAACGTAAAAATTTGCGCTACTCATGCAGGAATTACCTTAGGTGAGGATGGTGCAAGTCATCAATCAGTGGAAGATATTGCACTTATGAGAGCTATTCCAAACATGCGTGTTATTCAACCAGCTGATGATGTAGAAACAAAACAAGTCATAGAGAAAATCGCGAATATCGAGGGACCATTTTATGTTCGTTTAGGACGTAGTGGTGTTGCACGAGTTCATGATGAGAACTACTCCTTTAAGTTAGGTAAAGGGAATGTCTTATCACAAGGTAAAGACATTGCAATTATTGCGACAGGAGTCATGGTTGAGCAAGCATTGCTTGCGAAAGAAACATTAAAGGAAGATGGCTTTGATGTGACAGTGGTTAATATGGCGAGTATTAAACCTATTGATGAAGAAATGATTTTACAATTAAGTAAAACTCATAAAGGAATTATTACAGCAGAAGAACATAGCAAATTTGGTGGACTAGGTTCTGCAGTTGCGGAAGTATTAAGCAAACACAACCCAACAAGATTGCGCATGATAGCCATTGAAGATACTTTTGGTGAAAGTGGTACTCCTGATGCATTGTTAGAAAAATATGGATTGAGTGCCCCATCTGTTGTTAGACATGTAAAAGAATTTGCAAAGGAACTTGAATAATCAAGTTTCTTTTTTATTGCAACCTTGAGTGTGTTTTGATACGATAAGAGCGTTAAATTTGGAGAGTATATGAAGAAAACAACGCTACTATTAATGTTGGTAACTGCAATCGTTTTAGGAGTTAGCATTTCAGTCATTAACGAGTATAAAGTTTGTGAAGCAGATGGGTTTACTGTTTGCTTTGATGAAGAAAAAAGATCATTTATTGTCGAAGAAAATGCTTCGCTAACCGTATATGTAAAAAACAATGAACAGAAAGATTTCCTTTTAAATAAATTAACGAGGGAAATTTTGGACTACAAGTTAGACATTAATGTATTGATAAAACCAAAAGCAACAGCATGGCAAGCTGTGTATGAGGAAGATGTGGATATATTGTATATGCCTCTACAAGAAGCAGCGATGATGCATGAGTATTTAATGGAAATAGATGAAAGAATTATTAATTTACGATCACATCAAGGTATAGAACATATTACAGAAGTAATTAATAAAGACAAAAAGGTGTTTTTACCAACGACATATCAAGGGCAACTTTTTGTTTATAATCTTACGTTGTTAGAAAGTTTAGGTTTTGACATACAAGATGTGGATGAGAAAAACAGAGTTAGAGAGTTGAATAGTTGGGATAAGATTATTAGGTTATCTCAAGCATACAAAGAGGATTTGCCACTACAAAAAGTGCATAGTGTCTTTCCTTTTTCTGTCAGTGAACCTTGGCAATTTTATCCATACTTAACAGCTGGAAATTGGCAAATGTTTGAAAGTATGGATGCTTCTGATCCAGGCTTTTTAACAAGTGATTTTTTTCAATCACTTTTGTTTGTAAAAAAGTTATTTGATAATGAGTGGTACTATAATTCCATGGATGAGCGTTCATGGAATTATGAACATGCATTAATTAATCAAGCATCATTAATGTCGATTGCGACTGAATGGTTAAATTGGGAAGATATTGCACAATACACAAATCAACAATATCAGTACAGTGCTTTTCCAGATCACAACAATGTTCCATTAGCACCACTTGTTCAAGTAAGTGGGCTTGTTGTAAAAGACAATGAATATCCTTCACTTAGTCACAAAATCATTAGTGTTTTAAATAGTTTAGAAAGTGTGCAAATTCTACATGATAGTACTTCACTAAATTTAGTCGTTGGTTTAGATGAACTTACTCAAGTAAACTTTAATCCTGTTCGTCATCAAAAATCATTAGCATACTCATACAGTGATGTACAACCAATAGTTGCGTTAGAAAAGAACCCTGAAGTGTTAGGGTGGGATTTTTATTTACAAGGCGACATGTTTGAAGTAGTGTTACGTTTGTTTGAAGATGAGATAACAACAGAACAAGCTCAAGCAGAGTTGGTCGAGTTGTACAACACTTGGTATAATCAATATAATCGATAAGGAGTTTTATGGTACAAACAAACTGGGATGACTTCTTAAAAAAAGAATTTGAAAAAGAGTATTTTAAAGAACTTGCTTCTTTTTTAAGTGTGGAGTACATAGATAAAGTTGTTTTTCCAAAAAAAGAAGATGTTTTTTCAGCATTTGGATATACAAACATTGAAGATACAAAAGTAGTCATTGTCGGTCAAGACCCTTATCATCAACCTAACCAAGCGCATGGGTTAAGTTTTTCAGTAAAGCCTCAAGTGCCTTTACCACCAAGTTTACGTAATATATTTAAAGAACTTGTCGATGATTGTCAAGTTGCATTTCCTAACAATGGATATTTAGTCCCATGGGCAAAGCAGGGGGTTATGTTATTAAATAATGTTCTTACAGTTGAGTATAACAAGCCTAACAGTCATAAAAATAAAGGTTGGGAACAATTTAGTGATTGTGTTATTGAAGAGTTGAACAACCAAGAAAAGGCAATCATGTTTATTTTATGGGGTAAAAATGCACAAGAAAAACGGCGATTGATTACTAATCCACTGCATGGTGTTATTGAAAATGTACACCCTTCACCACTTTCTGCTCATCGTGGTTTCTTTAAGAGTCAACCATTTAGTAAAACAAACACGTTTTTACAACAGCATCATCGTAGCATGATTGATTGGAGTTTATAATGGAAGCATTTACGACGTTAAAAGAAGCGCTTTTAGTACTGTATGATCGAACATCGAGTGCAACATTTGGGTTGCGTGAGTTTAAACAATGTATATCGGATTTAAACAATCCACAACTAAAATTAAAAGTGGTTCACGTTGCAGGGACAAATGGTAAGGGTTCGGTAAGTAATTACATTTCAACATCATTAGAGACAGCGGGATTTAAGGTAGGGCTTTATACATCTCCATTTTTGATTACTCATAATGATCGTTTTCGAATTAACCATCAACCTATTAGCGATGAGAAGTTGTTGTATTATATTAATCTTTCCATTCCTTATTGGAATAAATACAATTTGACAATGTTTGAAATTGATACACTTATTGCTATTTGGTATTTTTTAGATGAGAAAGTAGATTGGGCTATTTTCGAAGTCGGTCTTGGTGGTCGCTTAGATGCGACTAACATTGTGCTGCCTGAAGTAAGTGTTATTACAACGATTGGTTATGACCACATGGAATTTTTAGGAGATACATTGGCAAAAATAACGTATGAAAAAGCGGGAATCATTAAGCACAATGTTCCAGTAGTAACGTTTAATAAAAACAAAGAAGTGTATGATGTTATTTTAGATGTAGCTCTGCAACAACAAGCACCAATTGTACTAACAAAAAAAATCCAACCAATCAATCAAGAGATGTTCTCTCAAACCTTTACATACGATGATCATACAATAGAGCTGTCAAGTGGAGCATCTTATCAGCGATTAAATGCTGCACTTGCCTATGAAACACTTAAATTGATCCAGAAAAAACATCAAAAACTAAAAGACAGACATATTCTTACAGGGCTAAAACATGCAACATGGCCAGGTAGATTTGATGCGATAAGCAAAGAACCTTTAATTGTTGTGGATGGAGCACATAATATTGAAGGGATTGAGGCACTTGTTGAAAACTTTAAGAATTTATTACAACCAATTACTGTCGTTTTTGCGGCATTAAAAGATAAACAAACAAAAGAAATGTTAGAAATTCTTGATCAACATGCGGATAGCATTATTGTAACTGAGTTTGATTTTTATCGTGCACAATCAGCACATAAGTTGGCATATAAAGATCATTATCAAGTAATTAAGGACTATGAGGTAGCTATTAATGAGGCTATTAAACGTAGTGAATATGGTACCGTCATGGTATGTGGGTCGCTTTATTTTATCTCGCAGGTGTATAATAGTGTTGTATTAAAGCAACATAAGGAGCACTAGTATGGCATTAGCATTACAAATAGCGACGTTTGTTATTATCGTGATTATTGGGTTTTTAAGCTTTAAATACTTCCCGATTGTAATTAACACTAGAAATATTACATTAACGGCGATGCTTGTCGTATTATCACTCGCGTTGCAGTTTTTCTCTTTGATGATTCCACTTTTTGGTTTTCCAAGTTTTAGAGTGGGATTTTCACAATTGCCTTTAATGATAGTCGGTGTTTTATTAGGACCTTCTTGGGCATTTGTGGCTGGTATTATTCAAGATATCCTGGGTCTTATTTTAATTCCAACAGGATTTCCATTTTTTGGATTTATGCTCAATAAAGTGTTGATTGCAATGATTCCTGCTGTGGTGTTTTTAACAGTAAAGAAAATGGATCATAAGAAAATGCATTATCTTGTCCTAAGTCTATTATCATTGTTTTTAATTGGTTCACTACTATATGTTTTCACTAATGATCAACTCATTGTGGAAAACAACATTATTGAGATAACCACAACAATTAAATGGTCAGTTTCGATTGTTATTGTTGTGTTAATAAGCAGTTTGATGGTATTTGTCAAGCTAGCACAAGATGCACAGCGTCTTAATAAGGTACCGGTTGCTTTTTGGACATTATCGGTATTGTTGGTGGAAGTTATCGTCACGTTAGTGTTAACACCAACGTGGTTGTATGCCATGTATGAAATACCTGTGATGTTAAGTTTTTTAGTTCGTGTGGTTAAATCTGCAGTGATGGTGCCATTGATGATGTTTGTTGGTTATGGTTTATTGAACATAATTGTAAAAAACCGAGCATTTGCAAGCTTCCTACAAAAATAGCGGATTTAATGAATGTAATGGAAAGTCCTTTGTGTCATTGTTAACTTTAAAGATATGTAATTTATAGGAATTTTGAAGTTTAAAAGTGGGGAAACCCACTTTTTTAGTTTGAACATGCCAACTTTTAAAATCAATGATAAAAAACAAGCATTGACAATGCTATAATGAAGATAAGAAACAACATTAGGGGGTAAAACTCATGAAACAAAATAATATGTTGGCGATGATCTTAGCAGGAGGAAGAGGGTCACGTCTACAGGAACTAACCGACAAAGTTGCAAAACCAGCTGTGTTTTTTGGTGGTAAGTATCGAATTATTGATTTTCCATTAAGTAACTGTGCTAACTCAGGTATTCAAGTTGTTGGTGTATTAACACAATATGAATCTGTTCTGCTCAATTCATATGTTGCACAAGATGAGAAATGGGGCTTAGATGCAAAAAATAGTGGTGTGTTTGTGTTACCTCCACGTGAAAAATCCGATGGATTTGGATTGTATCGCGGTACTGCCGATGCCATTACACAAAACATTGATTTTTTAGACCAATATAATCCAGAGTATGTGCTTATTTTATCAGGAGATCATATTTACAAAATGGATTATTCACAAATGCTCGACTATCATAAAGAAAACAATGCGGATGTGACAATTGCTGTATTAGAAGTGACTTTAAAAGAAGCCACACGTTTTGGTATTATGAATACGGATGAAAATGACAAGATTTATGAATTTGAAGAAAAACCAGAACAACCAAAAAGTAACTTAGCTTCGATGGGAGTGTATATCTTTAATTGGAAAACACTTCGCAAAACATTAGTAGCCGATGCAAAAGATGAAAATTCTAGTCATGATTTTGGTAAAAACATAATTCCAACGTTGCTTGATGATGGGAAAAGATTGTTTGCTTATCGTTTTAAAGGGTATTGGAAAGATGTTGGAACCATTGATAGTCTGTGGGAATCTAACATGGATTTATTAAAGGAACGAAACAAACTTGGTTTGTTGGATTCGGACTGGAAAATTTACACCGAAGATGTCGCAGCATCTCCACAAATCATTCAAGAAGAAGGTAGTGTAAAATCAAGCATTGTCAATCAAGGGTGTGTTATTAATGGCCATGTGGAAAACTCAGTGTTATTTACAAATGTCATTGTAAAAAAAGGTGCAATTATTAAAAACTCAGTGATCATGCCAAATAGTGTCATTGAAAGCAATGCTAAACTAGATAAAGTGTTAGTTGGACCCGGTGTAAGAATTTCTACCAATACTGTAATAAAAACAAAAAAAGGACAAGAAGTTAAACTTGTCTATAAGGATATGTAGGAGGGGCATGATGAAAGACGTATTAGGAATTATTAAATTTGAAGATGCTACTGTCGATGTTGCTGGTCTTGGTGAATATCGCCCAATTCCATCACTAACATTTTTAGGTAGGTATCGTTTGATTGATTTTATGATGTCAAACATGTCAAATTCAGGTATTAGTTACATACAAGTATATGTAAAAGAAAAGCCACGATCGGTGTATGAACATCTTGGATCAGGGCGTTCATTTAACATTAATTCAAAACATGGTAAACTTCGAGTTCATCATGGAGAAGAAACATTACAATCAGAAGCATACAACACGGATATTCGCTCTTTTATTTCTAACCGGCAATTTATTGAAGAAGCGAAAAAAGAGTACGTACTTGTTGGTTCTAGTTATATGGTATACACGTTGGATTATAATGATGTACTTGCTGAACATCAAAAATCTAACGCGGATATTACGGTTGTTTATAGTCCAGTAAAAAATGCCAATGAATCATTTTTTGGATGTGATACGTTGCGCATTAATAAAAACAAGCGTGTTACCGGTATGGCAAAAAACCTAGGTAAGTACAAAACTAGAAATGTGTCTTTAGAAACATACCTTATGAAAAAATCAACATTTTTAAAACTATGTGATAATGGCTATAAAACAAGTTCGTTGTATTGGTTTAACAACATCATCCAAGATGAGTTGGAAAATTACAATGTGATGGCATATCGTCACAATGGATTAGTTTATCCAATTAACTCATTAGTGGAGTATCATCGGGCAAACTTAGAACTTACAAGTTACAACATGGGAAAAGCACTGTTTAACGATAAGTGGCCAATCATGACGCGTACAAGTGATTCTCCTCCAGTTAAATATGGAGAACATGCAATTGTATCCAATAGTGTTATTGCAAATGGGTGTAAGATCAATGGGACTGTGATTAATAGTGTTTTAGGCCGTGGTGTCGTTGTGGAAAAAGGTGCAGTAGTTGTTAATTCCAATGTTTTACCAGGATCTAAAATTGGTAAAGGAATTCATTTAGACCATGTTATTGTCGACAAAAATGCAGTTGTAGAAAAAGTAAATGAACTTAAAGGAGCATTGGATGCACCAGTATATGTAAAACGTCGTGATCGAATTTAAGGAGGACAGAATATGAAAAAAGTATATTTTGTAGCTTCAGAAGGATTACCCTTTATTAAAAGTGGTGGTTTAGCTGATGTAGTTGGATCATTACCGCAAATATTAGTTCAAAAAGGATTGAAAGTAAAAGTTTTTTTACCACTTTATAAATCCATTGCTGAAAAATGGATGGATTCTATGAAGAAGGTATGCCACTTCGATTTGAATGTTGGTGTTATTAAAACGGTAGTTTCTGTGTTTAATATAGAGAAAGATGGTGTTGAGTATGTTTTTATTCAACATCAAGGCTATTTTGAACGTGAAGGACTATATGGTTATCCAGATGATGGGGAGCGATTTGCATTTTTCTCTCATGCTGTTTTAAAGACTTTTGAACAATGTGATGATTTTCCAGATGTGCTTCATAGTCATGATTGGCATACAGGTGTAATTCCTGTATTAAGCAGGGTATATTATAAGCGTCAAAAGAAATATCAAGCCATTAAACATGTGTATACCATTCATAATCTTGCCTATCAAGGCATCTTTCCAAGTGAAATGGTGTTTAGCTGTTTAGGACTTGATCAAGGTGTATTAAGTGATGGATCTTTACGTTTTCATGATGGGATATCATTTATGAAAGCTGGGATATTGTATGCACATAAAGTAACAACGGTTTCTCCAAGTTATGCTCAAGAGATATTATCACCAGCATATGGAGAAAAGATGGAAGAAGTGTTGCGTTTTAGACAATATGATTTAATTGGTATTTTAAATGGTATTGACACAAAAATGTGGAATCCAGCCACCGATGAGCACTTGCATGTAAATTACGATCGTTCGACTTTAAAGGATAAAGTAAAAAATAAAACCGCCTTACAAAAAGAACTTGGATTGCGAGTGAGCAAAGATGTCTTTGTCATTGGTATGGTTTCTCGTTTAACGTGGCAAAAAGGTGTTCATTTAATTTTAGATAAAATGGCTGATGTGATGGGACTAGATTTGCAATTGGTTGTTTTAGGCAATGGTGAAAGTTCAATGGAGTCTAGCTTGCGTTATTTTGAAGACAAGTACAATCGCAGAATGGTGTATTACAACGGTTATAATGAAGCATTAGCTCATCGAATTTATGCAGGTGTTGATTGCTTTTTAATGCCTTCGCTTTTTGAACCTTGTGGTATCGCTCAATTAATTTCGATGCGCTATGGAACGCTTCCGTTAGTTAGAGAAACAGGAGGACTAAAAGATACTGTAATACCATACAATCAATTCGAAGATATTGGAACAGGATTCACCTTTAGTCAGTTTAACTCAGAAGACTTCTATCACGTTTTACGATTAGCAACTTTCTTGTATTATTTACACCCAAACGAATACAAAAAGATGATGAACAATGCAATGAAAAAAGATGTGAGTTGGGAAAATTCAGCACAACAATACTTAGAAGTATACAATAGTGTATAACCATAAATCTGCCTTGAATAGGGCAGATTTTTCTGTTAAGATTTTGTGAAAAAATAAACATTAAGCGGTGATTACATTGTAAAGGAATGCATAAAATGATATAATTCTAATGCTTAGGAGGAAGTTACTGATGAAAAAAATGACAGTAAAAGATTTAGATGTTCAGCACAAAAAAGTCTTAGTTCGTGTTGATTTTAATGTGCCTATAAAAGATGGTGTGATTGGTGATGACAATCGTATTCTTGCGGCGTTACCAACCATCAATTATTTACTTGAACAAAACGCTCGTGTTATTTTATTTTCTCATTTAGGGAAAGTTGATCACAAAGACCCTGAAAAGACTGAGAAAGATAAAGCAAAAAACAACATGGCTCCTGTTGCGGCTCGCTTAGCTGAATTAGTAGATGCAAAAGTAGAGTTTGTCGATCAAACAAGAGGATCAAAATTAGAAGAAGCAGTTAACGCCATGCAAGATGGTGAGATCGTTGTTATGCAAAACACTCGTTATGAAAAAGGTGAGAGTAAAAACGATCCAGAGCTTTCAAAATATTGGGCTAACCTTGCGGATTGCTTTGTCTCTGATGCCTTTGGTTCAGCGCATCGTGCGCATGCTAGTACCGTTGGTGTCGCTGAAATATTACCAAATGCACTTGGCTTTTTAGTTGAAAAAGAAGTAACAGCATTAGCCTCTGCAGTGTATGAACCAAAACGTCCAATGGTGGCGATTATTGGTGGTGCAAAAGTTTCTGATAAAATTGCCGTTGTAGAGAATTTATTAAACATTGCCGATAAAGTATTAGTTGGTGGCGGTATGGCATACACATTCTTTAAAGCAATGGGATATGAAGTAGGGAAATCACTACTTGAGGAAGATCGTGTTGAACTAGCAAAAGAGTTTATTGCTCGTGCAGGTGAAAAACTAGTGTTACCAATTGACAATGTAGTGGCAGATAATTTTGCGGCAGATGCAAACACAAAAGTTGTCGATAATAAAAACATCCCAAGTGATTACATGGGGTTAGACATTGGTCCAGAAACAATAGAACTATTTAAAAAGCAACTTCAAGGTGCTAAAACAGTAGTTTGGAATGGTCCAATGGGTGTATTTGAAATGGAACCTTTTGCGAAAGGTACATTGGAAGTTTGTCGTGCAATCTCAGAACTAGAAGATGCCAACACCGTTATCGGTGGTGGAGATAGTGCTGCTGCTGCGATTCAATTAGGATTTAAAGATAAGTTTACACACATCTCTACAGGTGGTGGAGCATCCTTAGAATTTATGGAAGGTAAAGCATTGCCTGGAATAGAAGTAATTACAAACAAGGAGTAGATACGATGAGAAAACCAATTATATTTGGAAACTGGAAAATGAATAAAACCATTCATGAAGCATCTTTGTTTTTTGATGGTGTTAAAGGAAATTTACACGACAAAGCCGATTTTGGTGTTGCAGTACCATTTACATGCTTAGCACAATCAGCGCTTATGGCAGATGATTGTTTGGTTGCGGCACAAAATGTACATTTTGAACCAAAAGGAGCATTTACAGGAGAAATCTCAATTGAAATGTTACAAGAGTTAAACGTACAATGGGTAATTTTAGGTCACTCAGAGCGTCGTGCTTATTTTAATGAAACAGATGAAACTGTAAATAAAAAAGTTAAAGCAGTTTTAGAGGCAAACATGTTCCCTATTGTGTGTGTTGGTGAAACATTGGATGAATTTGAAGCTGGACGTACTAAAGAAGTAGTTCAAAACTCTGTTGCAAAGTCACTTGAAGGATTAAGCAAAGAACAAATGAGTCGTGTAGTTATTGCTTATGAACCTGTATGGGCTATTGGTACAGGTAAAAATGCAACACAAGAAATTGCTCAAGCAACATGCAAACTTGTTCGTGAACAAGTAGCATTGATGGTTGGACAAGAAACAGCTGATAAAGTACGTATTCAATATGGTGGATCTGTTAAGCCAGATAACATTGCACAGTACATGTCAGAACCAGACATTGATGGAGCACTTATTGGGGGAGCTTCATTAAAACCAGAATCATTTATTGAAATCGCAGAAGCGATTAAGTAAAATATAAAAGGAAACTTAGAAGGAGGCTAAATGATGCCAATTATTATTGATGTATACGCACGTGAAGTGATGGACTCTCGTGGAAACCCTACAATTGAAGTTGAAGTAGTTACTGATTCAGGAGCTTTTGGACGCGCTATTGTTCCAAGTGGTGCTTCTACAGGTGAAAGAGAAGCACTTGAACTACGTGATGGTGATAAAGACCGTTTCTTAGGAAAAGGTGTTGAGCAAGCAGTAGAAAATGTAAATGAGATTATTGCCGATGCGATTATTGGTATGGATGTACGTGATCAAAACTTAATTGACCACCTAATGATTGAATTGGATGGTACACCTGATAAATCTAAATTAGGTGCTAATGCTATTTTAGGAGTTTCTATGGCTACAGCATATGCTGCTGCGGATTTCTATGGTATGCCATTATACAAATATCTTGGTGGATTTAATGCAAAAGCATTACCAGTACCAATGATGAATGTCATTAATGGTGGATCTCATGCAGATTCTTCAGTAGACTTCCAAGAATTTATGATTATGCCTGTTGGTGCTCCAACATTAAAAGAAGCAGTTCGTTGGGGAGCTGAAGTATTCCATGCACTTAAAAAAGTATTAAAAGCAAAAGGACACATTACCGCTGTTGGTGATGAAGGTGGATTTGCTCCAAACTTAAGCTCTAATGAAGAACCACTAGAAGTTATCATGGAAGCTATTAAAGCTGCAGGTTATAAACCTGGTGAAGAAATTGCACTTGCAATGGATGTTGCCGCAAGTGAGTTTTATGATGTTGAAAAAAATGTTTATGTATGGAAAAAATCAGGTGGAGCTGTTAAGACTACGGATGAAATGATTGACTTCTACGAAGAACTTATTAAGAAGTACCCAATTGTTTCTTTAGAAGATGGACTTGGAGAAAGAGACTGGGACGGTTGGAAAAAATTAACGGATCGTCTTGGAGATAAAATCCAAATCGTTGGTGATGACTTGTTTGTTACTAATCCAAAAATCTTAAAAGAAGGTATCGACAAAGGTATCGGAAACTCAATTTTAATTAAAGTTAACCAAATCGGTACTTTAACAGAAACATTTGATGCAATGGAAATGGCTCGTAAAGCTGGATATACATCTGTAGTATCTCACCGTTCTGGTGAAACTGAAGATGTTACGATTGCAGATATTGCAGTAGCATTCAATGCTGGACAAATTAAAACAGGATCACTTAGCCGTACAGATCGTTTGGCTAAATACAACCAATTGATTCGTATTGAAGATGAACTTGGTGATATTGCACTTTTCCCAGGAAAAGACACATTCACAAACATTAAATAATTCGTTATACTAAGGGAAGAGAAATCTTCCCTTTAGTTTATACTAGTAGAAAGAAGCATGATGAAATCAAACTCAACACGTGTCCTTCAAGCGTTTTTTGTAACGTTTTTATGGTCAACATCATGGATATTAATTAAATTAACCATTACGAACATTTCACCACTTTACTTTGCAGGGTTACGTTATTTAATAGGTTTTATCGTTTTAGCTATTGTTGTACTTATTCAAAAAAAAGTTGAAAAACTATCATTGCATTCTTTTTTATGGATTAGTGTTTATGGTGTCATCATGATAACACTAACGCAAGGCTCTCAGTTTATAGCTCTTTCTATTTTGCCAACGATTATGGTTTCACTCGCTTTAAATGCAACACCAATTGTTGTGGCGATTGTGGGGTATTTTTTATTAAAAGAAAGACTTATTGGTTATCAAAAGCTTGGAGTACTATTATACAGTGTTGGTGTTTTGATGTATTTTTATCCTTTTCAAAAAATAAATGGCATCGCAATAGGACTGCTTGTCGCATTACTAGCCATTGTATTTAATGCTAGTTCTACGTTAGTTGGAAGAATAATCAATCAAAAAAGACTCACTAACTCTACATTTTTAACAATGATATCAATGGGTGTTGGTAGTGTGTTGTTATTAATGATTGCAAGTCAAGTAGAAACTTTTCCAACACTGGATGGTTTAAATGTCCTTACCTTACTATGGTTAGGAGTAGTAAATACTGCACTAGCTTTTACACTATGGAACCATGCTCTTGAAAAAATCACAGCAACTTCTGCTAGTCTGATTAATTCAACTATGTTAATTCAAATTGCTTTGCTATCTTGGGTTTTTTTATCAGAAGCTTTAAACCTTCGACAAATCATCGCAGTTTTGATTGTCTTTGGTGGTGTTATGATGGTTCAAGTCTTTAAAAAACAAGGGCAAACACAAACATAAAACTGTGTATTACTCTGTTTGCATTTCGTCTATTGATTTGATACAATAATGAAGCAATTAAGGATGGTAGATATTATGCTATTAGATGTGCTATTAATGATTGTAGCAGCCTCGATAATTATTTTGGCTCTACTACAAAGTGGAAAATCAGAAGGAATCAGTAGTGCCTTTACTGGAAGTGGGGGCTTAAACCTGTTTGCTAACACCAAGGAAAGAGGTCCTGAAAAGATCATTGCCAACTTGACAATGGTTATGGGTATACTTTTCTTTGTGCTTGTAATTATTATCCGCATTGTATAGGCCATAGGCCTTTTTTTGTAGGAGAAAAACATGGACTTAAAACAACAAATTATTCAACATATTCATCAAAAAGAGTATCAAGCTAAAACAAATGAAGAGTTAGCTGCTTTTTTTAATGTACCGATAAAGGAAATAAACAGACTAGCAGAGGAAATCATTGACGAAGGTAAAGGTGTTCTAAGTAAAAAGAGCAAACTGATCTCACCGAAAATGGCTAACATGTTAGTTGGCACCATTATGATTAACGCAAAAGGGTTTGGCTTTTTAGTGAATGATGAAAGTGATGAAGATATATTTATACCAACACCATATGTAAAATCAGCCATGCATAAAGATGTGGTTATGGTTGTTAAACACACTGACAAAAACGAAGTGGTTGGTGAAGTAGTAAGTATAATTAAACGTGCAAAAACACAACTAGTAGGTACTGTAAAAATAAAAAACAAAAAAGCGTATTTAGCAAGCTTAGATACAAGAATGGATGATTGGATAGTTTTAAAATCAGACAACAACAATCGTCCAAAACGTGGTCATATGGTTGTTGCAAATATTGAGAGTTATGATCCGTTAATTGCATTTTACTCACATAGTATTGGTCATGCATCTGATCCTCAGGTTGATATTATGGGAATCTTGTTAGAACATGACATAGACTTAGAATTTAGCAAAGAAGTGCTTTCGCTTTCTAAGCAAGTATTAACAAAAAAGGACAAACAGCAACGTGTTGATTTAACTCACCAGTTAATTTTTACCATTGATGGTGAAGATGCGAAAGACTTAGATGATGCAATATCAATAAAAGAAACTAACGATGGTTATATTTTAGGTGTTCATATAGCGGATGTGTCGTTTTATGTAGAAGAAGATAAAGCCGTTGATCTTGAAGCACGCGAAAGAGGCACGTCAGTGTATGCTACCGATGTTGTTGTTCCAATGCTACCAGAAGCCTTATCTAATGGAGTGTGTTCTTTAGTGCCCTACGAAAGAAAATACACCATTTCCTGTGAAATGGAAATAAGCAAAGATGGGAAAATACAATCAAGCAAAATATTTCCAAGTGTTATTGAAAGTAAACAACGATTTAGTTACACACAAGTCAATGACATCATTAAAAATAGAGATTATGATGATGAACTTAAAGAGTATGTTTCAATTATTAACATAGCCAACACTTGTGCAAAAGCGATGCAACAACATCGTCAAAAGCAAGGTGATTTGGATTTTGTGAGTTCTGAATCCAACTTTATCATGGATAATGGAAAGGTTATAGATATCACTTTGCGCAAACAAGATGAAGCAGAACAACTAATTGAAAGTTTCATGGTTGCGGCAAATGAATCAGTTGCTCATTTAATGAAAATCCAAGGTATACCAACAATATATCGAGTGCATGAAAAACCAGATGCAGATAAGATACGAGAGTTCGCCAAAATTTTAAGCATGCTTGGATACTCACTAAAGGCAAACCCAAATAGTATTCATCAAAACCAATTACAAAAAGTACTTCTTAAGTTTAAAGACACGAATCTAGAACCAGTCGTGAATATGATTGCATTACGATCAATGAAGAAGGCAACGTATGAAAGTACACCGATTGGTCATTATGGGTTGGCTCTAGAAGATTATTTACACTTTACTTCACCAATTCGTCGTTATCCGGATTTGATTGTTCACCGAATGCTGCGTCGTTATTTGTTTGAACATGAACTAAAAAGTGAACAAATAAAGAAAGATCAAAGTAGAAACACAGAGTATGCTAAACTATCTTCTGAAGCAGAGAGAAAAGCTATTGATGCTGAAAGAGCAGTACAAGATATGAAAAAAGCAGAATACATGCAACAAGTCGTCAATGAATATTTTGAAGGTGTTATAAGTGGTGTTACAGGATTTGGTTTTTTTGTTCAACTATCAAACACAGTAGAAGGACTTGTTCATATTCAAACATTGAATGATGATTATTATCATTTTGATTCAGGTTTCTTTCGTTTAGTAGGTGAAAAAAGTAAGAAGGTATTTGCTTTAGGTGATAAGGTACTAATACAAGTTAAAAAAGCAGACAAAGAAAAAAGACAAATAGATTTTGTGTATAAAAAGCACGTTAAAGATAAGAAATAGATTGTAAATAGTTTATTGGAGGTGAGTTAATGAAAAAAGTGATTGCAAATAATCGTAAAGCATTTCATGATTATTTTATTGAAGATAAATTTGAAGCAGGGTTAGTATTAGTTGGGACAGAAATTAAATCGATACGAAAAGGTTCTGTTCAATTTAAAGATGCTTATGTTGATATTGTAAACAATGAAGCATACATTGTAGGCATGCATATTGCTCCATATGAGTTTGGTAATCGATTTAATCATGATGAGCTACGTGATAGAAAACTGTTGCTTCATAAGCTTGAAATAAAAAAACTTTCTAAAAGTGTTCAACAAAAAGGGTATACCATAGTACCTTTGTCTTTATACTTAAGTGAAGGAAAAGCCAAAATGGAAATAGCCTTAGCAAAAGGGAAAGCAAACTATGATAAGCGACAAACACTAAAAGAAAAAGACGCAAAGCGAGAAATTGAAAAAGCATTAAAGAATAAATATTAAAAATGATCGACAACAACTATCGATCATTTTATTTTGATTTAAGTTAGCGCCAGCCGCCACCGCCGCCACCGCCAAAGCCGCCGCCACTAAAGCCGCCACCACCGCCACCGAAGCTACCGCCACCACTTCCACCTTTTGAAGGTGGTGGTGTGCTCATACTTGAAGCAAGTGTGTTTATTGAACGGTTAAAATGAGACATAAATATCAAATGATTCATTGGAGTTGGTCCCACATACCAAGATGGTGGAGCAATCGCAATGTCCTCAAACTTCTTTGACCATTTATCGGTTACATTAAGTACATAAGCAAATGGAAGAATGTGATAGAAATACTCAGGATCATCATCCACCAATGCAATTAAACGATCTTTTTCTGCTAGTTCAATAAAGTTCTTTAATCCTAATATATCATTATAATAAGATAGCCCAAGTGCTGTTCTTTGGTGCATTCTAGCATTGACTAATAGTGCAATTAAGTACAACAAGTACAATACAAATACAATAAAGAACTGTGTTTCTGCAATAAAGGATGCACCTAGTACAATTAATGAATAAACAAGTAAAAGTAACACGATTCCGATAAAGCTAAGTGTTTTACCAGTTGCTTTATAGGTGTGAAACTTCCTTTGTACTAGTATTGTTACAACAGAAACAACTAATCCAATACCCCAAACAAATCCCATAATCATTAAGGCATCTATGAAATAGTACGTGATTTGATAATAAGAAAAAGCAAAATAAACACCAAGCATGCTTGGGAGTAAAAATCCAAACAACATTTGTAATCCATCAGAAACACTTGAGAAAATATGTCTTGCTTTGTTTCCAGTGAAATAGCGAGTTATGTTTCTTTGACCATGAACAAGAGTTGAATGAAAAGTGAATTTCAAATCATCGTTTGTTACTTCATCACTTTTTGAAAACAATTCTCTAAACACGGTTTTTTCTGCCGCAATGGTATCGTTTGGAAGATCTTGAACTTTTGTAAGTTTAATTGTCTTTTTATCAATTTCTTCAATTGTTAAATAACCATAGGCTGCCCAATAAATAATGAGTGAAATGACATCCTTTGAATCAGTAAATCCATCATAAATATAACCAACTTGAGCACTAGATAATGATTGTGGAGCACTAAATTGAACTGTTGGAACTGGTTTTTCATCTCTTCCAAACTTCATAAACATAAAGATGATAAAGCTAAAAAGCAACACACCATAAAGCAAACCAATGATGGAAGCATCAAGTTGATATGGATAATCAAAATATCCAGCTTCTAATTCTATATCGACTGTTAATGCTTCATAAGGATTAAAAATGGTTGTCGTTTCACCTGATAAAACATTATTATTAAATTCATATGTAACATTAGCTTGACTTACGCTACCATAACGACCACTATAGAAAAACACTTCTTCACTTGGTAGATCTTTAGGAAAGTAAATATCAAAGGTAATTTTTTCTGTTATCATGTCCCATTGATCACCTAGAATGTTAATGTAAAAACGTTGTCGTCCATCTAGTCGTAAATCTTTGGTGTTCATTGTATAGGAATAGCGATATTGCTTATCACCAGAAACATAAACACCTGCTTCACCTAAACGAAGTTGTACACCTTCTGCTTGACGTTCAAATTCATGAGGACCAACAATATCAAAATCGTCCAAAGGAAAAACATACCTCCGATTAACAGAAGTGCCATCTTCTAATTCCCAAATCATGTTGTATTCTTGAGGAAGATTAACAAATATTCCATAATACGGTGTATCAAAAGTCACATCCAATGTATGTGTAAAACGATATTGACCATTTTCATTCACAACGATTTCAACATGATGATGCTTTACAACAATATCATCTGCAGCTGAAACTTGTTGTGTAAAGAAAAACAACATGAATATTCCAAATAAAACGCTTAACCATTTTTTCATCGTATCATCTCCTTAAGAGCGATATTTCTTTGTATACCACATATATCCTTCATAAAGCAGAGTTACTAAAAAACCACCAATAATGATAAATATAAACATAAGTAACCCTGTTATGTTTGCAAATGGATCTTCATTTTGATAAAAAATAGAAAACAGTACACCATAAGCAACAACATAAAATAAACTCATAATTAGTAAAGATATTTTTCTTGATGTGAATGCATAAAGAAAAAACACGAGGCCTATAAAAGCAGACCAAATGGCGAGTCCAACTACATTTTCATTAAACAAATTCACATAGAAAACATATTCATAAAACACATAAAATAATAACAAACTTAAAGCAATGATCCCCAACCCAAGTAAAGGCGCTTGCTTTTTCATAGTTGTTTAAAACTGAACTTTCACATTTTGACGTTGTGAAGGATCTTCCACTTCAAAAGATTGACGTTTCTCAAACTTGAATATGTTTGCGACGATGTTGTTTGGAAAGCTCTCCACACGAGTGTTATATTGACGTACGGTTCCATTGTAATATTTTCTTGATTGAGCAATGTCTTCTTCTACTTTTTGTAGTTGACTTTGTAAATCCAAAAACTGTTGATTTGCTTTTAAATCTGGATAAGCTTCTGATAGCGCAAATAAACGACCTAACACACCAGAAACTTCTCCTTCAGCTTTCATTTTTTCGTCCATCGATTGTGCGTTAACCGCATGATTACGAGCATTGATTACTTGTTGAAGCGTTTCTTTTTCATGAGAAGCATAACCTTTTACGGTTTCAACTAAATTGGGAATTAAGTCATAGCGTTTTACCATGTAAACATCCATAGTAGAAAAAGCTTCATCAACTTTATTTCTCCAAGAAATAAAACCATTGTATGCACTTACTAACCAACCGCCAATGACGACTAGTATAATAAGTAAATAAATCCATTCCATAAATAATCCTCCTTATAAATAGGTTTTTATATGATTATTATAAATCTTTTACTATCAAACTACAAACAATTCGTTAGTTTGTACACAACCATCAATCAAGGCTCTTTTGTTTTTTGTGGGATATGATATAATACATACGCAGATGGGGGTGTCACGGTTTCGACAGGACTTAGTCTGATTCAAGGTGCAGTGGTGTGGCTACCTAAAGGCCAAACAAAAATAACTGGAAACAGATTATCTTTCGCTGCGTAATTAGCCAATTTAGCTAGCAGTGCATCAATTAGTGCTTATCCATTGGGCACTATGCGATGACAAACACAATGGATAAGGGGTATAAGTTGCTCTGCGCTTACTCTCGAAAATTTAAAGAGCACATCAGTACTTGTTTGTTCGTGGCTTAAGTGCTGAATATAAGTAAACGGAATAAACTGTAGAACTTTGAATGGGAGACACTTTCTGGACAGGAGTTCAATTCTCCTCACCTCCACCAATGAAACATCCAAACTAGAACAAGCTTCTAGTTTTTTTGTGGTTAAAGCAATAAATTGTCTTTTATTACTATAGTTGTGTATAGTTAAGAAAAGTACAAAAATTAGGAGGTTTTATGAAATACAACGCAACATCTGTGGATGAGTATGTGAGAGCTCTAAATGAGGATAGAAAAAGTATGATTCAAAACTTGAGAATGACGATAAAGGAGAATTTACCCGAAGGTTTTGAAGAACAGTTTCATTATGACATGATTACATATGTAGTCCCATTATCCATTTATCCAAAAGGGTATCATGCAAAAAAAGGAATGCCACTCCCTTATATTTCAATTGCTTCACAGAAAAATACAATTAATGTGTATCATTTAGGTATATATGCCGATGAAGAATTATTATCTTGGTATGTTTCATCGTATCAAGAAATGTTTAATAAAAACCCAGATATGGGGAAAAGTTGCTTACGGTTTAAAACAATCGATGAAAAGCAGTTGCAACTAATCGCTCAGTTAGCTAAGAAAATGAGTGTACAAGAATACATTGAACTAGTAGAAAACAAAAAAAATAGATGACCATGCAATTCAATAACACCAAAGAGTGGTATAATTTGCATAATATGAAGATGAGGATATAGTATGGTTGATCAGAATTTTATGTCTCAGTTATTTGAAGGTGTTTATGTTGTAGATAAGAGTCGAAGGATAGTGTTTTGGAATGAAGGAAGTGAAAGAATTACAGGGTATAAAGCTGATGAAGTTGTTAATCGATTTTGTTATCACAACATCTTGCAACATGTAGATCAAGATGGTAAAGAACTTTGCTTTAATGGATGTCCATTACACCATACATTAGAAACAAAAGCAGTCAATCATGGTCATGTGTTTTTGAAACATAAAGAAGGTTATCGAGTACCAGTATCGGTTAAGACAATACCTATGTTGGATAATCATGGTAATATTATTGGTGCGATTGAAATTTTTACAGATGAACGATTTCAAAAAAATATCATTAAAGAAAATGAATCACTAAAAGATGAATTAATGAAGGATCCCTTAACTCAAATTACAAACAGACGATATTTTGAGTACTCGCTAGAACAAGCAATTGAACAGCATAAACTATTTAATAAATCATTTGGGATTTTAATGTTTGATATTGATCATTTCAAACATATAAATGATACTTATGGACACTTGGTAGGTGATGAGATATTAAAAATTGTGGCTAAATCATTATCATCTAGCATTAAGAAAAGTGATATTATTAGTCGTTGGGGTGGTGAAGAGTTTATTGGATTGTTTGAAGTTGATACTGTTGAGGATCTTAAAGGTGTTGCAGAGCGTTTAAGAAACTTAGTTAACAATTCCACATTCACAACGAAAGAGAAATCTACAATATCGGTAACCATATCTATTGGAGGAGCACTTTTTAAAGCAAACTTAAAACACAATCATCTACTAGATCTCGCAGATCAAGCGTTGTATTTATCAAAAGAGAATGGAAGAAATCAAACAACCATAGCAAACTAATATGGTAGTTCTGTAAGTGAAATTACATCTTGTGTGTCACTTGAACAAGTTGATGTTTTTGCTAGAATTAAGCAAAAATATTGAGAGGATATAAACAATGGATAGCACTATTATTGTTTGTTTTGCTTTATTTTGATAAAGTGTATCAAGTGGAGGACATTATGACATTATACGATTTTAGATATCCACTTGCTAACAAGCAAGTCATTGATTTCAACGAGTTTGAAAACAAAGTAGTACTTATTGTTAACACCGCTTCAAACTGTGGTTTTGCACCACAATTTGAAGGGTTAGAACAACTGCATCAACAATACAAAGATCAAGGACTAGTTGTATTAGGTTTTCCTTGTGACCAGTTTAATCATCAAGAACCAAATTCTGCCCAACAAGCACAGGAAATATGCAAACTTAATTATGGAGTAACGTTTAGAATCTTTGATAAAGTAGAAGTGAATGGTGAAAACACTACACCTTTATACAAATACTTAAAAAAACAATATAAAGGGGTTTTTAAAAAAATACCTTGGAATTTCACCAAGTTTCTCGTTGGAAAAGACGGAAACCTAATCAAACGATACAATCCTACCATTACACCAAAAGCCATGGAGTCAGATATCGTCAAAGCATTAAAAAAGTAATCATATACTTTATATAGTAAGGAACCATTATGAGTCAAGAAACACTAAAAGCACTTGTTGTGCATTTAAAAGCACATCAATTTATTAAAGAAACGATAAAAAAAGACATGCTTAAATATGGGTTGAGCATGAGTGAATTTATGGTTTTAGAATTGTTATATCATAAAGGAAGTCAAACAATTCAAAGTATTGCAAAAAAAGTGTTGTTGACGAGTGGTTCAATGACGTATGTTATTAATCAACTTGAAAAAAAACAGATGATTCAACGAAAAAGGGATCCTCAAGATGGTCGAATAACTTATGTTTCATTAAATGAGCAGGCAAAAAGCTTCATGAAAAGTGCTTTTAAAGAACATGAAAAAATGATTGAGAAAATGTTTTCATCACTAGATGAGCAACAATTACAAATGTGGATTGCATCCAATAAAAAAATTGGCAAGATATTAGAAAATGAATTAAACAAATAATTGAAAATTGATTCAAATCAAGGAAGCGTATGCTTTCTTTTTTTATACTGTAACTAGTATAAGGAGGTAGTACAATGAAAACTACATTTCAATTAGAGACAGTATCTTGTCCAAGTTGCATTTCAAAAATAGAAGGGATGCTAAAAAGATGTGATGGTATTGAATCATCAGAGGTTTTGTTTAACTCATCAAAAGTGAAAGTGAACTATGACGAAAACATTGTCGATGCTAAAACAATACGATTTAAAATTGAAGATTTAGGATATCGAGTGCTCAGTGAAAAATAAATGGCTTAACGACAAGAGGATTGTCGCGATACTTTCAACTATTTGGATTGTTCTGATTTTTGTGTTGCATAAAACAGTAGGGTATACTGTATTATCAATTACTCTTATGATTGGGTTAAGTATATACGCAGGACATCCCATTTATAAACGCGCGATTTCATCCTTAAAATATAAAATAGTGAGCATTGATGCATTGGTTACTATTGCAGTTTTTGGAGCAATGATTATTGGTGAGTATTGGGAAGCAGCTGCAGTTGTGTACTTATTTATGATCGGAGATTTTTTAGAATCAAAGACGATTGAAAAAACAAGAAAAACAATTGCGACTTTACTAGATAAGCAACCATCAAAAGCTCGAAAAGTTATTGATGGACAGTATGAAGAAGTACTAGCTGAGAGTATTGTCAAAGATGATGAAGTTGTCGTGTTTGCAGGAGAGAAGATTCCTGTTGATGGAGTTGTTATCAAAGGATTAGCAGTAATCAATCAATCTAGTATAACAGGGGAATCAATACCCATTGAAGCAGAAGTGAATACGAATGTATTTGCGACTACAATTGTTGAATCAGGGTATGCCATCATTAAAACAACCGCAACAGTAGAAAACACAATTTTTGCAAAAATTATTGAAATGGTAGAAGAAGCACAAGATAAAAAGGCGAAACGTCAAAAACTATTAGAACGTTTTTCTAGAATATATACACCTTCTATTATTGTGTTAGCCATTTTTATGTGGATAATTACAAAAGACATTGCATTAGCATTAACACTTTTAGTTATTGCTTGTCCTGGAGCACTTGTTATATCGACGCCAGTGTCACTAGTTGCAGGGATTGGAAATGGTGCAAAGCATGGAATTTTATTAAAAGGGGGAGAATCCATTGAATCCCTTAGTAAAATTGATATCGTTGCATTTGATAAAACAGGTACTCTAACTATTGGAAAACCAAAAGTTGTTGATATGCTTTCATTTACAGATTTGGACGTAAAGGTTTTGGCTGCTGTTGGAGAAAGTCACTCACAACATCCTTTAGCTAAAGCGATCATTGAATATGCTAATGTATCCCATATCGATAAATCAGATACAACTGAGACATTTCATGGTAAAGGATTACGTTTTATCTATAAAGAAAATGAGTATTACTTAGGTAACCAAACACTGATGAATGAAAGAGGAGTTTCATTAATTTCGTCTTTAGAGGTTGTTAAAGAATATGAAGATCGAGCATCAACACTTGTTTATTTAAGTGATAATCAGAATATATTAGCTATCTTTGTTATTGAAGATCAAATACGAAAGGAAAGTAAAGAAGTAATTGCACAACTTAAAAAGAAAAACATAAAAACTGTGATGATCAGTGGAGATAAAAAAAGTGTCGCTCAAGCAATTGCTGATGATTTAGGTATTGATGAAGTTTATGCTCAAGCACTACCACATCAAAAAGGTGAGATATTAAAACAACTTCAAAAACAAGGATCAGTGGCGATGGTTGGTGATGGTGTAAATGATGCACTTGCTTTAACATTAGCGGATGTTGGGATAGCAATGGGAGGTGTTGGAAGTGATGTTGCTATGGAAAGTGCAGATGCTGTATTAATGAGTGATCATTTAATGTCAATGGTGTATGCATTAACTTTAGCTAAAAAAACAGTTAAAAACATGAACATAAACATTCTTTTTGCTATGCTTGTAGTTAGTGTACTGATAATAGGGGTATTACAAAGTACTGTTCATTTATCAATAGGTATGCTCGTGCATGAGTTATCCGTGTTATTAGTTCTTATTCATGCATCGATGTTGCTTAAAGTGAAACCTACGGTTAAACTAAGTGTGTAAAGTGAGGTAAGATTATGAATTGTATGTGTCATCATCATTCACATGAGTGTATTGCAAGAGTTCCTATCTTTGAAGAGCTAAGTGAACATGAACAAAAAGCAATTAGTGAGATTACAGTAGAAAAAACGTATAAAAAAGGAGAACAACTTTATAAAGCTGGAGACATGTTTTCTTATTTAATGGTACTTTCTAAAGGAGCAATTAAACTAAGCAGAATTGCTTTAAATGGAAAAGAACAAGTAACACGAATTGTACGTGCGGGTGACTTTATTGGAGAATTAAGTGTACTAAGCAATAAACCACAAAGAGATTTTGCGACGATACTTGAAGATGCAACTGTTTGTATCGTTGAAGCAGAGCGATTAAAACATTTAATGAATCAACAACCATCGATTGCATTTAAAATAATGGAAACACTAACAAATCGTTTAGATAATGCAGAAGACATAATTCAGTCAAATAGCATTTCATCTCCAGAAGAAAGAATAGCTCAGAAACTTTTGGAATTGGCTGATGAAAACAACGTTGTAAACTTACGTATAAGTAAGAAAGATTTCGCTAATATGTTATCCATCACTCAAGAAACACTATCAAGAAAACTAGCTTACTTTCAAAATAAAGGTTTTATTCACTTAGATGGGCAACGTAAAATTATACTCAAAGATGTCCAACGTCTAAGTGATATTGATTGACAATCCCAAACTTTCTAGGTATATTGTTTAAGTTAAGTTTAGAAGGAGATTCACAAATTGTTCAAAAATAAATTGACTGCTTTATTACTTATTTTAATCATAATTGTAGTAGTAGCACTTGCTTTTCTTTCTCAAATGGAAAGTAAACAAGCTAAAATGCTTAATACATTTGACTTAGAAAATAAAACGATACAAGAGCTTGTGTACGATTTAGAAAGTCAAACATTTGATCCATCGTTAAGTGCATCCATTACTAGTAAACACTTAGTACTTACAAATGAAGATGAAAGTGTTAAGATAGAACTTCCAGAAGATCAATTTTATGTAGCGTTTGCACCATACATAGCAACTACTCATCCATGTACCTATCATAATTTGACAACATGTCAAAGTGAATTAGCTAATCAAGAGTTTCATGTGCTAATTAAAGAAGATAACGAGGTTATCATTGATGAGATGATGACAAGTTTCGACAATGGGTTTATTGGTGTATGGTTAGAAAAAGATAAAGAATTTATTTTGGAAGTGACATACAATAATCTTATGGCAAAAACATTTATTAAAACTACAGATGATAGCAACACGTGCATTACAACACCATTACAATTAAAGTAAAAAGTACAATTTAGAGTTGTACTTTTTTTATCCATGGGATGTTTTAAAAATAAGTCGTTGAAGATTAGCAAGTGCAACAATCAATTTTATGGCATTTATTGATAATTTTCCTTGAGAGAATATAGAAAGTGTTAACAGTGGCGACTCCATAACACCTTTTTCAATCATCTTGTCCACTGACTGCAAGTTATCTTGATGTGGCATCATTTTCTTTTGTTGGGATAATACAATCTTAAGCAGTAGCTTACCTACTAATGTAGTTGATAAATGAGTAAGTGTGCTATCGATGGTAAAAGGATCACTACTATCAAAATGTTCTTTAGGTAGTTCTTTTTGAATTACTTTCGTAAAATCATAATCACTCATATTTATAATAGCTTGAGCACTTTCAAACATGGGGTAGTTATCTTTATATAGCCGTGGCTCTTCAATCGTGTTATTGTGAATAAAAATAGATTTGCTTAAGCGAATATCTTTGCTAGATGAACCAATGTGAATCGTGTATTTTCCATTTGCTGTCTCAAACTGTTTCTTAAAAGGATTGTAATAACTAAATGACTCTTCATGTAATGTAAATGTTACACTTTTTGTCTCTTTTGGATACAATGCAATTTTCTTAAATCCTTTTAATTCAAGTGCAGGGCGAACTAGTTGAGACTCATCGAAAGAAATATACAATTGTGCAGTTTCATACGCAAACAAATGGCTAACGTTGGTAAGTGTAAAAGAAACATTCATGATTGAGCCTTCTTTTTGAAGTAAACAATCATGATATTGAAAATCACTGTAGCTTAAACCATGACCAAAAGGAAAATGAACAGGAATATTAAATGTATGGTAGTATCGATACCCAACGAAAATGCTTTCTTTGTATAAAGCTGTGTTTGTCTTTTTAGCAAATGTATTTTTGCATGGGCAATCGTTGATAGATTTGATAAAGGTATCTGTCAGTTTACCACTTGGATTTTGTTTTCCTATAATTATGTCATAAAGAGCACTCGCTCCTGCTTGTCCTGGTAATGTTACATACACAATTGCTTTTACATGATCTATAAATGGTAATTCGATAGGAGAACCACCATTGATGATGACAATGATGTTTGAGTTCACCTTTGCAATTTCATGAATCATCGTAATTTGAGAATGGTTAATTTGTAAAGTGTTTTTGTCAAATCCTTCAGATTCCTCTTCTTCACTATAACCAACAAAAGCTAGTACAAAAGGAGCTAATTTTGCTTGTTCTATTGCTTGTTCTAAATCATTGGATGATGTTTGAGTATGTAAATCGTAACCTTTAAAATAAGAATGTTGTTTGTTGTTGCGATTACAAACATCAATAAACGATTCATATTGGGTAGGGTTAATTAATGATGAACCACTTCCTTGGATTTTAAACTTCTTGGCTAGTTCTCCTACAATCAACCATGGGGAGTCTGAAGTTATTGGTAGGATGTTTTTTTTGTTCTTAAGTAAGACTATACTTGCACATGCAGCTTTATAAGCTAAGGTATGGTGTGCATTGTAATTGGCTTTTTCTTTTGTTTTGTTTGCCTTAAATACGACATGCAATATCCGAGATACTTCTTGATCTAACTCTTTGATTGTAAGTTGCTTTTTTCGTAGTGCTTTTTTAACTTGCTTGTTTAACCCGATTGGATGCTTTGGCATCATTAATCCAGTACCCACTTGTAGTGCTTTCACCTTATCATAGCTTGCGCCCCAATCAGAAATTACCAATGCTTTTGATTGGAGGTTTTCTCTTAAAAATGTGCTTATCAAATAAGGATGTTGACCTGCATAAACACCATTAATTTTATTGTAGGAAGCCATGATAGTTGAAGGATTAGCTTGCTGAATTACTTTTTTAAATGCATATAAGTATATCTCATGCATTGCTTTTTCATCCACAATACTATCACCAAACATCCGGTTTGTTTCTTGGTTGTTTAGTGCAAAGTGTTTTAAACAACTCATGATTGAAGTGCTTTCTATTCCACTAACATATGCACTAGCAAGTTCTCCTGTTAAATAGGGGTCTTCACTAAAGTATTCAAAGTTTCTTCCACCTAATGGGGAGCGCTTGATATTGATTCCAGGTCCTAATACGATAGAAACTCCTTGATTTTTAGCTTCTTTTGCGATTGCTATAGCCACATCTTTGACAAGATTAACATCCCAACTACACGATAATGCAGCGGCTACAGGAAAACAAGTTGCTGGATAGCTATCGTTAACCCCCAAATGGTCAGCACCTTCTACTTGGTTACGTAGCCCATGAGGACCATCGGCCATTCTAATAGATGGTATGTTCAATCGTTCAATAGCGGTTGTATTCCAAAAGTCAGCACCAGTTGTTAGTGCAATTTTTTCATCTAACGTTAATTGTTCAATTAACTGTTTAATATCTTTTTCTTCCATAAGTCACCTTATCTTTTATAAACACAATTATTATGAAAACTAGACAATGTTAAATAAGTTATTGAAATGGAATGTGTACGTGTTAATTATACGCTAGTTTAACCATCGTTTAAATAAACAAGAAAAAAGAATCATTGTTTTCAACGATTCTCTTTATGTATTTTGATTACAAAGCTTTTTTTAATATTTCAATGACATCATTCTCATCAAGTGGTACTGCAGTTTTATCCAATCTTCCAATTTTAACAGCACTTTTTGCCATGGCTTCAAAGTGAGTATCATCGATATTCACTTCAGATAATGTCATTGGTATATTTAAGGATGCAAAGAATGCTTCAGTTGCATCAATTGCTTGTTTTGCAATTTCTGTTTTTTCTAGTGTTCGATCAATGTTAAACACGTTTATTCCATATTCTACATACTTGTCTAAATTTTTATCATTAATGGTATAACGCATCCACACTGGTGTTAAGATTGCCAACCCAACACCATGAGTTAAATCATAGTATGCACTAATCTCATGTTCTATAGGATGAACAGCCCATGCACCAGGTTTACCACTACCAGTTAATCCATTTAAAGCTAATGAACTTGCCCATGCTAAATTTGATCGTGCCTCATAGTTTTTTGGATCACTTATAGCGATAGGAGCATAAGTGATTACAGTTTTTAATATTCCTTCTGCAATTCTATCTTGAACAAACGCATGTGGTTCTTCTTTAAAGTAGTTCTCTAGAATATGAGAGAAAATATCAACTGAACCTGCGGCTGTTTGATAAGCAGGTAATGAATATAAATAGGTTGGATCAATCACAGAAGCAATAGGCTTCATGCTAGGGTGCCCAGTTCCTTTTTTAATGTTTAATGTTGTGTTTGTAATAACACCACCAGCATTCATTTCAGAGCCGGTTCCAGCAAGAGTTAGTACACTAAACAATGGTAGGGCATTTGTGATCTTTGATGAATCTTCGACAATATCCCATGGATCATTCTCATAATAATACCCAGCTGCCACAACCTTAGCACAGTCAATAACACTTCCACCTCCTACAGCTAAAATGAAGTCCACATTATGTTCTTTGCATAAGTTTGCACCACGTTCTACGCTAGTATGATGTGGATTTGGTTCAATATCACCAAATTCGATAATCGTATAATCACTAAATACTTCTTTTACTTGATCATAAATACCATTTCGTTTAATGCTTCCACCACCATATGCCAACAACATTGTTTTGCCATATGCTTTTGTTTTTTCTGGTAATTTACTTATAGCACCTTTTCCAAAAAGTATTTCTGTTGAAGCATGAAAATTAAAATTTTGCATTATTTCCTCCTTTTATTTTGAAACAACTTTATTTTTCCCGTCATTCTTAGCTTTGTATAAACGCTGATCTGCTCGATCAATAAGTGATTCAAGAGTATCATTTTTTAAATAAGCGGATACTCCAGCACTAATGGTAATTTGCTTATCAACACCAAAATCATGATGACGTACAAGTTCGACAATTCGCTGTGCAACATGATGGGCTTTTGATAGTTCAGTATTAGGGAGAACAACTAAAAACTCTTCACCACCAAATCGTCCAACAATATCGAAGCCACGAATTGTATCTTGAATAATCTGTGCAACCTGATACAACACTTTATCACCAACCAAATGTCCGAAAGTATCATTAATAAGTTTAAAATCATCGATATCAAGCATAATGACAGATAATTTGTGGGTTTTTGTTAGATGAGCGTTCAAACGATATTGTAATTCTTCTAAGACATAACGACGATTGAATATTTGTGTTAAATAATCCGTTGTGTTTTCTTGTTCTAGTCGAAGATTTTCAAAGGTTAATAGTTCTTCTTCGTTTTTTCGATCAGTGATATCAAAGACAATACCAGATACAAGCAATGGTCGATGATCATCACTCCATTGAGTTACTTTACCACGATCATAAAACCAACGGTAAGAACCATCTTTATGCTGAATACGATATTCTACTTCATAAATATTTTGAGGGTCTTTAAAAGCGTGGAGCATGCTTTGCATTGCTTTATCGTAATCATCTTTATGAAGTTTATCCGTAAAAAAGGAATAGTGAATATCTTGATCTAATTCACTCATTGAATAACCTAGTGCTTCTGTTTTTGCTTTGTTAAAAACAACATGTCCTGTTGGAACATCCATATACCAATGTCCTAAATTACCTGCCCAACCATAGGAAAGAGTTGCATTTTCACCTTGTTGTGCTAAAAGTTCTTTGTTGAGACGTTGGCATTGTGCTAGTTTAGTTTTTAAAGCATTGATTTCATTTTCGCTCATGTTTTATCTCCTATTCTTATTATAACGAAAAGTACACATGATTACACTACACATTGATGAAAAGCACTAAAAAGAGTATATTGTATGTGAGGAGATTAACAATATGAAAAAAACGATTTTGACTTTCTTTGTTCTTGCTTTTACCGTTCTGTTTTTTACACAATCCGTTAATGCTAACGCTGCAGAACCGCCAGTAATAACGATTGTTATTCCAACTAAAGATTCTTCGGTATTTGTTACTTTAGAAAGTAATGATGAAGTCATTGAAGGATACATGAGCAGGATTAAAAATGAGACGTATGCACGGTTTTATAATAGTCAGTTGCCTGCTGAACATGACTATACTTTTGCAAAGACTGTTACTTTAACATTTTACTTTAAACATGGATTAGACACTGAAAGTTTTAGCATAGAAAAAAACTTAGAATCACGATCATACAATCAAGTGTATACATTGGATGTTGAAAATAGAACATTAATGGAAGGTAAATCACTTTCAAGAAATTTATCACTTATTGGCATGCGATTATCGTTAACGCTTTTAATAGAAGGGTTAGTCTTTTATATTCTTGGTTATCGACACAAAAGAACATGGATTGCTTTTGTGCTTATTAATCTTTTTACACAAGGTTGGTTAAACTTCGATATTACTTTTAATTGGCAACCAAACTCTTATTTAATATTTAGTTTTGTTGTTATGGAAATACTTATTTTACTTGGTGAGTGGATAGTGTTTTTACTTACAGTTAAAGAAGGAAAGAAACTTAAGTTGGTGTTTACTGTTTTTCTTGCCAATGTATTGAGTTTGTTTGTTGGTGGATATTTGTTATTAAACTTCCCAGTATAAAGAAAAAGCCCCTTTGTCCAGAAGGGGCTTGTCTTTAGTTGCTGTAGTTTACCTTGCAGACACCGCTACTTATTTCGCGCTTTGTCCACCATAATCCAATTAGAATCAGCAATAAAGATATCAACTTATAAGGAAGGCCCGCCATTGGCAAGGCTATGACAGAAAAGGCAATACCGATACTTGCAAAAAAAGTAATCACGCATGTAGTACATCCATAGGTTAATACTCCAAATAATATCGAGAGAAAACCTAAGTTGGATCCTTTAGTATCTTTTCCTTTAATAGCTACATTTGCGGTGGATAATGAGAGTAGCAAGGCCGTCAATCCCGCCATCAATATATTTAGTCCAATGTTAAGGATGACTAAATATTGCCCATAGTCCATTTGCATTTGTGCATAGGACATGTTAAATCCGTCAAGTGTTGTATAAATAATCATAAAGAAAAGAAAAAATCCTAAAGTACGCATGACATATTTTTTTGTTTTAATAAGTTTTAAAGCTTCTTCAAACATCTGTACACCTCTTCCAACGATATGATTGTAGCATAGGCTTTTTTAATTGAGTATCGATATGCCCGTCAATGACATCATTGAAGTTAAAAATTAAAACACTCGGATACGACTCCAATATTTTTCTAAAAAGACATCGTTTTTCTCTCGAGCTCCATCTAAGTTCCCACTATAAAATACAGGGACATCAACATTATCTTTAACTAAGTTATCAATGGTACAAACAACAAGTGCATGCATGATGTACCCTGCAGTTATGTTGCTTGTTGGACCAACCGGTTGATCAAGCCCTTTAATTTTTGTGGCTGCATCACCAAAGCGACTATGATTATCAAGGACAATATCACATAGTTCAAACAAGCGCTTATTACTTTTATGACGAGCGCTTTGACCTTTAGAGTACTCAACACTTGTTATGCAAATAGTAGGTATACCTCTTTCTTTGCATTCCATTGCCATTTCAATAGGTACTGCATTTCTTCCTGAGTTTGATACGATGATAACGACATCGTTGCTTGTTGGTCGATGATAATCCAAAATAAGCTTAGCATAATCAGTCAAACGCTCGACATGCTCTGATTTTGTTACTTCGTGATTGCCACTTACACCATCTTCAATCATGGCATACAGCGGAACCAAGCCTCCTGCACGATAGAATACTTCTTCCGCAATTAAATGAGAATGGCCGGTACCAAAAGTATAAATCAACCCATCTTGTTTAATCACCAAACTCATTAATTGTGCAGCTTTGACAATGGTTTCTTTTTCTTGCTTTATTGTCTTTTGAATCAAATGCAATACTTCACTGTTAAATGTATCTAATATCATAAGCAAACCTCCATAATAAGTATATCATGGAGGCTTACTTTAACTAATAGAACTATAGAAAGTGGTTAACATTCTTTGTGCAAATTCGTTGTTTTGAGCTGCGGCATCTTTTAAGTATTTAATGCCTAAATCAGTATTTTTCTCTACATGTTGCCCTTTTAAATAGGAAGCACCAAGAATAGCTTGTGCTAGATCGTTTCCTTGTTGTGATAAAGCATATGCAAATCCTAATCCAATAAGCGGAAGTTTATACTCTTCAATAATACCAATCATCAACATGTTTATGTCATGGTCTTGTTCATTTAAATACGATTGGATAATTGCGGATAAAGAAATTGTTTGCTGTTGGGTTAAATGATCAGGAGCAGAAAGCTCTAAACTTGCAAGCACAATATCAAGTGATTTAGTGAAGTTATCATCAATGTCTTTATCAAATATTGACATATGCGCTTGTCCAAAGATAAGTGCTTGTAACACATTATAACTGGATGAATAAAACGAGAATTTTGCACGAATAATTTCTTCATTGTTTGGATGGTGTATTAATCCTAAGTCAAGCAAATCTATTGCAGTTTCATATTGCTGATTAAAGTGTAGGAAGCTTGCTGATTTAATATAATCAATTGCAGGATAACTTCCTTGTTTGTACTTATTAAGTATTTCCTGTTTTTTACTTTGGATATAATCGTTTTCTAATTTCATGGCCACTCCTTATTTTTTCCACCTATAAAAATCATTATAAGTATGTGTCTCAATAATGCAATGATATCGAAGCAAGTTTAAGCAAGTTGATAAAAATATGGGAAAAATCTGATGAGTTTTCCACAATTAGTAAAAAAGTATATAATATGATAGGATTTTGTAGGGAATAAGATATGAAGGAGTAATATGAAGAAAAAATTAGTAATATTTGATATGGATGGTGTATTAATAGATAGTGAAAGAATGAGTGATGCCTGTTGGCAAATTACTTTAAGTGATCATAATATTGCATTTACAGATGAAAAGAGAAGCCAGTTAGTGGGAATGTCCATTGAAAATGCTCATGTTTTTTTTAAAGAAGAAATTGGTAGTGCCTATACTTTTGATCAATTAAAAGAATACCAAATTAATGTTCAAAAAGAATATGTGAAAAATCATCCTATTACTGTCAAAGAGGGTATACTGGATTTGATTGATATATTAAAAGAGCATGATGTAAACATTGCCGTTGCAAGTTCCACAACAAAGCAACGTGGTATTGATCGTTTAAAACAAAGTGGATTGTATGGTATGTTTGATTATTATATTTTTGGTGATATGGTCAAACAAACAAAACCTGATCCTGAAATATTTTTAAAAGTAGTTGAACATTTTAACTATGATATTAAAGAGACTGTTGTGTTTGAGGACTCCTATTATGGTGTCAAAGCCGCAAATAATGCTAATATAGATGTTGTGTGGTTAAAAGACATGGTGGACATTGATAAAATGGGTGATGTATCTTATATTGAAAAATTTACAAGTGCTCATCAAGCCATTTCTTTAATGAAAAAACTTATATAATATAAGTTAGGAGAGCAAAATGGTTAAAACAAACAAGATTTACACGTACATTGTGGATAGTTTATCAGCCATGTCTATTGGGTTGTTTTCAACACTTATTATTGGAGTAATATTAGAAAACATTGGAAATGCTATTGTTGATATAAGTGTAGTATCCTTTGTAAGTGAGCCATTAGTTGCAATTGGTGTTGCGGCAAAAAGCATGGTAGGTCCTGCGATAGCGGTTGCGATTGCATATAAAATGAGCAAAAACTTACTTATTATTGGAGCCAGCAGTGTGGTTGGTCTTTTGGGGTATGCTAGCGGAGGTCCTATTGGAGGTTATTTATCTACCGTTATTGCTATTGAAGCAGGATCGTTGTTATCGAAAAACAACCCATTAAGAATATTGTTGGTACCATTTGTAGTGCTTGTTACAGGATATGTTTCAGCAATAACCCTTGGACAATATGCTGGATACATAATGCAAGGGATTGGAATGCTTGTTAATGAAACGACGACGACTCATCCACTAATCATGAGTATGTCGATAGCATTGATTATGGGAGTGCTACTAACATCACCATTATCAAGTGCGGCAATTTCCATTATGCTTCAACTAAGTGGACTTGCAGCTGGTGCTGCAACAGTTGGGTGTTGTGTGCAAATGGTTGGTTTTGCTAGTATGGGAAGAAAAGTAAACTCACTTGGTTCTACGATTGCTGTTGGTTTAGGTACGTCTATGTTGCAAATTAAAAACATACTACTAAATCCTTGGCTAATTGTACCTCCAATGTTAGCTTCAGTACTTATTGCACCAATTGGGACGATTATTTTTCAACTATCAAGCAATCCTGAAGGTGCAGGAATGGGCACGAGTGGTTTAGTTGGACCATTAATGATATTTACAACCATGGGGTTTACTACAACATCAATTCTTGGAGTTATCCTTGTCTTGTTTGTTTTACCCATTATCGTTGTACAACTGTTTTATCATGCACTATTAAAAAAGAATAAAGTAAAAGATTATCAACTTAAAATAGATATTGATAATTAACGAAGTTTAGTTAAAGCTACCGCAATTTTTGCGGCTACCTGTGCATTATTTATAACTAATGCTTTATTAGCAATCACTGATTTGCCATCAGTATGTTTATGTAAGTAAGCAAGTAAATAAGGAGTAACATCTTTACCTTTAATATTTTCTTTAATGGAAGAAGCAATGGCTTCTTTTATTTTTGTGCGAATAAAGTCAGGATCCATTTCAAACTCCTCTGGTATAGGGTTTGCTATGAGCGTTCCATTGGTGATTTTTAGTTTATCTTTAGTAAGAATAATTTCTGCTATTTCTTGTGCATCTTTTGCCATGTAATCAACAAGAAGTCCACTATCCCTTGTGTAAAAATCCGGGAAGGCAGTGGTTTGATAGCCTAATATAGAAACACCATGTGTTTCTAGCACTTCTTTGGTTTTTTCAAGATCTAAAATAGATTTGGCTCCTGAGCAAACAACATTCACATTGGTTTGAGCAAGTTCAAGTAAATCAGCGGACACATCCATGGTTGTTTCTCCATGTTTGTGTACACCACCAATGCCACCAGTCGCAAACAATTTGATGTTTGCCATTGCTGCAAACATCATGGTTGTCGCAACAGTGGTAGCTCCATCTTGTTTTGTAGCTAAGGTTGAAATGACATCTCGTCTGCTAACTTTTGTAATGGATTTGTTTGTTGCGAAATATTCAAGGTCATCTTGGTTCATCCCAACTAATATTTTTCCATTACGAATACCGATGGTGGCTGGTATAGCACCTTCTTTGTAAATGATATCTTCGCAAGCTTTGGCAGTTTCTAAGTTTTCAGGATAATTAAACCCATGAGATATAATCGTTGACTCTAAAGCAACAACTGCTTTGTTGGTGTTTAGTGCTTCCAAAACTTCTGGTTTAATTTGTAAATAGTCATTCATAAATTAATCCTCTTTTCCTAATCATACATTCATTATACTAAATAATCGTTTAATAATCTTTTAAGATTTTTTAGTGATAAGTGTTGTTGACATAAGGTGGTAATTTGATACAATATATATGAATATGTGCTCATATATTAAATTGAGGAAAGTTATGAAAACACCTACAAAATGTGATTGTCAAATCATTCATCATGATATTGTTGATGAAGTTAAAAAGCAAATACCAAAGAAAAGTGATATCGATATGTTGTCAAACTTCTATTCGGCATTAAAAGACCCCACAAGACTAAAAATCTTACATGCACTATTTGTGTCTAAAATGTGTGTGTGTGATATTGCGGCTTTGTTAAACATGACACAATCAGCTATTTCTCACCAGTTAAAAGTATTGAAAACTGTTCATTTAGTTGACTATGATAAACAAGGAAAAGTCGTTTATTATTTTTTAAAGGATGATCATATCCGTACCATTATAAACCAATCATTAAAACATATAAAGGAGTAACGCATTGAAGAAGAAGTATTATTTACAAGGATTAAACTGTGCTAACTGTGCAGTTAAAATACAAGATAAGGTTGCACAACTTGATGGTGTAACTTTATCTCATGTTGATTTTGCGGCAAGCACTTTAATACTTGAGTTTGATAATTCTCAAAAAGAAACTCAAATTGAAAAAAAGGCTAAGCAAATCGTAAAAGACATTGAACCAGATGTGCTGTTTTCTAACAGTAAACCATCGTTTGAATCTGAGCAATTTTTAAGTATTTCAAATAAAATGATGATGGTTGGTGGGTTGCTTTTTTTTATAGCTCTTTTTGTATCTGAACCAACGATTCAACTTTATTTATTTGTCGCTGCTTATGTTTTTAGTGGGTATGATATTTTATACAAAGCCTTTAGAAACACCATTAGCTTTCAATGGTTTGATGAAAACTTTTTAATGAGTGTTGCAACATTAGGTGCTTTTGCAATTAATGAGTACCCTGAAGCTATCACAGTTATGTTGTTTTATAAAGTAGGTGAATTTTTCCAAAATCGTTCAGTTGCAAAATCTAGACAATCTATTGTGGATTTATTAGAAATTGCACCACAACAAGCCACAATCATTAAGGATGACTTGCATGTAAATGTTCATCCAACAAAAGTGAGTGTAGGAGATATTGTGTATGTTAAAGCAGGAGATAATATTCCTGTCGATGGATATATTGTAGAAGGAGCTACTTCACTTGATGTCTCAAGTTTAACGGGTGAATCACAACCTGTGGATGTCATGATAAAGGATGAAGTATATGCTGGTTCACTAAACTTAATGTCACCAATTAAAATTTTAGTAACAAAAACATATGATCAATCTGCAATTTCAAAGATGATTGAGCTAGTTGAAGGGGCGTCTTTAAAAAAAGCAAAGACAGAAAAATTCATTACAAAGTTTGCAAAAGTGTATACCCCAATTGTGGTATTGTTAGCGTTTTTATTATGGATAATTCCTGTTGTATTTTTCTTAGAGCCATCAAATGTGTGGTTGTATCGTAGTTTGGTCTTTTTAGTAATATCTTGTCCTTGTGCACTAGTTATTTCAATACCGTTGAGTTATTTTTCCGCTATTGGTGTAGCTTCAAAAAAAGGAATTCTTATTAAAGGGGCTCAATATTTAGAGACATTGTATAATGTGGATACGATTTTATTTGATAAAACTGGAACATTAACTAAAGGAATCTTTGAAGTTGAAAAAGTAAAAGCATTCTTTGGCTATAGTGAACAAGAAGTTATCGATATTGCAGTTGCTGTTGAGAAACATTCTAATCATCCAATTGCAAAATCAATTACTCGTTCAATGAGTGCAAAAAACCAACTTCAAGCAAAAGAAATTAAGGAGCTTGCTGGATTTGGATTAAAAGCAACCGTAAACAACCAACAAGTTATTGTTGGTAGTGAGCGTTTACTTCAAGAGTTTGAAGTTAGTGTGCCTTTTTCAAATGAAAGATTCACAAGTATTTATGTCGTCGTTGATCAACAATGTATTGGTGAAATTGTTATGGCTGATCGACTAAAAGAAGATAGTGCCTTCGCGATTGAACAATTAAGAAAACAAGATATTCATAATTTGCTAATTTTATCTGGTGATAAACAGCCAATTGTGGATGCTATTCAAAACAAGTTAGGATTAAACAATAGCTATGGACAACTATTACCACATCAAAAACTAGATATTGTAAATGAAGTCATTGCTAGACAACCTTCTTTAAAAAAGGTTGCGTATGTTGGGGATGGAATTAACGATGCAGCAACACTTGCAAATGTAGATGTTGGAATAGCCATGGGTGGTCTTGGAAGTGACATTGCCATTGAATCAGCGGATATTATTATTGTGAATGATGAACCATCTAAAATTGCAGAGGTTATTGCTATTGCACGTAAAACTCGCAAAATAGTTATGCAAAACATAGTTATGGCTATGGGAGTTAAATTGCTTTTTCTTTTTTTTGGAGCGTTAGGATTAGCTACGCTTTGGGAAGCTGTGTTTGCCGATGTAGGGGTTGCAATCTTAGCTGTATTTAATGCGACAAGAATTTTAAAGCAATAAAAAAACACATCCAACGATGTGCTTTTTTGTGCCCTTCGTAGATTAGGCAAAAGCCTATGGGTGGGGGGAAACTACGAAGGACGTGATTATTGTACTACAAAAAGTATTGTTTGTCTTGCGTTTCCAAGAAAAAAGTACACTTAATTTATGAAATATTCACCAAAGAAAAACAAAAAATCAGCTTTTGGCTGATTTAGTCTTTTAGTTCTTCCACAAAGCTTTCAGCGTTATCCAAAACATCCTCAGCTTGATCTTTAATGTCATCATTTATTTCTTGCGTTAATGATGCTCTTCTAATGCTTAATCCCGCAAAATGCAAATCGTGTTTTACAATGAGTGTTGGTTGATTATCTGTCGTTTCTTCCTCAGCTTGATTGCTTACACCAGCATTTTTTACGGTACCAATGGTTTTAACAACCCAATTATCAGGAACAATAATGTCTATTCCAGAAAAATGAGCGAAAATCTTTAACGTACCAAGATTATCTTTTAAGGTAGCGTTTCTAAAATCAATGGCTAAACCTCCAAAACTAGCAGCCAATGATTCTGTCTCAAACTCATCAGTAATTATAACTTTATCACCAGTGAACTTGTATTTCTTATTATAAGGCTTCATTTTTTTGTTTAGTAAGTTTGCTGAATAGGCTACTGCCGTTGTGGCTGTTAGAGCAGTTAAAGCACCTATTGTAGCAAGTACATGTTTTTTCTTCATAAGGCAATCCTTTCTTTATGTTTTTACTTAATTATTGTATCATATTAAGGGATTGATGATAACTTATACACTGTGTTATTCATATACATACACCAAAAAAGGAGAATTATGAAACTATATATACGACAAAAACTGTTTTCTATTGTCGATAAATTCACTATCAAAAATGAACACTTAGAAGATATTTATTTTGGACATGGTAAGTTTTTTACTATTGCAAAGCAACTTACGATTACGGATAATGATAATCAAGAAGTGCTCTTTCTAAAAGAACAATTGTGGCACTTTTTTCCACACATTGATGTTCACATGAAAAATCAGTCATCTTTTTTAGTGAAGAAGAGGTTTGCATTTTTTACTCAAAAATATGAAATAACTTCGTTAAACTGGGAAGTTGAAGGAAACTTTTGGGCACATCAATATCGTATCTTTAATGAAAATGGCACTATCGCTACAATTGAAAAGGCATGGTTATCGTTGAGTGATTATTATGAAGTCGATATAGTCGATCCCAAAGATACATTAGCAATCTTAGGTATCGTGTTAGCCATTGACATTGCCATGAGTAAAGCTGCTGCTGCAAACAATTCATCATCGCATTAGGAACAATTAAATCCATTTCATATAATAGAATAACCCAACCAAAAGCATATGAAAGAGTGGATTTTTTGTGATTATATTTGCAACACATCAAAATTGTATGTATAATGAAATAGTAGTAGACTACAGAAAGGAATAGTATTATTTAATGCAAGGAAAAGTTAAAAAGTTCAACAAAGAAAAAGGATACGGCTTCATCAAGTTAGAAGACGATCGCGATGTTTTCTTCCACTACTCACAACTAGTGATGGAAGGATACAAAACCATTGAAGAAGATGCAGAAGTTGAGTTCGAATTGGTTAATGGTGAACGTGGTCTTCAAGCACATAATATTGTTAAGCTATAATCAATAAAAGGTTGGAAATCCCAACCTTTTATTTTTATGATAAAATAATGCATGGAGGAAGTATATGGCAAATTTATTATCGTCAATTTTTAATTTCGATAAAAAGAGAATACGTGAAATTGAAAAGTTGGCACAACAAGTCGATGATTTAAAAGATAAGTACAAAGCAATGTCTGATGATGAGCTAAAGGCTCAAACAGATATATTGAAAAAGCGATTAGAAAATGAAAGTTTAGATGACATCATGTTTGATGCTTTTGCCGTTGCACGTGAAGCAGCACTACGTGTCATTGGTGAGTATCCATATTTTGTTCAAATCATGGGTGCTATTGTTTTACATCAAGGTGATATCGCTGAGATGAAAACGGGAGAAGGTAAAACCTTAACTTCAGTGTTACCTGTATACTTAAATGCACTTACTGGAAAAGGTGTGCATGTTGTTACTGTCAATGAATATTTAGCACAACGTGATGCAGAGTGGATGGGACAAATTCATAAGTTTTTAGGTTTAACCGTGGATGTTAATGTGCGTTCAAAATCTGCATCATTGAAACGTAAATCCTTTGAGTGTGACATCACATACACAACCAACGCTGAAATTGGATTTGACTATTTACGTGATAACATGGTAACGGATGTCAAAGAGCGTGTGTTGCGTAACTTAGAGTTTGCCATTGTGGATGAGGTTGACTCCATTTTAATTGATGAATCAAGAACACCACTTATTATTTCTGGTGGTCAAAAGCAAACAGCTAACCTTTATCAACAAAGTGATCGTTTTGTTAAAAAGCTTGTCGAAGGTGAAGACTATGAAATTGATGTTAAAGCAAGAACAGTTCAACTTAGTGAACAAGGTGTAGCGAAAGCAGAAAAGACATTTGGTGTTAATAACCTATACGATCTTAAACATACACATTTAGTACATCATTTGCATCAAGCATTAAAAGCAAACTACATCATGATTAAAGATATCGAATATGTCGTGCAAGAACGACAAATCGTTATTGTGGATCAGTTTACAGGTCGTTTAATGCCAGGTCGTGCTTACTCAGATGGTTTGCATCAAGCGATCGAAGCAAAAGAAAATGTACCAATTAAACAAGAAACAACAACAATGGCAACCATCACTTATCAAAATTTCTTTAGACTTTACTCGAAACTTTCAGGTATGACTGGTACCGCAAAAACAGAGGAAGAAGAATTCTTAAGTATATACAACATGAGAGTGGTCGAGATTCCAACAAACAAACCAGTTATTCGACAAGATTTATCGGATGCAGTCTTTGGGACTAAAAAAGCAAAATATGAAGCTTTGGTTAGTGAAGTTAAAGAACTACACGAAAAAGGTCAACCTGTACTTGTAGGTACGATTGCAGTTGAAACAAGTGAATTTTTAAGTAAAATGTTTAGTCAACGTAAAATTAAACATGAAATACTAAATGCAAAAAACCATGCTCGTGAAGCTGACATTATTGCTAAAGCAGGACAGAAAGGGTCTGTGACTATTGCCACTAACATGGCTGGTCGTGGTACCGATATTAAACTTGGCGAAGGTGTACGTGAATTGGGTGGTTTAGCTGTTTTAGGTTCTGAAAGACATGAATCACGTCGTATTGATAATCAGTTACGTGGACGTTCTGGACGTCAAGGAGATCCAGGGTATTCCCGTTTTTATGTTTCTGTACAAGATGAACTGATGGTTCGCTTTGGATCAGAAAGAATGGAAGGCGTCTTTAAAACATTAGGCGATGTTCCTATTGAATCAAAGATTATTACCCGTTCTATTTCTTCTGCACAAAAACGAGTGGAAGGTGTTAACTTTGATGTTCGTAAAACATTGCTTGAATACGATGATGTCCTTCGTCAACAACGTGAAATTATTTATGAACAACGCAACTTCTTATTAGAAAACACAGATGTTCATTCAATTGTAAAAGACATGTTTGATCGTGTTGTGTTAAACATTGTATCATCTTATACCGATAGAACACCAAAAGAACCTGTTGTGGATATTGATGGTGTGCTAGAAGCGCTACATAAAATGGGATTTGAAGATGCTAACTTAACAAAAGCACAGTTAGCAAATCAGTCGCTTACAGATATTGAGAAGATAGCGACCGATGCCGTATGGACATATTATGATAATAAGATTGACGAGTTTCGTTCACAAATACTACCAATAGAGAAAAACTTAGTGCTTCGAATTATTGATAGAGCATGGGTTGAACATATTGATACGATGAGCAAATTAAGAGAAGGTATACATCTACGTTCTTATGCACAAAATAATCCTCTTCAAGCATATGTTAGTGAAGGCTTTGAAATGTTTGAAGAGATGATGCATCGTATATCACAAGAAACAGTAACTTATTGTATTAATGTGAAGATTGAAAAGAAATAGAGGGACATTATGGAGTTATATGAACTAAAACAAAACATTGAAAATGTAGTACATAAGCTTAACCAGCTTGGAGACTCTCTTTGACGTAGCTGCTAAAAAAGAAGAAGTAAAAAATATTGAAGATCAAATGAGTGCCTCTGATTTTTGGGATGATAATCAAAAAGCCAATAAGCTTATTGTAAAAAATAATCAACTAAAGAGTATAGTGGATACATACGACACATTGAAAGCATCCTTTGATAGCCTTAAAGAGACCGTTGATCTATTAAAAGAAGCATTTGATCAAGAAATGAAAGAAATGGTTGAAGAAGAATATCAAACAATGATAAAGATGTTTGATGAGTTTGAAGTCAATGTACTACTTAGTCATGACTATGACAAAAGTAGTGCGATTGTGGAATTACATCCAGGAGCCGGTGGTACGGAAAGCCAAGATTGGGTTTCCATGCTTTATCGTATGTATACACGTTGGGCTGAGAAAAAAGGTTATAAAGTTAGCGTGCTACACTTTTTAGAAGGTGAAGAGGCAGGAATTAAATCAGTATCATTTTTAGTTGAAGGACATATGGCCTACGGTTATTTAAAGACTGAAAAAGGGGTTCATCGTTTAGTTCGTATTTCGCCTTTTGATGCTTCTGGTAGAAGACATACTTCTTTCGCGTCAGTGGATGTAATGCCGCAGTTTGATAATGAAATTACGATAGAGATTAATGATAGTGACATTGAAGTAGAAACAATGCGTGCTAGTGGTGCTGGTGGGCAACACGTTAACAAAACAGACTCCGCTGTTAGAATTACACATATTCCTACAAATATTGCGGTGACCTGTCAAGCAGAGCGTTCACAGCTAAAAAACAGAGAAAAAGCTATGAACATGTTAAAGAGTAAGTTGTATCAAATTGAAATTGAAAAACAAAATGAAAAGCTAGCAGACATTAAAGGAGAACAAAAAGCCATTGAGTGGGGAAGTCAAATCCGGTCGTATGTGTTTGCGCCATACACATTAGTCAAAGATCTACGTACTCAAGTAGAAGAGGGTAATGTAAATAAAGTGATGGATGGTGAACTTGATGCCTTTATCTATGCTTCGTTAAAAATGAATGTAAATTAACAAATAAAGCACACTATCTGTGTGCTTTTACTATTAAATAAAGAACAAATAGTTAAAATATATTGATTTTTGACAATGGTGTTTACTATAATTAAACTAACAAAATAAAGGACCATCATATAATAATGATGGGTAGGGGAATTTGTATGAAACATGCATTAAGAAGATTTTTTGTATTAGTTTCGGTTTTTTTGCTGTGTGCAAATAGTGCGCATAATTTACGACTAGTACAATCACAAGAGCAAGGTTCTAATAATTTAGTGGATATTGTGATTGATGAGGGACAAGAGGATTTATCAAGCTTATTTGATAGTATTGACCGGTTTACTCAATATGGTCTTGCGAAAGTTTCTAAGCAAGTAGGTGTGTTTAGTGAGGAATGGGATGGATATATAATTGAACATCCAATAATAAAATATGGCCTCATTAACACTAAAGGTGAACTTGTATTAGATGTTATCTATAATCAAATAAATGATTATGATGAAAACTATTATGAAGTATATATTGAACATGATTATCAGTATACATCAGGGTTAGTTTCTAAAAGAACAGGTGAGATAATTATTGAACCTAAATATTCTTGGTTACCAAACCTATTTGAGAACAATTATGCTGTTCTTCATTATGTAGACTTATCAGAAGAACAACACAATTATTACGCTGAACTGTTTACAACGAAAGATAATATAATTAAAAAAGCAGAATTACCAACTGAGTTAAGTAATTCTAAGGTTAACTGGTTTTGGATAAATGAATTATCAGAGAATCTTTACATGGTTAATGCATCGGTCTATATTGATTTAAGTGAAGAGCTAGGTTTAGGTGCTGGAGGATATGGTTTTGATACTCGTTGGTTAACGGATTCAGAGTTAAACATTATCAATATTGATGGAATTAGTAATATTCAAGAAGTATTTACTTATAATGATTTAACGTACATATTAACCTATGAGTGGTTTGAAAATAATCCTGAAAAAAGCTCAAGTGCAAATATATATGTAGGTGAAATTATTGATGGAGTTTATGAGTATGAGACGATTGCTAGTGATGTACCGTATGCTTGGTATAATCGTAGAAACGCAACGATAGAATATGCTCAAAGCCATAACAATTGGAGAATGCTAGAGTATAATCTTGAGACACAAACCGTTGTGATGCGTGATGATTGGAATAATCAAAGTACATTTGAAATACGTAGCATACCAAATTTGGTATTTAGACATAATTGTAATAACGATGATTTTTCGTGTAGTTTAGAAGCGTTTGAAAAAAATGATTCAACACATACAAACAACTTATTTGAAGGTAAGAATGTATCATGGATAAATTATCTTGACACGAGTACATATGAATTGCATTTATCAAATAATAAAAAGAACATATTTAGAAAATCCACAGTAAATGGTTCAGATGCATATTTTTACTTGTTGGAAAATGATTATGACGGTTGGGCATATATTGAAGATGATATGTTAACATTAAACAATTGGATAAATGACACAAACTTTACAACAGTAATAAATATTAAAGATGTTAGCTCAACAATACTATCTGAAAGCGATAGATATATTGTTAATAATCTTAAAGATACATGGTCTTACTCACAAGGTAAATACTTATTTGTTCAAACGTATAACAGTGACAATGGCACATTTAATTCATTAGTCATGGATATGCAACTTAATAAAAGAGTGCTGGATAGTGTCAAAGATCTTAGTGTTGTTTTTTATGATGATATGTTATATGGATCTTATGAAGTTGCAAGCAAGCGACAAGGATTTATTTATGATGGGGTACTTAGATTTTTAAATGCGAGTTGGTTTACACTATTTAATGACTATGGATTTTCGAAATATTACTTAAACGAAAGCGAATATTCTGTAGAAGGAATCATAGATAGAAATGGAAGAGTTATTGTAGAAGCAAATCAGGTGAATCCATATTATGATTATGATGGACAAGGTAATCATGTTTTTACTTCATTTAATTGGAATACTATAGATGATAATTATATTTATGAGAGTTATTATCATTATTTAGACAACATGGGTGAATTAACAACATATGGTCCTTATAGCGAGTATGTGAGATTTGAGAAAAATAAACCTACTAAATTAAAAAATAGTGATAGTGAGTATCTATTTATAAAAGATAATCAGATGCTGACACACATTAACGAAAATTTAAAGAATGCAATTCATGTTTCTGATTATTTAGGTGGGTATATTACCTATAGTAAAGAAAGTGGTGGTACTACTGAGAAATTTGTTATAAGTGAAACAGAAGGGCCTTTACAGATTGATGCAGCAGCAGAGGTTGTTGGACGATTTGTTTCATTTAATAACAATGATGATGAGAGTGGTGTATTAACTGTAGTTAAGTATATTGAGTCAATAGATAATGAAGTCATAAACTATTTAGAAGTTGATGAAATTTTTACTACGTTTGATAATGTTCGTGTGGTTAGTGATACACTTTATTTACAAAGATACGAGAATGATGGGCAGTGGAGAAATAGAGCGATTTTAGTTAATCTAGATAATGATGAAGGATCAAAGTTTAGTGTTTTTGAAAGTGTAACTATTGATAGTATCAGCTACGATGTACAGGATGTGTATGAGTTTAGCCCTGATGATGATGCTACATCAACAGATGGCTTTTATTTAGTTCGTGTACAAAACAGTGAAAGTGATTCAAGAGTGGGGGTAATTGATGGAAATGGAAATATTATAATATCACCAATTCATCAAGGGGTTTATGCATATAAGGATTACTTTATTATCGAAAACGGAGAAAATAATAATAGCTTGTATTCAAGAAGTGGTGATATTCTGCTTCGTGATGCTAATGGAGATGAAGTAACTTTCAATCATGTTGAACTTCATGATGAAAAGTTCTTAAGAACATATGCAATTGATCTAAAGGACAATACTAACACTAGTGTATCTTTCTATTTAGATGAACATGAATTTAAATACTTGGGAGAGTTTTATTTAGAAAAAATTGAGAATACTGAGTTGTTTAGATATCAAGTGTATGATCTAGAAAGTGATCAATCATATGTTGGGATAATAAACAGTAAGGGTGATACTGTCATTTCTCATTTAGAGAAATACAATAGTTTCGAGCTTGATAAAAAGAATCAACTTATTATTCCGTGGGGTTGGTATGAGGATGATTTAGGGAATCAAGTGAGTTTAGGTGGTCTTTTTGATATCCAAGGAAATGTTATTTTACCAAAAGATTATCAAATTGAGTTAGATTATGATAGCAGAGAGATTGCCATTGATAAAAACGGTTTTGTACGAGTGAATAAAAATAATGTATACAAGCAGTACTACTTTGATGATGCTGAACAACAATGGGAGTCTCATCAGCTTGGAACTACCAACATTTTCCATTTAGCAACTAGAAAATTAGTTTTTGATTCGAATATAGTTTTAATAAATAAACTCCATAACAACGATAGTTTCTATCATGTTAATCGAGTGGAAGTAACTGATGAAGAATTTTCTACTGAAAATGCTCAACAATATGGAGATAATCGAGTTGTAGAAATTGATGGTATCGAATACATTTTAAAAACTAGTTTAGCATTATATAGTGATGATTTTGAAGAAGTTGTTCCATTTGGTGACTACAATTCTATAGAGGTTTTTGAGAACAATGAGCAATATTTTAAAGTTACGATTTCGGATGGAAGTCAAGAACTTACTGGAATTTCAAATCAACGAGGAGTTTTGGTTGTTGAGCCAAAGTATAATTTTATTGAGTACATTAAAGAATGGAACTTGTATATTTTCAACTCTCAAATAATTGATGAACATCACACTATTATCCATGAGGAGTCACTTGTGGTAGATGCAAACTTTGAATCAATATTTGAAAACAGCTATCATCAAACACAATACAACTTTGATATGGAATGGTTGATCCTCAGCAATAGAGAAATAATGACAACCAGTGAAAATGAGGAAGTTGACGTTATGTTAACGGGGTTTTACGATCTAAAATCAAAAACATTGGTAGAACCTCAATTTGAGCACATAAACTATCATGATAACTCAACAAGTAATGCGTATGTTGTTAGAAAGATAAATGGTGTAAAAAGCATACAAACGCATTGTTTAGAAATCTTTAATGGAGAGGAAATGGTTGAAGAGTGTTGGCAAAATATAGATTATGACAGTTCATATGGCATAATTAGAAAAAATGGCGAGTATTTGTTAGAGCCAATCTATGGGTATATTTCAGAACCTAATAGCCAAAACTATGCAACGTTTGGAGAAATTAAGGAAATCAAATATTTTGATGAGTATTATGAAGAGGAATTCATTATTTATAATAGAATCAATGCAGGCTTAGTGAGTCTTGATAGTGGGGTTGTTGTTGAGCCAAAATATTCCCGTTTTGAACCAACAGAATACTCACGTGATCATAGTGATCCACCTATCTTTGATAAAAACAATCATATTAAGGTTATTATTGAAAATATGACGGAAACGGATTGGTATTATCGTGTTGGTTTAATTGATAAACAAGGTGAAGTTGTTGAGCCAAAATACCATGATGTGTACTTTTTAGATGGAAATTATTACATGCGTGCAACAAATGGATCTTGGATTATTCGTAACGCAGTAACAAATCAAGAGATTAATATTAACTTGGACGAGCTAGAAGTGTATGTAAGTTCAATTGAGATGCTCGATGATTACTTTATTATTGAAAGTAAAGAATTCACTGAATTTGGAGAGTACTCTGACTATGCTGTATTTACCAAAGATTTAGAACCGCATATTGACTTTGGTCATAGTTCAATTCGTTTTGATGGTACTTATTGGTATTTAGAAAAGTACAATGAACTGTTTAATGCTTACCAATATGCAGTAATGAACACCGATTTAGAATATCTTGTACCATTTGAAAATAAATATGATAGTTTAGGAGAGTATGTAGGTGGATATGCTATTGGACAAAGTGGCCAACGCCAATCTACACAAGAACAAGACGAAGATGAGTCGTTATTCAATATGTTCTTTACTAAGGTATCAGCTAATGAAGACGACGACTTTGTCTTAGACATCTTAAATGAACAAGGACAAGTTGTTGGAGATTTAAGTGATAAGTATGACAGTGTTACATTATTAGGGATGGACGGGGACGATGTTAAAGCATTGGTTGTTATTGATGGTAAATACTATATCGGTACACTTGTAACTAATGAAGTTGAAGAAGAAGAGATTATTGAAGTAACAAGTATCGACATTTTACAAAGCACTATCAGCCTAAAAGTTGGTCAAACAGCTCAATTAGATGGTGTGATATTGCCAATTAATTACACAGAGAGTGTTTCACAATCTTGGAGTAGTGATGATGAAAGTGTTGCTGTAGTAGATGGAAAAGGTCTTGTTAAAGCTGTGGGAGTTGGTACAACAAAGATAAACTTCTTAGTAAATGATTTTGTTGCTTCTACCATGGTTACTGTGTCAGCTCAATACGCTGCACCACAACCACTTGATGATGCTCAACAAAACTTCTATAATCAGTTAGTCAATGCTCTAAATGGAGATGTTGAGTTAACGGATGAACAATGGTTAGATTTGTTGACAACTTTAGTAGATAATATGGATCTTCTACTTTACTTCAATGATGAGCAGTCTGAAAGACTTGAAGAAGTGTATCTAAGGGTATTTGCAGACAATCTAACATACAACTTTGATAATGGTGATAACTTAATTGATAAGGCTGTAGGATTTATTTTGGCAAGTGATTTACAAAGCTTACTTGATAAAAAACAGGTAGTCATCAATGTTAAAATAGTAAGTGAACTACTTGATACAGATAAACAACAAATCGATAGTTTTATTAGTAGTCGAAACTATGATGATACGTTGTTCTATAGTTTTGATGCGACTTTTGCTCAAACTATTGATGGATTAAGTGTAGAACCAATTATTGTCCGACCTGTAATGTTGAGAAAAGCAATTCCTGATTATTTAATGAATCAAGGAAACTTACAAGCCATTACAATTCACAATGGTATTTTAGAAGAGATGGTAGTTGAGACAAAAGAAGGTGCATTTATACTTAGGAGTGATAAGTTCTCTGCATTTAGTGTCTTTGCGCCCAAACCTGCACCATCAAGCTCAACCGATGATCCTGTAATCGAAGATAATGATACAGGCTCAATTAGTTACCTATGGTGGATTTTAGCATTAATAGCTGCTCTGCTAGCTGGTGGAGTTACATTATTTGTAAAAAACAAAAAAGAAGTAGTAGAATAGAACGGTTTTGTATATGAAATAAGCAAAAAAAGATTTCTTTATTGTTACAACACAGATAACTTTGTGTTTCTAGCAATAGGAAATCTTTTCTTTAGGCTTGAATACTCAGAATTAAATTAAACAAAAAAAAAGACAGCTGAGCTGCCTTTTAGAAACAATTTATTAGTAAGAAACTTGATAGTGATCCAATAACGCTTTTTCAGCTTCTTCACACCACACATCGTTGTTAGCTTTGCAAATCTTTGCTAACTTGGCAAACAATTCATTGTCACTTGCTAGCTTTTCAAAATCTTCAATCGCAACTAAATCCATTTCGATGTGAGGGTATATCATCTTTTTCCCTCCTGGAATGTTTGGTAAGTTTAAGATAGTATCAGGCACTACATTAAGACCACCAATATGAGTAATCATATACGATGGGTTTAACTTACCCTGTGATGACAATTCTAACGATTCTTTCATGTCGTCGGTTGAACCACCTGAAGTTCCAATAATGTGAGTGCTGCTGTAATGAACGTTGTAATAATTAACAGGAACTTTGAAATCTTTGTCTGTTGGTCCTGCAAAGAAGTTTAAACAACCATCGTTACCTAAAATGTCATCAGCTTGTTCAAGTAGTGGTGCACTAGCTGCATACACAAACACATCATCATACTTCTCATTATTCGATAAATCGATAAGTGTTTGAGTAGAATCACTACTACGAGTATTCACATAGTGTAACTCAATTCCTTTCGATTTGGCATCTTCTACTGTAAGAAGTTTTTTAGCTCTTTCTAAACGTTGTTCATCAATATCAGTCACCACCACTAATTTTGGTTTGTATGGGCCATTGATAGCATAATCAATAGCACCAATACCCATTGGACCTGCACATCCTAAGAGTGCTAGATTTCCATTTGGCTTAATTCCCATTTTGTGTTCATAAACATAAGGAGTAGTATGGAATGACGCATGGTATGCACCAATGATGCATGACATAGGTTCACTTAAGGATGCATTGGCGAAGTATGATGAATGATAAGGCAATACACCATCTAAATCAATCGCAATTTTAGGTATAATGCAATACGTTGCATTACCTCCAAATGTTGGATAACTATAGCCTGATGAGTATCCTGATTCAAGACCCATGGCAGGTTGTAATACAAACTTCTGATTGACAGAAAATTGATCCTGTAATTCTTCCCCCACCTCAACGATAACTCCTGCAAACTCATGGCCAGTCATTACTGGGTTTTCTTTGATATCGCTTGGTACACGTTTGTGATCCTCACCTAGTATTGCTGCTTTGTAGGTAGATAAACAAATACTATTAGAAATAATCTTGACTAATAATTCATCCTTGCCTATTGGTGGAAGTTCAAACTCTCTAAGAAATACATTGCTTTTGCCACCAATGACTGCTGCTTTTGTTTGCATAGTTAACTCTCCTTTTTATGAAACTAATTCTAAGTACAACTCTTCAAGTTGTGGATCATTCATGAAATTGTCAATTTGTACAATTCTTGTGTTTGGATATTTAAGTCGTGTTCTCTCTACTAAACTTTTATGAGTTACAATAACATCGGTTTCTGAAGGTACTTTTTCAATAGCTGCATTAGTAACTTGCTTTTGAACACCCGCTTTTTCTAAACGCTTTTTAAATGCGTTAGCACCTAATGCACTGCTACCTAAACCAGCATCACAAGCAAACACGATTGTATTCACTGTTTGAGAACTAGTAATCGGTTTATAAATATTCTTTCCTTCTTCTTTCATTTTCTTTGAGGCTACAGAAGCTTCTTCTAGTTCTTCATCTGAAGGGCCTTTTGATGTTTTAAGAATAAAGGAGGCAAGTAAGAAACTAACTGTAGTTGCTGCTAATACTCCAGCGATAACTCCAATAAAGTTTCCTCTAGGTGTTAATGCCATGTAAGCGAAGATTGATCCTGGACTTGGTCCTGCAACTAACCCTGCATTAAATAAACTAAATGTTAAGATACCTGTTGCAGAACCTGCAATCATAGGAAGAATCATGATTGGTCTCATTAATACATATGGGAAGTAAATCTCATGAATACCACCTAAGAAGTGGATAATAATTGCACCTGGTGCTGATTTTTTAGACATTCCTTTACCAAATAATGAGAAAGCTAATAATAAACCTAATCCTGCACCTGGGTTTGAAGCAACCATAAAGTAAATGGATTTCCCAGCATTTAAGGCTTGTTGCATACCTAATGGGTAATAAATACCTTGGTCAATAACGTTGTTTAAGAATAATACTTTTGCTGGTTCATTAACCAAAGATAAAATTGGTAAGAAACCTGTTTGAACTAAGTTTTCAATTAATACTGTTACTAATGTGTTGGCACTTTCAATAACTGGTCCTACAACCGAGAATGAAGCTAAACATAATAATAAACCGATAATACCAAGTGAGAAGTTGTTAACAACCATCTCAAATCCTGTCGGTATTTTTCCTTCAATAAGTTGATCGAATTTCTTAATCACAAACGCGCTTAATGGTCCCATGACCATAGCTCCTAAAAACATTGGAATCTCAGCACCGACAATCAGACCTATTGTTCCGATTACACCGATAACAGCTCCACGATCTCCAGCAACTAAGCGACCTCCTGTGTATGCTAATAATAGTGGTAAGACATAGTTAATCATTGGTCCAACGATAGAGGCATAATTTTCATTAGGTAGCCATCCAGTTGGAATAAACAATGCAGTGATAAATCCCCAGGCAATAAATGCGCCCATATTAGGAATGACCATTGCTGTTAAAAATCCACCAAAAGCTTGTACTTTTGCTCTGTTAACTGTCATTTCATTTCTCCTTTTTTATGTAGTCTTTGTTTTTGGTAAGCTGTAGTGTCATATTAGAATACAACCTATGTTTTAATACTCTTACGATATTCTTTTTATCACTACGCTCATAAAATTCTTCTGCTTCTTCTTTGCTTTTTCCACCTGTTATCTTTCTTTCGACAAGACGATTCTTTAAATCAGCTTCAAGTGCTTCAACAAAGATGGTGAAATCAGCATATTGACGAGCATCTCTCCATTTATGCTCATCAAGAAGTAACCAGTTCCCCTCCACAATCACAATGTCTTCTTTAATTTTAATTTGATTGTCAATGACATCGTGTTTGGTTCGATCATAGATTGGCCACATCACTTGATCGTTGTTGATTTGACTTAAGTAAGATAAAAATTTATCTATATCAAAGGTTTCCGGACAACCTTTAACATCATTTAGTAGGATGCATTTAGCATCAGTTTTCAAATAATTGCTTTTTAAATAATCACTCTTATGGTGAAATCCATCAAGACCTAAAACTTGAACGGGAGTTAGATCAGGTGTTGCTTTTGATAACCTTTCAAGATAAGCGGATAAAGTTGATTTACCTACTCCTGGAGGAGCAGCGATAAAAGCTACAAGCCGATCTTGTTTTAAACTCTTCAAGTGTTTCAAATGCTTTAAAAGAGGAATAAACAAATTGTCGCGATTATCTAGTGAAAACATAGCATCAACATTAAATCCATTAACTTGTAATGTTACATTTTCATGCTTCATAGTTGTAATAACTCCTTAAGAGCATCAACATCTTCACACGCCAATACTTTTTCCATGACTTGATCATCCATTAATACATCAACTAAAGAAGAAAGCAAGGCCATGTGTGTGTCGTTATCATAAGCAGCAAATGCAATAACTAGTTTCACATCTTTATTTTCAGGAAACAACACAGGCTCAATAAGTTTAACGATAGATACGCTTGTCTTTAATGCACCTTCTTCACTTCGTGTATGAGGTAAAGCTACATAGGGCATAATGACAATATATGGTCCATTGTCTATCACATTTTGAATCATAGATTTAATGTAGTTTTCACTTATGCATTGATGATTTAGTAATGGTTGTGCTGCAAGTGTTATCGCTTGTTGCCAATCAGTTGCTTGTTGAATAATTTGATAGTGTTTAAAGTATGAGGTCTCAATCATTCATGTCTCTCCTTTATTTGACAATGTCATACTACTACAACCATGTACATTTGCATATTCGCAAATACTTGCAACATTTTTTGCAAAAAAGTGGTACATACTTTTTTCTTAGAAATTGCTATAATCTAACTGGAGATAGTATGTTAACAAATAAAGAACTTGATATTCTTGATTACTTATCAACATCGGAACCTTCAGTTTCAATTGCTCACTTAAGTGAAGTTTTTATGTTGAGTGAACGAAGTATTAGAAACTATGTGGATAACATTATCAAAGAGTTGGGATATGATACTATTGATTTAAAAAGGGGCATGTATCAAATAAAAGACAACAGTAAAATTATAGAATACTTAAATAATCCATCAATATTGTCTCAAAGTAGTGAATTAAAAAAGACAATGATATTGTATCGTTTTGTGTTTAATGGGTATGTTAACTTATCTGAAATGGCAAGGCTTCTTGATGTTAGTCGTACTACAGCAAAAATTTACTTTGAAGAAATACTTGAGCAACTTTCTGCGTATCAGTTTAGTGTAGAACCACTTGAACAAAAAGGACTCTTTTTAATGGCGGATGAAGACACTATTCGAATCATGCAGTTACAAACATTAATTAACTACCTAAACTTATCATTAACAAAACAAAATCTACTTTATCCTTGGATAAAAGAGTCTTATGAAGTCATATCAGAAACACATTTACATGAATTTTTGAAATATATTCAAAGAGAACTAGATACCGTGCTTAATGAATATGCATATATCATTGTAAAAAACTATATTAGAATAATGATTCAACGCATTAAAACAAACAAAGCAATTGGAGTGCAGTTAAATGATTACTTTTTATTGGAATCGAAAGAGTACGATGCAATTGTACATAACATTTCATTTATTGAAAAGAAATGTCAAATTACGATAAGCAAAGAAGAGCAAATTAAACTTGCTAGTTTAATAGTTGGTAGTCATCACTCATATAGTAATGAACTTATGGAGAATACGTGGTTTGAACATAATTTGCTGATCACTAAGATTATTTCACTTTTTAGTAAGTATGCAAAAATTAATCTAAACCAAGATGTGCAACTGTATCAAAGTTTGATGAACCATTTAAAACCAACAATGTATCGTATGTTGCATAATATTAAACTTAGTGATATTAATGCTCAAGAAATTGCCACACGTTTTAAAAATGAATTTGCAATGACTAAACAAGTATTAAATGAGTTAAATTTCTTTACTAACAGTGAAGTAGATCAAGATGAAATTGCACTTTTAACCATTCACTTTAAAGCAGCACTAATGAGAAATCAATCAGACAATCATAATATTAAAAAAGTGATTATTGTTTGTTCACATGGTTATGGAACATCCATGCTGCTTGAACAACAAATTTCTAGTACCTATGAGGTAGAAGTCGTAAGCTGTATTCCACTTCATTTTTTACCTAATATTCAAAACAGTAGTGAGATTGATTTGATAATTACAACGATTGAAACTATTGAGTATGAAACAGATATCCCTATTATCTTTGTTCATCCAATTTTGACTTCCGATGATTTTAAAAAGTTAGATCAAAGTTTTGTTTTACAAAGAAAAAATCAAATATCACTTAAAAAACTTCTTGAAATCGTTAACGAAAATGCCAATATAGTGGATGTTGAACCATTAAAGGAGCAGTTACTACTAAATTTTAATAATCAAATACTTAATGATGTGGTTAATCCAGAATTTAGTCTGCTTCGTTTTCTTCCATTAGAAAACATAAAAATTGTGTATGAAAAACTTGATTGGAAAAAAGCAGTGCAAATGGGAGGGGATTTATTAGAAAATAACCACTTTGTTAAAGCGTCGTATGTGCAATCGATGATAAAATCCTTTGAAAATTATGGTTCATACATGATGATTGATGAAGGGATTGCGATACCGCATGCTAGAAATGATAATAATGTATTGGCGACAGGTATTTCGCTTATTGTATTAAAACATCCAGTCGAGTTTTATGAAAATCGTTTTCTTTTTGTATTCTTTTCTTTCTGTTCATTAGATCATCAAGAACATTTGGATGCTTTAGTAACCATTTCAAATTTAGTCCGTGAATCAAACTTTAAAAAGAACATTCAAACATTAAAAAACGAAAGAGACATACTTGCCTTTATTTTAAGCCATGCTAATTTGTACAAGTAAAAAAACCATTATAGTAATGGCTTTTAAGTGAACACTAGTGTGTATTGTAATAAGGACTTTTCATCGATAAATAGCGTATCATATCAAACAATACACCTATTCCTAAAAATCCTAAAGTAAGTGAATACAAAGCACCAACAACTAATTTCTGTTCGTAATATTTATGAGCACCAAAAATACCTAAGGTTACACATAATGTTAGTGCAACCCATTTGTTGAATGGGTAAACATTGACCATCGTTTTGTAGTTGTTGTTTTTCATGTGCTTATCATACCATGTTTGATGCAAAAAAAAAGAGAGTTATGCACTCTCTTGTGTTTGATTATCTTCTAATGCTTCTTCAATAGAATCAGAAGCTAATGTTGAGATTACTGATGCTTTTGATACAATTCCAATTAACTTACCATCTTCTAGTACAGGTATAGGGAACTTAGTATCCGCTGCTAATGGCATTACATCTGCAATCGTAGCTTCTGCATCAACTGATGTGACATCTGTAATCATATGATCTGCAACCTTGGTGTTTTTATCTTGGAGCTTTAAGGCTCCTTCTAATGTGATAACACCCTTAAAATCCATGTCTTGTGAACAAACATAGGCACTTGATACATTGTTTGAGCGCATTTCTTGAATGGCACGTTTAGGTCCATCGTTTAACCATACAATTGTGGATGGTGTGATCATTACATTTCTAACACTCATAACTTGTGATCGATCAGCACCTTCAATGAAGTTACGCACATAATCATCGGCTGGATTTGTCATCATGTTTTCTGGTGTATCCAACTGAATTAGTTTACCATCACGCATAATAGCTACACGATCACCTAATTTAAAGGCTTCGTTAATATCATGAGTAATAAAGATAATGGTACGTTTCATCTTTTGATGAATCTTCAATAACTCAAACTGCATGTCACGCTTAACAAGTGGGTCTAGTGCGGAGAAAGGCTCATCCATTAACAAGACATCAGGATCATTAGCAAGTGCACGAGCAAGCCCTACACGTTGTTTCATTCCACCTGATAATGAAGTCAGTGGCATATCTTCAACACCTTCTAAACCAACCATATGTAACATTTCTATGGATTTTTTTCGGCGTTCTTCTTTATCTACACCACGTATTTCTAATCCATACTCAACGTTTTCAATAACATTACGATGAGACATTAATCCAAAGTGTTGGAAAACCATCGCAATTTTTTCTCTTCTAAATTTAATTAATTGTTCTTTTGTTAGCTCTCGTAATTTTTCGTCTCTGTAATATACTTGTCCAGAGGTTGGTGTATTTAAACGATTAAAGCAACGTACCAAAGTGGATTTTCCTGACCCAGACAAACCAATAATGACAAATAGTTCACCTTCTTTTACATCAAGATTAATATCCCACAAGGCTACAGTAACTCCCGCTTTTTCTAATACTTCTGCTTTTGAAGCGCCATTATTAAGCATTTCAATTGCTTCAGATTTATTTCGACCATAAAGTTTCGCAAGATTTTCTGTCTTCATGATAATGTTTTCTTTAATATCACTCATTGTTAATCTTCCTCCACTTCTCTTTGTTTAACCCAACCTTGACTTAAACGGTCAAGTAAGATTGCAATAATAACTACCGCAGTACCTGAAACAAGTCCACGACCAACTTCAATTCGGTTAACACTAATTAATACTTCTAATCCAAGTCCTGCAACACCAATCATGGATGTTGTCACAACCATGGCCATCGCCATCATCAATGTCTGGTTAACACCAGCCATAATGGTAGGGAAAGCTTGAGGGATTTGCACCTTTATCATGGATTGCAGTTTAGTAGAACCAAAGGCTTTGGCAGCCTCGACTACTTCTTCATTTACTTGACGAATACCTAAGTTGGTTAGTCGAATAACGGGTACGATGGAATAAATAACTGTAGCCATCACCCCTGGTACACGACCTAATCCAAACAAGAGTACTGCTGGAATTAAGTATACAAATATAGGCATTGTTTGCATCGTATCAAGGATAGGTCGCACAATGTTGTTTGCACGATCACTTGTTGATACAAGTACTCCAATTGGAAATCCAAACAAGATCGAAATAAAGACAGCAGCTACGATAATGGCGAGTGTAGGAATCATTAAGTCCCATAAGCCAACCATACCAATTAAATAAAGCATGACTGCATACACAACACCTGTTGTGATTTTCTTCGATTGTTTAAATCCAATAAAAAATACGGCTAGAACAAATACCCACCACGGAATAAATACTAGAATGTCATTAATTACTGTTAATAAGCTGTTTAGTCCATTTCTAATGGCACTCAATATTACATCTGCAGAGACAGCGAAACTTCTAAATCCGCTGTCTATTGCATCTGTATCTACCGTGTACTGAAATGGAAATTGGTATAACCAATCCATATCGTTTCTCCCTCTATTGTCCTAGAGCTGCTTCAACAAGTTCCCACTTATCTTGTGGCATCATTGAGCTGATCAAATCAGAATTTTCTGAAATAAACCAAATAGCAGCTTCTGAAGTGCTAGCACCTGTTTCTTGCATGTAAGCAAGACCTTGCGATGTTAATGCACTTGATGTTTCATAGTTGCTTAAGAAATCCGCAAACTCAGGGAAATCATCAGTAAATCCTGGACGTGCTCCAACTGTAACTGGTACTGACGGTGCTTCTGTCATTCCTGCTTCAAAAGATGCTTGATCCACATAAGGAGCATCGTCTAATAATGTAAAGTCATAAAGACCCATTAACCAGGTTGGTTCCCAATAATATCCAACGATTGCTTCACCACGATCATACGCGGATGTAAATGCAGCGGATAATGCGGCATCTGATCCTGGACTAAAGTAAATAAAGTTTTCATCAAATCCATAATAATCAAACTTGTTTCTCATGATATCATCAATAGCCCAACCAGGAATTGCTCCATAGAGACGGCCCATTGATGGATTGTCGTCATCGACAAATACATCAGGATAGTCTTTTAAATCTTCTACTGTTCTTAAATTTGGTGCCATTGGTTCAATGCCTCTTTCAGCATCTCCTTCAATGACATACGTTGGTACATATATACCTTGGGTGTTATCTCCAAAGTTAACGGATAACTCTAAGATAAGTCCTGCCTCTTTATCGGCAGCGTACGTTGGTAAGTTATCAGTCCACACTTCTGTGTAAATATCAATCTCACCATTTTTGGTTCCTTCATATGTTATTGGTGTGGAACCTGGAACTTCTTCCCAGGTCATATCGTATGCGTTTTCGGCAACAAACCCAACTATTGCGTTATGCAACTGGATGGAATCCCATCCTGCATCAGCCATTTTAATATGTCCACCGGTAGCATCACTACCTGAAGAACAACCTGCTAATGCTAGGATAGCTACTGCCACTCCTGCTAATAATTTCTTCATTTTTAATTACCTCCATTTTTTGTAAACAGACAAAAAGTGTTCTTTCATCTGACAACTTCAATTATAAGTAAGGTATGGCAGTATGTCAAATGCCTTACTTTCATTATGGTGGACTATTGAACATAAATATATCACTTGTATATATATAAGGATAACTAAAAGGGTTAATATACTTGAAAAAAATAATTTGAATTATTTTCATGTAAGCATTTACATCTACATCTTACAGGGGTGTTTATCGCACCCTAAGCGTGGTATAATTGCTTTGGTTATTGAGGTGAAACATGAAAAAACATATAAAAAATGCTGTATTACTTGTAATGGGAAACTACTTATTAGCACTGGCTGTTGGTATCTTTATCTTGCCATATAATATATTATCTGGTGGTGTTGCAGGGATTGCAATTGCTTTAGAACCACTTTTTGGAATCGATCCAAATTTAATGATTAATGTATTAGTTATTGGATTGTTTATTGTTGGGGCATTGATACTTGGAAAAAACTTTGCGGTTTCTACAGCATTAAGTTCATTTTTGTATCCGTTTTTTCTTACATTTACTCAAGCCGATGGGTTACTTGAACTTGATCCCATTCTAGCAAGCCTTTATGGTGGACTGCTCGCTGGTATTGGTGTTGGTATGGTACTTAGAACAGGTTCTAGTACTGGTGGTATGGATGTACCGCCACTTGTCCTTAATAAATACACGCATGTTGAAATATCAACATGGGTACTTATTGTGGATGGCATAACAGTAGGTCTTGGTTTATGGACATATGGACTAGAAGCCGTTTTAATTGGGTTTATTTCTGTATGGGCAGCAGCCTTTGCCATTAACAAAGTGCTTATCTTTGGCGGACAAAACGCAAAAACAGTGTATATCATTTCTGAAAAGTACTCAGAAATACTGCAATATATTCATGATCATTTAGAGCGAGGTACTACACTAATTGAAGCAACTGGAGGTTTTACAGGAGATGATAAACCTGTTATATTGACGGTGATAATGAAAAATCAATATCCTGAACTTAGTCAGAGTGTCAAGGATCTTGATGAGAATGCTTTTTTAATTGTATCTGATGCTACTGAAGTTTCTGGCTTTGGATTCTCCTTTGATTACAAAGTATAATTATGGGAAGATTCACATCAAACTTTCACTAAAATTATGGTAGAATGAAACAGAAATGGAAGTGAAGCTATGTTAATTATGCGTGGTGTTTCAAAAACATACAAAAACGGTGTCAATGCGTTATACAATATTGACTTAACAATCGAACAAGGTGAGTTCGTATACATTATTGGACCAACAGGTTCAGGTAAATCAACCATTATTAAACTGTTGGATGGAGAAGAAGTACCAACAAGAGGACTTGTGGAAGTTGCAGGCATCAATGTTGGAAAGCTTAAACATTCAAAAGTTCCATTGTATCGTCGTAACATTGGCGTTGTTTTTCAAGATTTCAAACTACTTGAAAGAAAAACAGTGTTTGAAAATGTTGCTTTCGCAATGGAAGTAGTATACAAGCCACAAATGGAAATACGCAAACGTGTGCGTGAGGTATTAGAGTTAGTAGGTCTAAGCGATAAAACAAATTCGTATCCTGATCAGTTATCCGGCGGTCAAATGCAGCGTGTTGCGATTGCACGTGCAATTGCAAACAAACCAAAAGTACTAATTTGTGATGAGCCAACAGGAAATTTAGATCCTGAAAAATCACGTGGTATTGTGGATTTGCTGAATAAAATTAATGAAGAAGAAAAAACTACCATTGTCATGGTGACGCATGATTTACCACTAGTTAATGAGTGTCGTAAGCGCACTATTGCATTAGAAGATGGACATATCGTTGCTGATTTAGCATCTGGAGGGTATATCCAACATGTTTAGGATTTTTAGACCAATTAAAGAGGGATTTGTAGGATTAGTTCGTCATATGGCAATGACTCTTTCAAGCATATCGTCCATTACCGTGACGTTGTTGTTTGTGAGTTTATTTTTAATGGTGTCTGTCAATGTGCAACAATTTACTTTTGGTATAGAGGATACTGTAAATATTCACGTAAAAATCTTACAAACGCATGAATCACAAGAAGACTTAAACATGATTTATGATCAAATAAGTGTCATTAACGGTGTAGAAAAGATCACTTTTTCATCGAAAGATGAAGAATTGGATAAGTTTATCGAGCCTTTTGGTGAAGATGGAGAAATATTTGATTTGTATCGTGGTGAAAGCAATCCTTTACGAATGGCATACTTAGTCGATATTAATGAAGCTTCAAATGTTGAAGTTGTCTCTACTCAAATTAGAGAAATTGAAGGTGTTGAAGCTGTTCAATATGGTGGTTTGAAAGTATTAGAGTTAATGGAATTATTAGAAAGTGTACGAAATGGTGTGTATGTGCTTGTTTTAGGCCTCACACTAGTTGCAGTTTTTCTAATTTCGAATACAATTAAATTATCAATAGCTACGCGTCAAAAGGAAATTGTTATTATGCGTACGGTTGGTGCTAAAAATGGATTTATTCGGATGCCATTTATTATTGAAGGCTCACTTATTGGAGTGTTTGGTGCCTTGTTACCTATTGGCTTTAGTATTGCTGGGTATGTGTTGATGTATGAATTTTTAGGTGGCATCTTGCTAACACCTATGTTTCAACTTATTCAGCCAATGCCATTTGTTCTTTATTTATCCGGGATATTATTGGCAGTAGCTATTGTGGTTGGAAGTGTAGGTAGTTATATATCCGTCGCTAAACATTTGAGGTGGAAACGATGAATAAACTTGTAAGAAAACTAGTGTTACTACTCATTGCTTTTACTTTGCTAATGCAAAACAATATTGTTTTGCAAGCCAATGATTTTGATACTGATCGTGAAAAATACGAACAAATGTGTTTTACGAAAGTTGATCCAGATAATGCAGCAGTTTGTCGTGACTTTCAAGCACACATTAACAATCAAGCAAAACAAGTAAATCAAGATTTAAGTAAAATTCGAAATGACTTATCGAGCATCCGTTCTAATATTCTTCAGTACGCCCAACAAATTAATGAATACCAAGCACAAATTGAAGAGATGGAACGCCAAATTGGAGTTTTGTCTCGTGCAATTGAACGTATGGAAGATGAAATTGAACAACTTATTGTAGAAATTCAAACATTAGAAGAAACTATTAAAGTACGCGATGAAACAATTCAAGAGCGCATGGTTTCGATGCAAGGCTTCTTTAGTGTTAATGGATTGATTGATATTGTCATGGGAGCTGCAAACTTCACCGACTTAGTACGTCGTGTAGAAGGGATTAAAGACATCACCTATTATGACAATGAGCAAATAAAGTTAATGCAATCAGAAATAGATAAAGTAGAACAAGATAAAATAGAGTTAGAACGTCAACGAAATGTGTTGGAAGATAATCGTGAAAACTACATATTAACGCAAGAATCCCAACAAGCTCTCGTTGAAACAACCCAAGAGATTATTGATGAATTTAGACGTCAAGAATCGCAGTTAATCCAACAAGAACGGGATGTTATTTCTGACTTGTCTGCCGTTCAAAATCAACTTCGCCAACTAGAAAATGCACTAAACATGATTCCTGCATCTAATGGTTGGTTACGTCCGATATTAAGCAATGCATACATATCTGCAGGAGTATGGACATACCCTGGTGGTGGACGACATATTGGTGTTGACTTTGCAGCACCAATAGGAACACCGATTGTTGCAGTTGCCAATGGAGTCGTTGTCTATCGAGCAGACAGTTGCCCTACATGGGGTCATTTAGGTAATCGATGTGGTTATCCAGCCGCTACGGGTGGTGGAAACCAAGTATACTTAATTGTTTCTGTAAATGATCGCACCTATGGTATTATATATGCACATTTAGAAAGTGGATCACCAGCTGCTGGTGGACGTGTAGTAAGTGCAGGAGATGTAATTGGAAGAGTCGGATCATCTGGAAACTCATCAGGACCACACTTACACATTGAAGTTGTGTATCTAGGAACCAATAGTGTAAACTTCTATACTCAAAACTGGAATGGACGATTGGATTTTGGTGCTGGTTGGGGTGAGTCAGGGTTTAGAAATCGTTGCGACGCTAACGGATTTAATGCACCATGTCGAATGAATCCATTAAGTGTGTTCAATGTATCGGTGTTTCAACGTTATTAAATATACAAAAGCTATTTGAATGAAATACATTGAAATAGCTTTTTTTATGCCTTGCTTTGTTTTTATTACTAGTTTGATACTGATATACTAAAAGTAGGAAAGGCTAAATAAGGTGGAACTCATGGTAAAGATGTTTAGAAGGATATTAATTGTACTTATGGCTTGTGTTGTTGGTGCTTTATTTGGGTTATGGCTTGGCATGTTTATTGGTGGTAATTTCTTTACTGATGTAAAATTTTTAAACATGGTTGGTTATGAATTATTTGGCACAATTGGTTTTATTGCAGGAGTTGTTTTGTTTTTTATACTTGCAATCATGTACTTGTTTAATCAAAACAACAAAACTATGTAAATAAAAGCGGATTTTAAGCTATAATATGGTTATGCTAGAAACTATATTACATAACAAAAAACTTAGAAACCAAACGTTACATGTAATAAGTGCACTACTTTTAATTATTAGTGCACAATTTTTTGTGCGTAATCAAACAATAGCGATGGTGTTGTGGGGAATTGCATTTATGGTGGGAGGATATTATAAAGCCGTTGAAGGTGTAGAAAAAACCATTGAATCCAAAGCATTAAACGTTGAGTTTTTAATGATCATTGCAGCATTAGCTGCTTTTATTACACAAGATTTTCATGAAGGTGCTGTGCTTATCTTTATTTTTGCACTAAGTGGGGTTCTTGAGACTTACGCCAACACAAAAAGTGAAAAAGCACTTACAAGTTTGCTTGAGTTAAGTCCAAAGACTGCTATTAAAGTAGTAGATCAAGAAGAAGTAGTGGTGGCAGTAGAAGAGTTGCTAATTGATGATGTTGTTGTGGTAAAGGTAGGGCAACACATACCAGCAGATGGAGTCATCATAAAAGGTAGTGCATCCATTAATGAAGCCACTATAACTGGAGAATTTATGCCAGTATCAAAAGGTGTCAATGATCTTGTGTATTCTGGATCTATCAATGAAGATTCTACTATTTATGTTCAAGTAAAAAAAGATCCTAAAGATTCCACCGTACAAAAAATTGTCGATTTTGTTAAGAAGGCACAAGAAAACCAAACAAAGTCACAAACATTTATCGAGCGTTTTGAACGTTGGTATGTGTATGCTGTTATTGGGTTAGCACTGCTTGTTATGTTTGTTCCATATTTTCTTAATCTATTATCATGGCACGAATCATTTTATCGAGGGGTCATTGTGTTGGTTGTTGGATCTCCATGTGCTGTAGTCGCATCCATAACACCTGCAATTTTATCTTCTTTATCGTATGGTGCAAACAATGGGATATTAATTAAAGGTGGAGAACACCTTGAAAAGTTACTTAAAATAGATACGATCATGTTTGATAAAACAGGGACAATTACAACAGGTAAACCGAACGTAAATGATGTAGTAATCGCACAAGATGTGGATAGAGAGTGGCTTATAGAGATAGTGGTATCTATTGAAAAACAATCAAATCATCCACTTGCTAAAGCCATTGTTAGACATTTTAGTGAGTACAAAACACTAGAGATTTCCACAAAGGAAATTTCTGGAAATGGAATGAAAGCCCATGTGGATAATAAAGATTTCGTCGTTGGAAATTTCTCATTAAAAGACACTTATGATTTAAAAAAACATCAAGAAAAATTCGAAGATCAAGGAGCTACGATTGTTGAAATTGGAATGGATGATGTGTTAGTTGGTTTTATTAGTTTGCAAGATACTGTTCGTGATTCTGCATCTGAAGTAATGACACAGTTAAAGGATATGAACATTAATACAATTATGTTAACAGGGGATAAAGAACATAGTGCAGAAGTCATTGCTAAAAAGGTATCCGTTAACTCGTATAAATCAGAGTGCTTACCAAATGATAAATCCGATATCATAGAACAATTAAAACTTGAGAACAAAACAATCATGATGATTGGAGATGGTATTAACGACGCTCCTTCATTGGCGATTGCCCATATTGGTGCTGCGATGGGTGATGCTACAGATGTTTCTTTAGAAACAGCTGACATTGTGTTTATTAATAATAAGCTTTCTAATATTGTTTCATTGATTAAGCTTTCAAAGAAAGCACATACTATTATTCGTCAAAATCTAGTGTTTTCAATTAGTGTAATTGTGCTTTTGCTATTAGCGAACATGTTTGGGTGGGTGTTGTTAACTCATGGGGTGATTGCTCATGAAGGATCTACAATTCTTGTTATATTAAATAGTTTGCGTTTATTAAAAAATTAAGCAAGAAAAAGGTATCCGGTGTATTGGATACCTTTTTAGTGAATGATATTGTTTGTTAAGATAAGATGTTTAAATTTAGTCATAAGTTAATTAAAACTACACAATATCTTTGTTTTTTTGATGCTACTTTGACATCGTTTATGATTTGCTAGCGTGAAGTTGGCAAATCTTCAATATCGTTTGTTTTGCAAGCAAAGCATCATTGACAGATAAAAACTCAAACTTACCATGGAAGTTCTCACCACCGGTGAATAAGTTAGGTGTTGGAATCCCTTTGTAAGTTATTTTACTACCATCAGTTCCACCACGAATAGGCTCAATAATTGGAGTTATGTCTAATTGTTGCATTGCTTCTTTTGCAAGTTCAACACTACGCATGTCTTTTTTAATAACATCTCCCATGTTGTAATAAGAGTCACTCAACTCTAGTGTGATTGTTGCTTTTTCATACTTGTTACTTAGGGTAGATACAATTTCTTCTATGAGCGCTTTTTTAGCTAAAAACAATTCTTTGTCATGATCGCGAATAATGTAGTGCATAGTTGCATCTTCAATGGTGCCATCAAATTGAGTGCAAAGGAAAAACCCTTCCCGTTTTTCTGTCTTTTCAGGAACTGCATCTTGTGGCAACATCCCATCAAGTTCCATCGCAACTTTAATGGCGTTAATCATTTTATCCTTTGCTGTACCTGGATGCACAGAAACACCTTTTATTGTGATGGTAGCTGCAGCAGCATTAAAAGATTCATACTCAAGCTGTCCTTTAAAACTACCATCTACAGTATAAGCAAAGACAGTATTGAAGGCATCCACATCAAACAAGTTAGCCCCTCTACCAATTTCTTCATCAGGTCCAAAGGCAATTCTTATATCGCCATGTTCAAAAGGTTTGTTTTCAATAAGTTCTTTCATCGCTTCAATAATGGCGACCATACCAGCTTTATTATCTGCGCCAAGTAGAGTTGTACCATCGGTTGTGATTAGTGTATGACCAATGTAATTTTTTAAATTTGGAAATTGATTTGGACTTAATACGATGTTTTGTTTTTTGTTAAGTATAATATCTGAGCCATCATAATTGGTTACAAGTTGTGGTTGAATATTTTTGGATTCAAAATCAGCGGTATCAATGTGGGCAATAAAGCCTATCGCTTCGACATCTTTCGTGGTGTTTTTTGCAATGGTTGCCATCACAAAACCATTGTCATCATTAACAAACACATCACTGCATCCAATTGCTTTTAACTCGTCTTTAAGCATGTAAGCAAAGTCTAGTTGTGCTTTTGTAGATGGGACTGTCGATGAGTTGGCATCGGAGCGGGTATCGATTTTTACGTATCGAATAAAACGATCAATAAATGGTTGCATTTTTTTCACTCTTTCTATCGTTAAAATGTTATATTTATTATTGTAGACTATCCACGTGATATAATAAAGCATAAAATATGGATAAGGCGGTGCACCCATGGATCAAGAAAAAGTATATGTTAAATTAACTAAACACCAATGGCCAGATGAAAAGGCAAATAAAGCAAGAAAACGTTGGACAATACGAGTTGTTGTTTTATTTGTGCTGTTTGCTTTTACAATTGGTTGGTTGTTTGGTTCTTCAAATACAGCTACAACTATTAATGTAGATGAGAGTAAATATTCACGATTAGATGCCATTATTTCACACTTAAGCAATACTTGGTATTATGGTAAGGATATTGAAAACATTGAAGAGTGGTTATTGCAAAATGCCATTGATGGCATGATTGAATTAACAGATGATCCATATACGTCGTTTATGACTGCACAAGAAGTGCTTGATTTTGAACAATCCATGGACATGGGATTTGTGGGTATCGGTGTTCAGTTTTATGTGCTAGATGGCGTCAATATTGTAGAAAGAGTCTTTAAAAACTCACCAGCAGAACGATTTGGTGTCATGCCTGGTGATATTATTTATCGTGTCAATGGGGTTGAAGTAGAAGGATTAGAAACTGGGGAGATTGCTGATTTAGTAATGGGTGAAGAAGGTACAATCGTTACAATTGACTTTATTCGTGCCAATGAAATTATTACCAAAGAAATAGAACGAGGCCAAGTTCGTAATTCAGCATTTGGTCAAATTATTAATGACGTTGGTGTTGTGGAGCTATATCAGTTTGGTTCAACATCTCACATCGATATGCGTGAGTATTTGCAAGATATGGCTGATCAAAATATCGAAAATTTAATTATTGATTTACGAGATAACGGTGGCGGGTATTTAGAATCACTATTGAATATTGGGTCCTACTTCTTAGATCAAGGGGAAGTTGTTATTCAACAACGTTACAAAGATGGCACTATTGAACAAGGTAGAATTTCATCCAGTAATAAATTTGATAACTTTAAAAAGATTGTTGTTTTAGTAAATGGAAATACAGCAAGTGCATCAGAAGTACTTGCCGCAGCACTACAAGAACTTGTTGGTGCAACCATCGTTGGTGAGCAAACATTTGGAAAAGGTTCTGTACAAATTTCAAGACCTTTTTCTGATGGTAGTGCGTTAAAACTAACTTCAGCACAATGGTTAACACCAAATGGTAATTTAATACAAGATATTGGTGTGACACCAGATGTTGAAGTTAAACGCCATCCGGTCTTTTATCAAGAAATGTCCATGATGTTAGAAGATGAAATAATTGTAGTTGATCAAGTAAGTGAGTATATTTTATACGTACAAAAAGCGTTAGATTTCATTGGATATGAAGTGGATCGGATGGATGGTTATGCTTCTTTAGAAACGATACAAGCGATTAATGCATTTAACATTGATAATGATTTAGAAGCAAATGATTCTTTAACATTAACTACGTATCAAGTAATTCATACGGAAGTATTGCGTAAGTTATACACAAACAGAGAAGAAGTTGATGTACAATTGCAAGTAGCATTGGGGTTGTTTGATGAGTAAAGAAAGCTTTAAATTAGTAAGTGATTATAAGCCAACCGGTGATCAACCTAAAGCTATCGAACAATTAGTCTCAGGTATAAAACAAGGGAAAAAAGATCAAGTTCTTTTAGGTGCGACCGGAACAGGAAAAACATTTACCATATCTCATGTTATTGCACAAATCAATAAACCAACACTTGTCTTAGCTCATAATAAAACCTTAGCAGGTCAGTTGTATTCTGAATTTAAGCAACTATTTCCAGAAAATAGAGTAGAGTATTTTGTATCTAACTTTGATTATTATCAACCAGAAGCGTATATGCCAAGAACCGATACATACATTGAAAAGACAGCGATGATTAATCAAGAGTTAGATATGTTGCGTTTGTCCGCTATCAATAGTGTACTTACACGCAACGATACGATTGTTGTGGCATCAGTAGCTTGTATTTATGCATCTAGTGACCCTGACAAATATAAAAACATGTTTTTTACATTACGTGTCAATGAACGAATAGATCGTGAAGAACTAATACGGATGCTTGTTGATCGGCAATACACAAGAAATGATGTTGATTTAATAAAAGGAACCTTTCGTGTAAAAGGAGATGTCATTGATATTCATTTAGGATACACAGACTCTTTTATACTACGTATTGAAATGTTTGATGATGAGATTGAGCGTATTGTTGAAGTAGACAAAGTGTCTTTTCAAGTCATGGATGCTTATCAGATGTATCACATTTTTCCTGCGACAGAATATGCACGGTTACAGCCAGAAATTTTGCATGCCGCAAACACGATTGAACAAGAATTAGAAGAACATCTTCAAGTATTAGAAGCACAGAATAAGTTAGTAGAAAAACAACGTTTAGAACAAAGAACACGTTATGATATTGAAGCACTTAGAGAGTTTGGGTATTGTTCAGGTATTGAAAACTATTCACGACACATTGATCAAAGAGAGCCTGGACAGCGACCCTTTACTTTGTTTGACTTTTTTAAAGACGATTATTTGTTTGTGATTGATGAATCGCATGTAAGTATTCCTCAAGTAAAAGGAATGTACAACGGTGATCGTTCTCGTAAAGAAGTATTAGTCGAGTATGGGTTTAGATTACCTTCAGCACTAGATAATCGCCCATTAAATTTCAACGAGTTTCTAGCATTACCCAAGCAATCGATCTATGTTTCCGCAACACCAGGGGATTTTGAGCTAGAAAAAACAAACCATGAGATTGTTCAACAAATCATTCGACCTACAGGATTATTAGATCCTAAGGTCACGGTTAAACCATCCAAAGGGCAAATTGATGATTTAGTTGATGCCATCAATGAACGCTCTAAGAAAAATCAACGTGTACTCGTTACGACCTTAACAGTTAAAATGGCGGAAGAGTTAACGAACTATTTACTAAATGAAAATGTAAAAGCTATCTTTTTACATCATGAAACTAAAACATTAGAACGAATTGAAGTTATTCGACAATTGCGTAAAGGTAAATACGATGTGTTAGTCGGCATTAACTTATTACGAGAAGGAATTGATATACCAGAAGTTTCACTTGTGGCTATATTGGATGCCGATAAAGAAGGGTTTTTACGTTCGTATCGTTCACTTGTTCAAACCATTGGTCGAGCTGCACGAAATCAAGATGGCGAAGTTATTATGTATGCAGATCGGATGACAGACTCCATGAAAAAAGCTATTGATGAAACGAATCGACGTCGTGAAATCCAACAAGCTCACAACGAAAAGTTTGGTATTACACCAACAACGATTATCAAAGAAATTCGAGATGTTATAGCTGGTAAAGAAACTCAGGAAATGGCGATGAACATGTTGAGAAAAAAATCAAGCAAAGACAAAAAACAACAAGAACAAATGATTGTTGACTTAGAAAGAGAAATGCATGAAGCCGCAAGAGTCTTGGATTTTGAGCGAGCCGCAACATTAAGGGACATTATCTTAGAATTGAAAAGTCAATAGAGGGTTTCCCTCTTTTGTTTTTGAAGGTGAAAGTGCTAGAATAGAATATATGTTTATGGAGGGACTATGAACAAAGATGAAATTGTCATTAAAGGGGCGCGTGTCCATAATTTAAAAAACATTAACATTACCATTCCTCGCAATAAACTTGTTATTATGACAGGTTTATCAGGAAGTGGTAAGACATCGCTTGCTTTTGATACGATATATGCGGAAGGCCAACGTAGATATGTGGAATCATTAAGTGCCTATGCAAGGCAGTTTTTAGATAACATGGAAAAACCAGATGTGGATTTAATCGAAGGATTGTCACCTTCGATTTCCATTGACCAAAAAACAACCCATAACAACCCACGATCAACGGTAGGTACTGTTACGGAAATATATGATTACTTACGATTGATGTATGCAAGAGTGGGGACTCCATATTGTCCAATTCATCATGATCCAATTGTGGCAGTTTCTGTCAATCAAATGGTAGATCAAGTAATGAGCTTAGAAAATGGAACTCGTATTGAGGTGTATGCTCCTGTGGTGCATCGTGAAAAAGGGTCACATAAAGATAAGTTTGCGACATACTTAAAAGAAGGATTTGTTCGTGCACGTGTAAACAAAGAAATTATTATGCTTGAAGATGGTGTGACGTTGGATAAAAACCTAAAACATGACATCGATATTATGATTGATCGTTTAATAAAAAAAGATGACTCACGTACACGATTGTATGAATCCTTCGAAACTGCAACAAAACTTAGTGAAGGATTAGTGCTTGTTGTGACAAATAAAAAAGAACTGCTGTTTTCACAAAATTATGCATGTGTTAAATGTGGGTTTTCGATTCCGAAACTTGAACCACGCTTGTTTTCATTTAACTCACCACTTGGTGCATGTGAAAATTGCAAAGGTCTTGGTGTTACTCAGCAAGTTGATTTGGACTATTTAATGCCAAACAAAGAAAAAAGTGTTTTAGCTGGTGGGATTGTGTATTATAAAAACATTGTCAACACTGAAAATATTGAATGGCAAACATTTGAAACATTAGCTGAACATTATAATATTCCATTAGATAAACCATTAAAAGATTTAAGTGATGAGCAAATTGACATACTAATGTATGGATCAAAAAAGCCAATTGCATACACGATTGCCTCTCGATCAGGCAATAAGTTTATGAGAAATGATTATATTGAAGGTGTAGCGGATTTAATTGCACGTCGCTTTGTGGAAACTACCTCACAATCCTCACGTGATTGGTATGGTTCTTTTATGAGTGAAAGTACATGTTCAGTGTGTCATGGACATCGTTTAAATCCTATGGCATTAAGTGTGTATGTAGGGGATAAAAACATTTATGAGTGGACATCCATGTCTGTAAAACAATCGTTGATATGGATGGGTGAGTTACAACTTAATGAGACACAAGCTGAAATTGCGAAGTTAGTCATAAAAGAAATTGTCGAGCGATTATCGTTTTTAAAAGATGTCGGTCTTGAATATTTAACGCTCGATCGCTTAGCAGGTACTTTATCAGGTGGTGAAGCACAACGAATTCGTTTAGCGACACAAATTGGATCGCGATTGACTGGTGTGCTTTATGTGTTGGATGAACCATCGATTGGACTTCATCAGCGAGATAATGCAAAACTTATTCAAACCTTAAAGAACATGCGTGATTTAGGTAACTCGTTGATTGTAGTAGAGCATGATGAAGAAACAATGCTTGAGTCAGATTGGATTGTGGATATTGGTCCAGGTGCAGGACGAGCTGGTGGAGAAGTCATTGCTAATGGCACTGTAGAAGAGATAAAAAATAATCCTAATAGCATTACTGGGTTGTATTTATCAGGTAAACGAAAAATTGATATTCCTCAAAACAGAAGAAGTGGTAATGGAAATGTCTTAAAGATTATTAAAGCAAAAGAAAACAATTTAAAAAATGTTAATGTAACGATTCCATTAAACACATTAACACTAATAACAGGTGTTAGTGGCAGCGGGAAGTCTTCACTCATTAATGATGTGTTAGCCAAGAAATTGCTACAATCATTAGGTCGTACAAAGGTAAAACCAGGAGTAGTGGAGAAAATTGAAGGTTTAGAACATGTCGATAAAGTAATTGTCATCGATCAAGATCCAATTGGACGTACACCACGATCAAATCCTGTAACTTATACTGGTATTTTTGATGATATTCGTGATTTGTTTGCCATGAGCAAAGAGTCGAAAAAAAGAGGATATTTAAAAGGACGTTTTTCTTTTAATGTTCGTGGAGGACGTTGTGAGAGTTGTCAAGGTGATGGTGTTAAGCGTATTTCAATGCACTTTTTGCCAGATGTGTATGTAGCATGTGAAGAGTGTCATGGTAAACGATACAACCAAGAAACATTGCAAGTGACATACAAAGATAAAAATATCCATGATATATTAGAAATGACCATTGATGAGGCAGTTGAATTCTTTGAAAACATTCATAAAATCTCACACCGTTTAAAAATACTCCAAGATGTTGGTTTAGGTTATATTCAACTTGGACAACCAGCCACTACCCTTTCAGGTGGTGAAGCACAACGTGTTAAACTTGCTAGTGAACTTCAAAAAAGAGCAACAGGTAAAACAGTTTTTATTTTGGATGAGCCTACGACTGGATTACATAGTGAAGATGTAGGCAAATTACTTAAAGTTTTACTTAAAATCGTTGATAATGGGGATACTGTTCTTGTTATTGAGCATAACCTTGATATTATAAAAAGTGCTGACTATATTATCGATTTAGGTCCAGAAGGTGGCGATGAGGGAGGCCAAGTTATTGGTGTAGGTACTCCAGAAGATATCGCAAAAATTAAGAAAAGTTATACCGGTCAGTATTTAAAAAAGGTGTTAACCCTTTAGGAGGAATCAATTACAATGTCAGAAAAATGTACGATGAGAAAATTCAATGATTACTTCAAGTTTGAACAAATTAGTGGGAATGATCAATCACTTGAACGCTGGGTTGTTGTACCCGATGTGAATCGCCCTGGTCTTGAGTTGGTTGGATTTTTTGAACACACAGAGCCACGACGCATTAATATCTTTGGTGATAAAGAAATGGCGTATATTGAGCAAATGGATGACGATTTTCAACGTGAAGTATTTGATCGTTTAACCGACGGATATACTCCTGGTATCATTATCGCTAGGGATTATCCATGTCCACCTATTTTGCTTGACATAGCACAATCAAAAAACTTTCCAATCTTTAGAACAAAACTTAAAACATATCAATTAATGGTTGATGTAATATCGTATTTGGATGCTCAACTTGCAGAAATTGATACCTTGCATGGTGTTTTAATGAGTGTCTTTGGTAAAGGAGTTCTTATTACTGGAGATAGCGGTATGGGGAAAAGTGAAGTAGGATTAGAACTTATTCGTAAAGGTCATGTTATTGTTTCAGATGATCGAGTAGATGTTCGTCGGGTTCATAATGATATCATTGGCTTTGCGCCACCCTTACTTAAAGGAATGTTGGAGTTGCGTGGGATTGGAATCATCGATGTTCCAAAAATGTTTGGAGCTAGTTCATTGCTTGATGAAGCAAGGGTTGATTTTATTGTTTATTTAGAGAAGTGGCAGGATGGAAAGGCATACAAACGTGTATCGATGGATGTCACAAGTTCGCGTAGCATTTTAGGTGTGGAAGTTCCACAGTTGATATTTCCAGTAAAAGAAGGTCGTAACTTAGCGGTGCTTATTGAAGCAGCAGTAACTGATTTTACATTAAAGGAAAAAGGAATTGATGCAAGTAGTGAGTTTGATCAGCGAGTGTATAACTTTATCGTGGATCAAAATAGTAAAGATCAAGAGAAGGAGTAACGGTAATGGTATTTTTTGAAGACATGCAGACCTTTGTTCGTATAGGTTCGATTTCTATCGCATGGTATGCTTTGCTTATTTTAATTGGAGCATTTATTGCATACGGTGTGAGTTTGTATAATTTTAAAAAGATGGGATATGATTCAGACTTAGGCGATAACTTGTTTGTTGGATCATTATTATCTGGAGTAGTTGGAGCACGACTATGGTTTGTGGTGTTTTATGATTTAGGGTATTACTTGTCTAATCCTCTCGAAATATTAATGACCTGGGAAGGTGGTCTAGCCATTCAAGGGGGTCTTGTTTTTGGGGCTGGGTTTGCATATTGGTATTTAAAACGAAAAAACATATCGTTTATGCGACTAGCTGATGCTGTTGTTCCTAATATATTAATTGCACAAGCAATTGGCCGTTGGGGTAATTTCTTAAATCAAGAAGCCTATGGTTATCAGGTGGAAGCATCATTTTATGAAGGGTGGCCACAATGGATTGCTGATCATATGTTTATTAACGGAGCTTATCGAGTACCAACCTTTTTATATGAATCTGTGTTAAACATTGTTGGGTTTTTCTTAATCGTGTTTGTGTATAAGCGATTTACTAAAACAAGACGTGGTGATATGGTGTATGCCTACTTAATGTGGTATGGAGTCACACGCTTTTTTGTGGAAGGTCTGCGTAGCGATAGTTTAATGTTTTTTAACTTACGTTCTGCACAACTAGTGTCTATTGTATTTGTCATTGTTGGAGTAGCAGGAACATTGGGATTATTTAGAAAATTAGTGAAAAAAAGTAAACCAATCGTGTTGTTTGACTTTGATGGGACATTGTTAGATACTGAGCCGATTGTAAAAAAAGCATTAATTCAAATCATTAAAAAACACAAACCTGATGTAGAAATTGATGAGCAAACAGCTAATGATTTTGTGGGGCCACCACTAACTGAAACGTTTTCTCGTTATTTCGATCAAGATCAAATAGAGTCACTGACTAGTGAATATCGCGAGTTAAACAATCAAATGCATCATGAGCATGTACAACCAATAAAACATGCCATTGAAGTGTTAACACAATTAAAGGACGAAGGATACACATTAGGTGTAGTATCTTCAAAGATTACTGACACAATTAAACTGGGCATGGGCTTGTTTGATATGGAGAAATACTTTGATGTCATTATTGGTATTGATAATGTAGAAAAGCATAAACCAGATCCACAAGGTATATTTAAAGCATGTGAAGCGTTAGGTGTTTCTCATGATCAAGTAGTGTATGTAGGAGATACTGCCATTGATATCAAAGCAGGAGATCGTGCAGGTGTATTTACAGTTGCGATGATGAGCAATCCTACTCGTAAAGAAGAAATTACAAAAGAAAAACCAAATGAACTAATAACTGATTTAAGAGAATTACTAACGATACTTAGAAGGGATGATATTGAATGGACACGCTCTACGACATAATAATTTTAGGAGCAGGACCAGCGGGGTTAACAGCAGGGGTATACGCTTCACGTGCAGGATTAAAAACGATGATGCTTGAACCTGAAGCTCCTGGAGGCAAACTAGTTAAAACATATGAAATTTGTAATTGGCCAGGCATTGAAAAAGTAACTGGTGTTGATTTGGCCATGTCCATGTTTAATCATTCCACATCATTAGGTGTTGAGTATCAATATGGATATGTAGAAGAGGTTATTAAACATGACCATCATTTTGAGGTAGTTACTCAAGATAATATTTACTATGCTAAAACAGTCATTGTAGCAACGGGTACCGTAGAAAATAGACTAAATCTTGAACATGAGGATAAAATGGTTGGAAAAGGTGTTTCATTTTGTGCAGTATGTGATGGAGCCTTTTATAAAGATCAAGTGGTAAGTGTAATTGGTGGTGGTAATTCTGCATTAGAAGAAGCTGTATACTTAACACAATTTGCAAGCAAAGTTAATGTGATCATGCGTCGTGATGTGTTTAGAGCAGATCAAGTTGCAATTGATATAGCCATGGCAAATCCGAAGATTGAGTTTATTTTCAATCATAAACCTGTTGCCTATCAAATGAGTGATGACAAACTAAGTGCTATTGTACTTGAACATTCACACACAAAAGTGCAAAAAATAGTAGAAACTAATGCAGTTTTTCAATATATTGGTGCAAAACCAGCCACAAACATGGTTAAGAAGTTAAATATTGTGGATGAAGAAGGTTACTTGATAGTAAATGATAAGATGGAAACAAGCATACCGGGCTTATATGGTGCAGGGGATGTGAATCAAAAGGTGTTACGACAAGTTGTTACTGCGACATCTGATGGTGCGATAGCAGCACAACAAGCGTTTCACATGATCCAAAAAATGGATATGAAAGGGAAGGAATAACTTCTCTTTTCTTTTTCATTGGTTGTGAAACGCCAGGGTGCGTGGTAGAATGTGGTTAAGAGGTACATAAACATGAGTAAACGTAAAATTATACTAGTAACGGGGATGAGCGGTGCAGGTAAAACTTCAGCCATGGGAATTTTAGAAGACATGGGTTATCATGCCATTGATCAGTTTCCGCCACAACTATTAAGACAGCTTATTCATTTAGCAGTGGATGAACAAGATCCTCGCTTTGATAATCTTGCAATTGCAACAGGAGCAAGTGACATGCCAGATTTTGTTCGACGATTCCGAAATATTGATGCGGACATGCGAATTTTATTTTTACAAGCGGATGAAAAGACATTGTTGGCTCGTTATAAATCGACACGTAGAAGTCATCCAATGTTGCTTTCAAACAAAGCTAAAACCTTAGAAGAAGCGATTGAAATCGAAAAAGATATGTTGGAGGAATTTAAAGACAAAGCGTATTTATCCATTGATACATCTGACTTAACAGAGATGGAATTAAAAAGAAAGCTTACTGAAGGATTTCGTTTATCGTCATCGCCTGTGTTTAGTATAAGTTTTATATCTTTTGGGTATAAAAATGGGATACCAATGGATGCCGATTTAATATTTGATGTTCGTTTTTTAAATAATCCTTTTTGGGTGGAAGAATTAAAATATGAGAATGGTGAAAATCCTAAAGTTAAAGAGTTTGTATTAAACAAAAAACAAACCCAAGAATATTTAAAACGATTGGTTGATTTTTTAGATTACTCATTTAAAGAGTATGTCAAAGAAGGAAAAAATCACTTTACCGTTGCTATTGGTTGTACCGGTGGTCAACACCGTTCGGTTGTTTTAACTAATGAGTTATTTGACATCTTTAGTAAGCAATATCAGTGCTATCGTCGTCATCGTGATATGAAGGTGAATCATGGTTAAGAAAAATGTTGTCGTTATTGGAGGTGGTCGAGGTCAATCGATGCTTTTAAGAGGGCTTAAACATTTTGAGAATATTCACTTAACAAGTTTAGTCACTGTCGCCGATGATGGGGGATCAACTGGGCGGTTACGTCAGTTGTATGCAATACCAGCAATGGGCGATATACGAAACGTTATGATTGCGATGGCTGAATCAGAAACACTGTTGTCTCGATTGATGAGTTATCGATTCAAGGAGTTAGAAGAGTCAGAATTAGGTGGTCATAATTTAGGCAATCTAATATTAACAGCGATGATGGAAAATAGTGGTAACTTTATGGAATCTATAGGTGCCATATCCAAGGTATTGAATGTTAAGGGGGATATTGTGCCAGCGAGTTTACAAGTGATTACGTTGTATGCTCGAATGATGGATGGCACCATTGTCAAAGGTGAAGCAAACATTCCAACAAAACGTAATCGAATAGAAGAAGTGTTTTATCAAGACAATGTTCGTGCATCAAGACAAGCAGTTAAAGCCATTAAACAAGCAGATGTAATTATTTATGGAATTGGAAGTTTGTACACAAGTATATGTCCTAATTTAATTATTGAAGATATTCAAAAAGCATTAAAAGAGTCTATGGCAAAAAAAGTTTATGTTTGTAACGCAATGAGTCAAACAGGTGAAACAGATGGTTATTTTGTGGAGGACCATGTAGAAGCGATTGTCCGTCATTCTAAATTGGATGTTGATGCGGTGGTGGTTGCGAATGATTCGATTCCAATGGATGTACTTATCCGGTATAAAAATCAAGATACTCATCCAATTACATTAAAAAATGATGAACATCCTTATCCTGTTCACCAAGCAAATTTGCTAGATTTTAGAGATGGTTTGATTACCCACAATTCTGATAAAGTTGCTCGATTATTGCATAAGCTGTTTTTTAAGGAGTGATGAGAGTGTCATATACAAGTGAAGTAAAATCAGAAATATCACAAAACGAACTTAAATCATGTTGTGTACGTGCTCAATTAGCTGCATTGTTGCAATGTGATGCAACATTAACCATTAGCAATCAACAATGGGAACTTCATTTTAAAACCGAAAACCCAACCACAGCAAAACGTTTTTGGATGCTTTTAAAACAGCGGTATGAACTTACACCAGAATTAGCTATCTTAAAGAAAGTTAAGTTAAAGAAAAACTACACGTATGTCATTTTAATTAAAAGTCAGGTAAAAGAAATTTTGCAAGATTTAAAGTTAATGGATGCTAAAGGTTTTGCAGATCATGTAACAAGTGAAGTAGTGAAAAAGGAATGTTGTGCCCGTGCATATTTAGCTGGGTCCTTTTTAGCTAGTGGTAGTGTTAACTCACCAACTAATAGTAATTATCATTTAGAAATTGCTCTTTCAAATGACAAGTTAGCAAGTTTTGTAATAAAATTAATGAAACGGTTTGATTTGCCAGCGAAAATGATAAAACGTAGAAATCAAATGGTTGTTTACATTAAAGCATCCGATAAAATATCGGACTTTCTTCGAGCTATAGCAGCATATGAAGCGGTTATGAAGTTTGAAGATATTCGTATTCAACGTGACTTTAAAAATTCTTTGACTCGCTTAGATAACTGTGAAGTAGCCAATGAAATGAAAACTTTAAAAGCCGCAAACTCACAAATTCAAGCAATCGAATACTTACAACAAAACGATGTGTTTGAGTTGTTGGATGAGAAATTAAAAGAAGTTGCGCTTTTACGTCAAATTAATCCAGAAGCAAGTCTTAATGAATTGGCTGAGATTTATCAGGCTCAAACAGGCAATAAAATGAGTAAATCAGGGATGAAACATCGATTTAATAAGATTGTTGAGCGATATAAAACCTTAAAAGAAAAACGGAGTGAATACATTTCCGTTGATTTTTAGTTGTAAAACTTTTACAATGAAAAAAAGGGAAGGGGGAGCATCATGGCAAAGGCAAACAATAACGCCAGTCTAGAGTTGACTTTTGGACAACGAATTCGTTTCTTAAGAAAAGAAAAGAACATGACCCAAAGTCAATTGGCTGAAGTTAGTGGCTTGCATCGCAATTATATCTCCGATACAGAAAGAGGTAGAAGAAACATATCGTTGTTATGCATGGCAAAGCTAGCAGATGGTCTGCAGTGTAGTATAAAAGACTTTTTCATATAAAGTCTTTTTTTAATAGGTATGCTATAATACTCTCGGTGATAATATGAGGTTTATTCAATTTTTACTTTCCTTAATTCTATTAGCTTGGTTGCTTGTTGTGGCGTGGCCATTATTTTTAATATTAGCCATTATTTTGGCTGTGACATGGGTTCGTTTTTATGTGCGCGTAAAGAGAATGCACAAACAAGCATTTGATCAATTTCAACAAGACAACACTTTTGAGTCAAAAGGATTAGACTCTTCAGACATTATTGATGCGGAATATAAAGAGAAAGATGTGACTGATGAAAAACTTTGAGGAAGTGACGTTAGACGATATTGAGCTAATTGATCGATATTTAAAGAAAGCAAACTATCAAGAAAGTAATCATAATCTTATAAACATGTTTGTGTGGAAAAGCATGTTTCCTTTATATAAGTATGTTGAAAAGGATTTTATGTTACTAGTGTCAAGACATTTGTCACAACCTTTTTTATTTATGCCATTATGTGAAAAACAACATAGTAAAAAGGCAATTTTAAAAGGAAAACAACTGTTTGATCAAGAAGGATTGACCTTTATCATGAGCGCGACGACAAATGCTGTTAAGGAAGTTGCGGTTTCTTTGTTTAATGATTTAGTTATAACTAAAGCGCGAGATGGTTATGATTATGTGTATGAAAAAGAGAAGATAATTAGTTTATCTGGGAAAAAACTTCAAAAACGTCGTAATTTACTTAATAAATTTAAAAGAGATTATGAAGATCGAGTGATGTTAGCACCTCTTCACTGTTTAGTGGATGAAGTGAAGGCCTTTCTTTTGACACTTGATGAAGATGTCAATGATGAGTATTTACAGCATGAACGACTAGGGATTGTATTGTTTTTGGATAATTTAGAGTTGTTTGATTATCAAGGTGCAGTGCTTTTGATTGATCGTGAAGTAAAAGGGTTTATTGTAACAAGTTTATTGGATGAAACGATGGTTCAAATAAATGTTGAAAAAGCAGACAAGAACATTGCTGGAATCTTTCAATATTTAGAAAGTGAGTATTTTAAAATGTTTTATCCTGATATACAATATATAAATAAAGAAGACGATATGGGTCGTGAGAATTTACGTAAAGCAAAACTTGCAAGTAAACCAATAAAAATGATTGAAAAATATCGTTTATGTCAGGGGGATTGTGATGATAAAAAAGGCATCTACGCACGACAAAACTGAGATTTATCGTACTTGGAAGTCCATGTTTGCATTTGATGATCATGGGTCTATTGATTTTTTCTTTGCGAATTATTACGATATGTGCCAAAGCTATGTGCTAAAGGTTGACCAAGAGATAGTATCGGGTGTATGCGTGTTTACTTTGCCGATGCAACTTAATAATAAAGTAATTGACGTATCGTATTTGGTCGGTATATTTACAAAAGAGCAATACCAACGTCAAGGGTATATGAAAAAACTCATTGATGAGGTTTTGGATATTTGTGCCCATAATACATTACTCACGATACTGATGGCTTATAACCCAAAAGTGTATGAACCTTTTCAGTTTGAACCATTTATTGACCATCAAATTGTTCAGCTTACTGGTTCCATGATTTCACCAGTGTCGACCATGAATGTCACTTATCAAATAGAAAGTAAACAACTGCTTGGTGCATACAACCGTTTTATGAACTATTTTGATGGGCATAAAAAAAGAACAGTGTCTGACTTTGATATTATAAAAAAAGACATGCAAGCTCAACATGGTAAGTTAGTGGGCTATGTAGAAAACAACGAAGTGCTAGGGTATATGATGTACATCGTTCATGATCAACAAATAGAGATTTTAGAGATTGTTTACTTTGATGTGGATACACTAATGCGATTATTGTATTTTGCCTCAAACATTAGTTACGCAATTAAAGTTCATATTTCAACAAAAGAAAACTGGAAATCCATTTTCCCTAAAGCGACGATGGAGAAGGTATCGTTTCTTTATGGAAAAATAAACGATGTATCGTTGTTTAATGATTTATACAATAGTTCTATACAATCAATCAGTGAAATACCATCACTTCTTAAAAAGCCTTTATATTTTAATGAATATCAGTAGCTTTTTCTTAATTTGATAATATTATCACAATTGACAGAAACACATAAGAAACGTATAATTAAAGTTGTCAAAGGAGGAAATATTAATGACAGTAAAAGTAGCAATTAATGGATTTGGTCGTATCGGACGTTTGGCGTTCCGTTACATGTTTGGTTCTAGTGAGTTTGATATCGTTGCGATCAACGATTTAACGGATTCTAAAACATTAGCACACTTATTAAAATATGACTCTGCACAAGGGCCATACGGGAAAGATGTTGTAGCATCTGAAACTGGTATTGTTGTGGATGGAAAAGAAACAAAAGTATTTTCAGAAAAAAATCCAGCAGATTTACCTTGGAAAGAATTAGGTGTTGATGTTGTTATTGAATGTACAGGTTTCTTTACAAGTGATGAAAAAGCAAAAGCACATATCGATGCTGGAGCTCGTAAAGTTATTATTTCTGCACCAGCAACTGGTGATGTAAAAACAGTTGTATTTAATGTTAACCACGATATTTTAGATGGTTCAGAAACAATTATTTCTGGCGCAAGCTGTACTACAAACTGCTTAGCACCAATGGCAAAAGTATTAAATGACGAGTTTACAATTGTAACAGGTCAAATGACAACAATCCATGCTTACACCAATGATCAAAACACATTGGATGCACCTCACAAGAAAGACTTACGTCGTGCTCGTGCAGCTGCAGCAAACATTATTCCTAACTCAACCGGAGCAGCAAAAGCGATCGGTCTAGTTATTCCTGAACTAAAAGGAAAACTAGATGGTGGTGCTCAACGTGTTCCAGTTATTACTGGTTCATTAACAGAGCTTGTTGCAGTAGTTGAAAAAGAAGTAACAGCAGATGAAATCAATGCAGCAATGAAAGCCGCAGCGAATGAATCTTATGGTTATACAGAAGATCCAATCGTATCAACAGATATTATTGGAACAACTTTCGGTTCATTATTTGATGCAACACAAACAAAAGTAACGACCATCAATGGTATTACATTAGTTAAAGTTGCTTCATGGTATGACAATGAAGCTTCATACACATACCAATTAGTAAGAACTGCAAAATACGTTGCTTCAAAATTCTAAATGACTATAGAGCCTTCGGGCTCTTTTTTTTGTGAAACTTTAAATACTCTATGGTAAAATAAGCAGAGAGGTGTTTATGAAATACGCCATTGAAATTGAAAATCTAACAAAATATTATGGAAAAAGCAAAGGCATTGAAGGGGTATCTTTTAATGTGGCACCACAAGAAATATATGGATTTATTGGACCTAACGGTGCTGGAAAATCAACAACCATCCGGACACTTTTAAATCTAATCTTTCCTACTTCAGGAAGTGCAAAGATATTTGGCCAAGATGTTGTCCAACATGGTCATCTACTTCGTAAAGATATTGGTTATTTACCATCAGAAGTTTTTTATTATGAGAAAATGAAAGTAAAAGAACTACTTGCTTATGCAGCATCCTTTTATGAAGGTGATCATAGTAAACGCATAGAAGAGTTAGTTACGTTGTTAGAATTAGACGTGAATCGTCGTATTGAGGACTTATCTTTTGGTAATAAAAAGAAGGTAGGTATTGTTGTTGGTTTGTTGCATCGACCAAAACTGATAATTTTAGATGAGCCAACAAGTGGGCTTGATCCTTTAATGCAACACACATTTTTTAATTTAATAAAACAAGAAAATGAAAATGGAGCGACTGTTTTGTTTTCTTCGCATATTTTATCTGAAGTTCAACATTTGTGCCATAAAGTTGCCGTTATTAAAGATGGTCATATTGTCGATGTTCAAGATATAAAAGCTTTTAGAGAAAACACATATAAAAAGATAACATTAATTAGTGATGCAAAAAGCAAAGACATTATTGGTTCACTTGATGTTGCGGATATAAGACAGTATGACCATACACTTTCTTTTGTGTATCGTGGTGAACTTGATCAGCTATTAAAAACATTGTCTTCTGTGCATATTCAAGATATTAAAATAGAAGAACCTTCTTTGGAGGAAGTGTTTATGCACTATTATGAAAAATGATGAAACATATTATTCTCTTTGAAATTAAGCGTAGCTGGCTGTCTCTCTTTTGGTGGTCTTTAGCCATCGTTATTTTTGGTGTCTTTATGTTTGCGTTTTTCCCACTTATGGCAGATCAACAACAAGCTATGGATTTAATTTTAGAACATTATCCGGTAGAAATGTTAAAGGCATTTGGATTGTCCAATGTTGATTCGCTTTCAACATTAAAGGGTTATGTCCCCTTTGTTTTTATATTTACACTACTAATTAATGGGGTTTTTGCTTCATTGGTTGGATTTAAAGTGCTAAGTGAAGAAGAGAGTGATAAAACCGCTGACTTTTTATTTAGTAAACCCATTTCTCGCAATCGAGTGTTTATCATAAAAAATGCAATTGCATTGTACCAGTTGTTTGTCGTGTTTGTAGTAAGCAGTTTATCGACAACCGTTGCCGTAGCGCACTTTATCACTGATCAAGCATCATCTTTAGAGACGTTAATTGTGTTGTATGAAGGGTTGTTTTACTTCCAACTTCTTTTTTATACACTAGCTATGGTTATTTCAATGATGTTTAACTATGTTCGATCTTCAGTATCACTTGCCATTGCGTTGTCTTTTTTGATGTATGCACTTTACTCAATTGGTCAAATTATTGATGCGTCATGGCTGCTTTATAGTACACCATTTTATTATTTTGAAGCTGCACAGCTTTTGATGGATCAATCGATTCCACAAAATCATATCTACCTTACAGTACTAGTAAGTAGTGTTGCACTTGTGATTAGTTATCTTCGGTTTGTTAAAAAGGACTTTTTTGTCCGTTAAGGAAGGCTTATGAACGTTATTACCCAGGAAATAAAATACCATCTTAAATCGACTATGATATGGACGCTCTCTATGGGATTGTTTGGGTTTTTTATCATGTTGGAATTTTCAGCGTATTATAACAACCCTGAGCTTTTAGAGATTTTAGATGTTTTACCAGAATCGCTTATGAAAGCTTTTGGTTTTAATGGTGCAAACTTAACTAGTTTACAAGGTTTTTTAAGTGTTGTGTATTTTTACGTTCAACTGATTGGTGCACTATTTGCTGTAATGTTGGGTGTCACACTTTTGCTTAAAGAACACAAACATAAAACATCAGAGATGATTTTTTCCATGCCTATAAAAAAAGGGAAAGTTGTTTTATTTAAAATGATGGCGGGAGTTGTATTAATCGCTTTGTTTGCACTTGCTGTTAGTGGTATGTTACTTATATCGAGTTACTCGTATGATATTGATGCTACAGTTATAAACAACGTGCTTATTAATACAGGAGCCTTGTTTCTTTTTTGCACTGTATGGTTAAGCATTGGGCTATTGTTAGTAGCAATGCTTCCTGTAAAAAAACACGCGTTAGCGATAGGCGCTGTACTAGTGTTTGCTTTTTATGTTTTTGAAACAATGATTTCACTTGTGGATAACATGGATATGTTATCGTGGGTTTCCTTGTTTGGTTGGTTTAATCCAAATGACATGGTGGATAACTCTTTTTCATGGGTGTTTGGTGTACTAGCACTTGTTTTAGTATCGTTGTTTACTTTTATTACAGTAAAACAATATCAAAGAAAAGACATTGTATCTTAAAATAAGGTGGTGAACATCCTATGAAAAAGCAACTAAATATCATTGATTGTACACGAGTTTTAGATAATGGTGCACCAAGTTATCCTAATGATACACCTTTTGAGTTAACCAAACATAAAACATATCATAAAGATGGGTACACACTATCATCTTTAAAATCGTCTGTTCATAATGGCACACATATTGATGCACCATCACACATAAGTGCTTTGACTATTTGTGCTAGTGACTTTGATTTAAATAAAGGGATTTCTCGTGCTAAAGTGTTTGATTGTTTTAACCAAATGCACATTGAGTTAACAAAAAGTCAGCTTGCAAGTGTGAGAGAAAATGATATTGTGGTATTATATACAGGTTGGGATCAATACTATAGCACAGAGAAGTATTATACACATCCTGTGGTATCTATATCAACGGCTCAACAGCTTGTGGATAAAAAAATTGCACTAATCGTATTGGATATGCCATCATTGGATTTTTATCCATTTGATGTTCATCAACTGTTGTTTAATCATGGCATTTGGATAGTGGAAAATACAACAAACTTACACCAACTCAATATAGATAAAGAATACACAATGTATGTCATTCCAATGAAAATAAAAGCGGAAGCTGCGAGTGCTCGTGTGTTTGCTATAGAAAAAAGCGATGAGTTGCGTTACACTAAATAAGCAAAAAGGAGAGCAAGTCAATGAAACTCTTTAATTCATATACACAACAAATAGAAACATTTAAACCGATTAAAGAAAACCAAGTAAGCATGTATGTGTGCGGTCCTACCGTATACAACCATGCACACATAGGTAATGCACGACCACTTGTTGTTTTTGATACATTGCGTCGTGTTTTTGAGCAGTTAAACTACAATGTAAAATATGTAAGTAACTACACAGATGTGGATGATCGCATTATTAATCAAGCAATACAAGAAAATCGTGATGAACTTGAGATATCTTCCTATTATATTGAGGAATATGAGAAAGTTCGTGATTTACTAAATTGTAAAGCACCAACTGAAGTGGTAAAAGTTACAGATACAATGGATCAAATTATTGATTTTATTGATGAGCTTATTAAAAAAGACAAAGCATATCAAGTGGATAAAGATGTGTATTTTAAAATTGATGAAGTGAGTAATTATGGTGCATTATCTAAGCAAAATGTAGAAGATTTAGTGGTTGGTGCTCGTATTGATGAAAACACAAAGAAACACAATCCTTTAGATTTTACACTTTGGAAACAAACTGATAAAGGTATTGCTTGGGATAGTCCTTTTGGTGTTGGAAGACCAGGATGGCACACTGAATGTGTGGTTATGATTCAAGATAAGTTTAATCAAGAGAGAATTGATATTCATGGAGGGGGTATGGATTTGAAATTTCCTCACCACGAAAACGAGATTGCCCAATGTGAAGCCATTCATCATCACAACATCGCAAATTATTGGATTCATAATGGAATGTTAAACATTGATGGAGAGAAAATGAGTAAGTCTTTAGGCAATGTTGTGTGGGCGAAAGATTTCATTGAGGAGTTAGGAAGTGATGTTGTGCGATGGTTGTTGTTATCGACGCATTATCGATTACCACTAAACATTTCAAATGACACAATTACACAAGCACAAAGTGAAGTAAGCAAAATAAAAAGAGCACTAAAAGCATCAGAATTATTATGTGCATTAAAGAATGTGTCGATTAAAGATGATGTTCATGAATCATTAATAAGTGAGTTTATGGAAGCGATGAGTGATGATTTGAACACACAAAATGCATACAAAGTGCTTTTTGATGCTATTAAAGTTGCTAATCAAAACATACGTCAACATAAAGATGATGGAGTGCTAATTGCAAAGGATGTTAAGACCATTCAAAAGATGCTTGATGTGTTAGGTATTTCATATCAACCGATTGAGTTGACTAAAGAAGACCGCCAACTTTTTGATCAGTGGAATCAAGCAAAACAAGATAAAGATTATGAACTAGCGGATAAGGTTCGCAATGAGTTAATAAAGAAAGGCTATCTTTCATGAACGGAGCAAGTTTAGCTTTTATTGGTGATGCAGTGATGGCGCTTTATGTAAAAGAACATCTCATTGTAAGTGGATATACAAAAAGCAAAGATTTACAACAACACTCAGAGAAATTTCTAAGTGCAAAAGGACAAGCAGATTTTGTAATACATTTGTTGGAGCAAGATTATTTTGATAATGATGAAATGGAAATATTTCTACGAGGTCGAAACCACAAATCTGCAACCATTCCCAAAAACGCGGATGTAATCACCTATCGTTTAGCAACGGGATTAGAAGCGGTGTGGGGTTATTATCATTTAAACAATCAAACGTTGAAGTTAGAACAAATTTGGGAGCAATACAAGAAATACATAGGACAAAAATATGAAACAATATCTTTACGGTAAACAACCTGTACTTACACGAATAAAACAAAACAAAGAGATTCATCATTTGTATGTGCTTGATACTCCTTCGCACAAAGATGTGATCACCTTAGCTAAAAAAAGCAACATTGCGTATACTTTAGTAGAAAAAAAGCAATTAGATAAATTAGTTAGTGGTAATCATCAAGGTGTCGTGGCGGAAATAGTACAATATCAAACTGTTGAGTTATCTGAAGTATTAAACAATGTTGATCCACAAAAGCCTGGACTACTAGTTATGTTAGATGGCGTTGTTGATCCACACAATGTGGGAGCGATATTACGTACATGCGATGCAGTGAATGCTGATGGTATCATTATAAAAAAACATGGTTCAGCCAAACTTACTTCCACCGTAGCGAAAGTATCTGCTGGAGCGATTGAAAGTGTTCCGGTAGCGATGGTTACTAACTTAACAAAAACGATTGATGAGTTAAAAACGTTGGGTTATTGGATTGTTGGCACTGACATGGATAACGCTAGCTACTATCGTGATGTGGATTACACAACGAACATTGTTTTAATTGTTGGATCAGAAGGTGATGGTATAAGTCCATTGGTAAAAAAACAATGTGACTTTATGGTACAACTTCCTATGGAAGGAGTAGTGTCATCGCTTAATGTGTCTGTAGCAAGTGCAGTGCTTCTTTATGAGATCTATCATCAAAGGAGTCATACAAACCGTTAGACTGGTAGGTACTTATGCTTGAGTACACAAATGAATATGAATTATTATATTTGTATCGTCAAAATGACGAAGAAGCTCAACAAATGATGGTAAATCAATACCATCGTTTAATTTGGTCCATTGTTTATAAATTTCAAGGGGCAATCCATTATATGGGTATAAGCAAAGATGATTTGTTTCAAGAAGGAATGTTAGGTTTATTAGAAGCGTTGGATTGTTATCGAGAAGAATTAAAGGTACCATTTAAAAACTTTGCTTGTTTGTGTGCTGAGCGACAAATGCGTTCGCTAATTCGAAAACATAGTGGACAAAACTATGGTATTATTGCCAATAGTATTTCATTAGATCAATCTTTAGTTAATGAAGATAGTTTAATGGTAAAAGACACCATTGCAAGTGATGATTCATCAAGTGATCCAGTTTGGTCTTTTTATTATCGATACAATATTGAACAGCTAAAAGAGAAAATGGAAGACTTTAGTGAACTTGAAAAACAAGTGATGCAATATCGTTATCTTGGCTATACATACAAAGAGATAGCGCAAAAGTGTGATGTAAACTTTAAACTTGTGGATAACACCATACAAAAACTAAAGCGTAAAGTGGTTTGTTTGTTTGACTAGCAAAGTGCTTTATGATAAAGTAATTAAGCAATGAAAGCGAGTGGGTGACATGGCAGAAAAAAGCGATAAAGTAATCTTAGTGTGTACTGTGTGTTTATCACGTAATTACACAACCTCTCGTAATAAAAAAACAAACTTAGAACGATTAGAGCTAAAAAAGTTTTGTAAGCGATGCAATGCGCATACAAACCATAAAGAAACCAAGTAGGAGGCAGTAGTATGAAATGGTTTAGTTTAAGTGGCATTATGACGGAAGTAAAAAGAATCCGTTGGCCAAAAACAGATGAAATGGTAAAAAATTCAGCGACTGTTATTATGGTAACTGTACTATTTGGTGTTTATTTTGTGTTAGCTCAAACAGTTGTAACTTTTATTCTACAATTGATTGGAGTGTAGTATGACACAAGAGAAAAGATGGTATGTAGTAAACACCTATGCAGGTCATGAAAATAGAGTTAAAGAAAACCTAGAACGTCGTGCTGAAACGATGGGTTTAGAAGATAACTTATTTCGTATTTTAGTTGCAGAAGAAGTTGAAATTGAAATAAAAAATGGTAAACGTGTAGAAAAAATGAAAAACTTATTTCCAGGTTATTTGTTTGTGGAAATGATTATGACCGATGAAGCTTGGTATATTGTTCGAAATACTCCAGGTGTAACCGGATTTATTGGTTCAAGTGGTGGTGGTGCAAAACCATTCCCTGTTTCTCCAGAAGAAATTGAATCCATTTTACAACGTATGGGATTAAGTGATCGTAAGATTGTTGTCGATTTCAAAGTTGGTGATATGGTTAAAATTACCAATGGTCCATTTGGTGGTATCGAAGGTCGTGTAGATAGCATGAACAATGATTCTCAAACAGCCATGGTATTGACAATCTTGTTTGGACGTGAAACACCTACCGAGATTAATTACTTAGATTTAGAAAAAATTGATTAAACCGCTCAGGCGGTTTTTTTAATCGATTAAACATTTAAAAAAAGTACATTATGATATGTGATGGTGTTGAAATGAAGTTTATCATTTAAAAAGAAGGTAATGCCATGAAAATTACAGTCATAGGAGCAGGGAATCTAGGATTGGCTTTGTGTGCTTTTTTAAGTCAAGAAGGACACAGTGTATGCTTATACAATCGAACTAAAAAAACAATACAATCACTAATGGAAACCCATACTATTGAGTATCAAGGTGTCATTTCGGGAAGGGCACTTATTTCTTGTGTAACTACAGATTTGTGTGAAGCTACAAATCAAACCCAGTTAATTCTTATAGCAACACCGGCGTATGCACACAAAGAGCTTGCTGTAGCATTGGCGGGGTGTCTAAAGGAAGATGTACCAATCGTTCTTAATCCAGGTAGAACATTTGGAGCGATTGAGTTTTATCATGAGTTTTGTAAACTTTCCAGTATTTCGCCGTTAGTAAGTGAAACACAATCGACTGTTTTTACATGTCGTAAAGTGAGCGATGTACGAGTTGACATATTGTCTTTAAAACATGATGTGCTCATTGGAGCAACAGACATGGATAAAGTAGATTGGTTGATTAACTATTTACCAAAGAGTATGTCTAATCAATTGAAAAAAGCTAAGTCACTGGTTCAAACATCGATTGGCAATGTAGGTATGATTATGCATTGTGCTCCTTTATTGTTAAACTGTGGGTGGACCGAAAATGAGTTTGTTAACTATAAATATTACTATGAAGGAATTACACCATCTGTGGCGCATGCACTAGAAAAGCTTGATGAAGAACGAGTGGCAGTTTCTGTTGCTTTAGGATGTAGTGTTGAGTCTACGAAGGATTAGTTAAGACACACCTATCATATAATGGGTAATAATTTGTATGAATGTATTCAAAACAATGAAGCATATCATCATATTTATGCTCCAACCACTTTGCGTCATCGTTATATTTACGAAGATATACCTTATGGATTAGTTCCGTTAGAAGCTATTGGACACAAACTTGGGTTTCTAATGAAAAACACCGGTTTAATTATTGATTTAGCAAACACGTTATTAGACACAGATTTCCGTTTGTTTGGCCGACACTTAGAAGATTTACCGATAACCAATCAAAATAAAGTGTTGGATAAAATTATCGAAGAAGAGAAAACATATGACAGTATTTAGTAAGAAATATGGATTTATTAAACCATCATATGATGCACACACACTAGGGTTACAAAGTGTCATTGATGCGTTAACATCTTGTGGACAACGTGTTATTGTTGCTGATCAAGAGATTAGTAATGCAGTACATCACTATAAACACGAAGCGAAAACAAAGAAAATTGTGGATTGGATTGTTGATCATCAATTGGATTATATTGGAGTCACTTATCGGTTGGATAGTGATGATGCGATTGAGATGATTGGTTATTTGATACAAGTGTTTAAAGACCATAAGTTGTTTCATTATCAAGATAGTACACTAGAAAAAATTTATTTTGCTGGATTGATGGATGCTTGCCAAGCCATTGAAAAGCAACATAAAGGTTTAGTAACAACATTTATTGGTGGCGAAAATATCTGGGAGACTCTTGAAAAGATGGAAGTTGATTGTGCATCGATTGATAAAGAGTGGAGTCAACAACACGAGTACGATAAAAATCTACAAAAGTTTGCTCATCAACTTATTTTAAATGGTGATTATCAAAATATTTCGTATAAGAGAATGTATAATTATCCAGGTTTTGGTAGTAAAGATGATACATTAGTAAAACGATTGAACGCTAATCAAAAGACAAGTGCACTTCCTCTTATTCGGGTTCATGTGGGACCATATTATTCTAATTTATCAAACAAAGAAAACATTGAGTTGTTTAAAGATTGGTCAAAAACATTAGCACAGTCTCAACTGTTGGATGTTCTATCCATCGGTTCATCTCAATTGAGTCAATCTCATTTCAACAAACCTTGGTATGATATGCCCAATGGTGGTGGTGTTCCTATTGAAAATAGTGAACAGTTAAAAGAGATATATGATATTTCAAGACCGATGTTATTAAGGACATATGCAGGAACAGCAGAAATTGAAACTTTAGCTAGTATCTATGAAGAGACAATCAATATTGGTTGGCATGAATTATCTTTGTGGTGGTTTAACAAACTAGATGATCGCGGGCCATATGATTTATATACTAATTTAGTCCATCATATTAACATGATCGACATTATTGCTAAGTCAAACAAGCCCTTTGAAGCTAACGTTTCCCATCATTTTGCATTTCGTGGGAGTGATGATATAAGTTATATCGTATCTGCTTATTTATGTGCAAAGTTGGCAAAGATGCATGGTATAAAAACATTTATTCTTCAAAACATGTTAAATACACCACGATTAACATGGGGAGTTGCGGATTTAGCAAAGTCTCAAGCTTTGATTGAGCTTGTTCGTTCACTTGAGGATGAGAAGTTTACAGTAATCTTACAGCCAAGAGCAGGATTAGACTATTTTAAGCCTGATTTATTTGAAGCAAAACAACAGCTTGCAGCGGTTAGTGCAATGATGGATGATATTGAGCCGAACAATCCATGTTCACCACCTATTGTACATGTTGTTAGTTATAGTGAAGCGATTTCATTAGCAACTCCTTTAGTAATTTTAGAAAGTATACAAATTACGCAGCATGCTATAAGTAGTTATAGAAAGGCTAAAAAGTTAGGTCATATGCGTGATGTGGGCAATAGTGTAGAAGTAACCAAAAGAAAACAACAACTTATTGCTCAAGCTAAACAACTTGTTTTAGCTATTGAAAAACATGTTAATCAACCATACAGTGCAGATGGTTTGAACACTGTGTTTGCATCAGGATTTCTACCAGTGCCATATTTGTGGAGAGAAAAAGAAAAATTTATACATGCTGTTAACTGGCAAGTTAAACCTTATTTAGGCAGTATGTGTGTGTTTGATAAAGATCAAGTCATGGATATTCAAAAAAGGATTTTGATTGCACTACAACATATTCAAGAGGTTCAATCAAGTTTAGCGTTGATGAAGTTAAAGAACATAAAGTAAGCAAACATAAGAGGGTTTTTACTTAGAAAGTGTTGCAATTGATTGATTTTTAAAAATATATCATGTACAATAATGAAGCCTATAAAAGGCCAGTGAGGTGGAAGGATGTGCAACCGTCCATTGACCACAACACAAATAGAAAGAAGGAATGTTTGTGAGTAAAAAAGTTGCAAGAATCGTCAAACTCCAATTCCCAGCAGGTGGAGCTAGACCTGGACCAGCATTAGCTGGTGTTGGCATTAACATGCCACAATTCTGTAGTGCATTTAACGATGCAACAAAAGATCGTGCAGGAGATATTGTTCCTGTCGTTATTACTGTTTTTGATGATAAAGGGTTTAACTTTGAATTAAAAACAACACCAGCAGCTGTGTTATTAAAAAGAGCTGCTAATGTAAAAAGTGGTGCTGCGACTCCACATAATCAAACAGTAGGAAGCATTACTGTTGATCAACTAAAAGAAATCGCAGAATACAAAATGCCTGATTTGAATGCGAATGATGTCGATGCCGCAATGAAAATTGTAGCAGGTACAGCAAGAAACATGGGTATTAAAATAGAAGGGTATGGTGAATAAACATGGCGAAACATGGAAAAAACTATGTAGCGGCAAGAGATAAAATTGACCGTACAAAAAAATATCCAATTTCTGAAGCAATCGCTTTAGCAAAAGAACTAGACAACACAAAATTTGATAGCACTGTGGAATTAGCATTTCGTTTGAATGTAAACCCACGTCATGCTGATCAGCAAATTCGTGGCGCAATGGTACTTCCAAATGGAACAGGGAAAAGCCAAAAAGTATTGGTTATTACTCAAGGTCCTAAAGAAGCTGAGGCAAATGAAGCTGGAGCTGATTTTGTTGGTGGCGCAGACATGATTGATAAAATTAAAGGCGGTTGGTTTGATTTCGATATTATCGTAGCAACACCAGATATGATGGCAGAGCTTGGTAAGATTGGTAAAATCTTAGGTCCTAAAGGATTAATGCCTAACCCTAAAACAGGTACAGTAACAATGGAAGTTGCTAAAGCTGTAGATGAAATTAAAAAAGGTAAGGTAACATACCGTGTTGATAAAGAAGGAAACATTCATGTTATGATTGGTAAAGTTTCATTTACTAATGAACAACTGCTTGAAAACTTCCAAGCAATATATGATGTCATCCTTAAAGCTCGTCCTGCGACAGTTAAAGGAACATACATGAAAAACTTAGTGTTATCCACAACAATGGGTCCTGGTATTCCAGTAACAGCTGAGTAATTAAAACAAAACATAAGTAAAAAACGATGGTTGCACATCGTTTTTTTTTGATTTTTTGATGCTTACACTTTGACTTAGTAATTGTTGAGCAAAATCAAACTTTGTGATAACATGAACTTAAATTAAGTTGGTAATCATAATGAAAGAAGAGGGTGGATTAATGGAAAAACTTGTTTTAGGGTTAGATATTGGGATTTCTTCTATTGGATGGGCAGTAGTTAACAAAAATCAAGGTAAAGTTGTCGATAGTGGAGTTAGACTTTTTAAGGAAGGAACGGCAGCAGATAACTTAACTCGAAGAAACAGACGTGGTTCAAGAAGATTAGTCAGAAGAAGAAATCAACGTTTGGATGATTTTATAACTCTTTTTAAGAAGTTTGGTTTAGTAACTCAACCAGTTCATCTAGATAATCCCTTAGAGTTAAGAGTAAAAGGATTGAATGAATCATTGACAAATGATGAATTATTTACAGCACTATTTCATATTCTTAAACACAGAGGTACGAGTTTTGAAACAGTAAGCGAAAATCCTGAAGAAGAAGGAACCAAAGGTGTACTCAATGAAAATGATAAATTGCTCAAAAAAGGGAAATATGTTTGTGAGGTTCAGTTAGCAAGATTACGAGAAAATGGCTCATATCGAGGGACTGAAAACACGTTTAAAACCCAAGATTATGTAAAAGAAGTAGAGAAAATATTGAGTGTACAAAGACTTTCAGAAGAACTAAAAAAAGAAATTATAGAGTTAGTAAATAGAAGAAGGCATTTTAGCGAAGGTCCTGGGAGTAAAATTTCACCAACCCCATATGGCAGATTCATAATGAATGAGGACGGTGAAATAGAAACAATAGATTTAATTGAGAAGATGCGAGGTAAGTGTTCCGTTTTCCCTGATGAACTTAGAGCGCCTAAATTATCGCCAAGTGTAGAGCTTTTTAATTTATTAAACGATTTGAATAATCTAACATATGAAAACCAAAAACTATCAACAAACCAAAAACAAAAAATAATCAATGATTTTATTATTAATAATAAACATTCGATAACCATCAAGCAGTTAGCTAAATTTTTAGAAACTGATGAGAACCAGCTGATTGGATTAAGACAAGATGAGAAAAAAGGAAAAATAATTTCCGAATTCAAAGGACTAAAGAAAATTTTAAATGTCATTGATGAAGATAGAAAATCTTTTTATGCGGACAACTTAGAAGTACTTGATCAAATTATTAATGTACTTACAAAAACAAAAGTGATTGATGAAAGAATCAGCGGTATAAAAGCTTTGAATTTTGAATTTATTGAAGATAACGAAATCGAAAGATTTGCGAATATCCCTGGAGTGAGTGGATATCATGCATTATCATTAAAAGCAGTTTATCTCTTAAACAAAGAGATGATAAATACTAATGAAAATCAAATGCAGGTGCTTCATCGATTAAACTTAGTACAAAATGATTTAGAAAAATATGAAAATTTAAAAAGTATTCCAAGCAGCCATGATTTAATACTAAATCCAGTTGTTCAACGTGCGTTGAATGAGACAATCAAAACAATAAATAGTGCAAGACAACAATATGGTGAATTTGATTCAATTATTATCGAAATGGCTAGAGATAAAAACTCTGATGAACAGAAAAATAGGATCAAAAGGACTATTGAAAAAAGAAGAGAACAAAATAATCAAATCTTAAATGAAATAAAAAAAGATGATGTTGACAAAAGATCTCTTTTGAAATTACTGTTATATAATCAACAATTAGGAAAATGTGTATACACAGGAGAATCACTAGATATAAATACTATTATTAATGATCCAACTGCTTATGATATTGATCATATTATTCCAATCTCTGTATCTTATGATGATTCACTGAACAACAAGGTGTTGGTTACTTCGAGTGCAAACCGTGATAAAGGAAATCTATCACCTCTAATAGCATTTGATAATCACAGATTTATGGGTTGGTCTAAAGAGGAATATATTTCATATATTGACTTACTTTTCAAAAATAAACATATAAATGAGAAAAAAAGAAGTTATTTGCTGTCAGAAGAAGATATTACAAAGTACTCGAACCTCAGTAAGTTTGTGGCAAGAAATCTTGTAGATACTAGATATGCTTCACGGAGTACTTTAAATATACTGCAAGATTATTTTCGAGCTAATAATATTTCTACTAAAGTTTTTACAATAAGAGGCTCACTTACATCAGTTATTAGAAATAAAGTAGGGATAAAAAAAGATCGTGACGATAATTATGTTCATCATGCTATTGATGCTGCTACAATTGCTCTGTTAACGAACAATAATCAAATCGAAAAATTACTAAGAAGACTAAGTTTCAATGATGGACAAGTTACGGTAGAGGAGAATTCTGAAAATCCGATTGTAGAGTATAAGGAGTTTTATGATGAAGGGTTTATGCAAAAGTTTGTAGAATTAAGAAATTTATCTGAAGAGCATTTCATCAATGATGAACCTTTTCCATATATCCACAGTAAAATCAAGGTTTCGCATAAAGTTGATAAAAAACCAAATAGAAAGATTACTGACGATACAATATATTCAACAAGAGTTATGGGTGGGAAGAAACAAGTCGTAAAAAAATACAAAGATATTTACGATTCGAAATTTCTACATCTCGCAAAAGACATTCAGTCAAAAAAGTATGAGAAATATTTGATGTATCATAATGATTTCCAAACATTTAAGAAACTGATCGAAATAGTAGAAGATTATGTTAACGAGTTTGGTAACATTAAATCGGAGAATCCATTTAATGTCTACTATAAAAAACATGGTAAAGTAAAAAAGTATGCGAAAAAAGACAATGGACCGGAAATCACGTCGATGAAATATTTCGATGGAGAACTAAAAAGTCATGTTTCTATATCTCATAAATATAACTCTGAAAAGAAAGATGTTGTTTTATTACAAGTAAAACCATATAGAACTGATTTTTATAAATCTAAGGAGGGTAAGTATAGTTTTGTAACCATTAGAATGCACCATGTGCAGTTTAGTGATATGAGTAAGAAGTATTATATAGATGCTGATATTTATAATGAACTAAAAAAAGAAAAGGGGGTGGATAAAGAATTCGAGTTCCAATTTAGTATGCATCGCAATGAATACATCTATATAGAACAAAAAACAAGAATATCAAAAGATGTATACGACATAACAAAAGATATCTATAGGTATGTTGCAACAAATAATGATATCTCAAATGTTATTGAAGTTAATCCAATTCATTATCATGAAAAGAAGCAATTAATGAAAACAATAGGCAAAAACATAATCTTGCTTAATAAATATCATTGCGATCAATTGGGCAATATACACCAAGTTAATAAAGAAGACTTGAAATTGGAATTCGAAATTGGTAAGATGTAATTAGGAAATTTGTAGCCTAGCAAAAATACAGATGACCTAACAAAACAAGGGTTTATCCCGGAATCGAGTCCAACTGGACTCTTTTTTTATCTATGGGTTGGAGAGTCATTCATATATCAGAGAGTGAAAAAATTTCGTTGTTCTTAGATAACTTGAAAGTTGAAACAAAAGGGGAACCAATATTAGTTCCATTAAAAGATATTCATTCTCTGATATTAGACAACTACAAAATGGTTGCAAGTGTACAGTTGTTATGTCGTTGTTGTGAGAATAACATCAACGTTGTTGTTTGTGGAGTGGATCATAATCCAAAAGCAATAGTTATGTCTCATACGGGTCATCATCAGACCGCAAGTATTTTAAAAAAGCAAATACGTTGGGATGAATCTATGAAAGGATTTATTCACCAACAAATTGTAAAGCAAAAAATCCTCAATCAAATCATTGTTTTACGAAAAGTTGGAGTAGACCAAATTGAGAAGCTAGTTGGATATCTTGAAGATGTACAACGATTTGATACAACAAATCGTGAGGGTCATGCGGCAAAAGTTTATTTTAGACTATTGTTTGGGCAATCTTTCATTCGGTTTGAAGATGATGTAATCAATGCTGGTCTTAATTATGGTTATAGCATTCTTAGATCTCAAATAAATAAAACATTAGTTGCAAAAGGATTAAATACATCTCTAGGAATCATTCATAAAGGTCCGTACAATGCGTTTAACTTAAGCGATGATATTATAGAACCGTTTAGACCTATAGTAGATTTATGGGTATACACGAATTTAAGAGATAGTGATAAATTTTCCCGAGATCATAGACAAGAACTAATAAAGTTGACAACATCTAAGATAATGGTAAATCAACAAAAACATACAGTCTTTAATGCAGTAACAATGTTTTCATCTTCAATAATCAATTTTTTCGATGATGAAACTACAAAATTGTTAATGCCAACTATTTTATGATTTATGATTTTATGCGTTTAATAGTACTTTTTGATTTACCAATGATTACAAAGAAAGATGTTAGAGCATACAATGTATTTCGGAAATATTTGATTAAAAACGGATATATTATGATGCAGTTTTCGGTATATTGTAGAATATTCAACAACAGAGAATCAGCATCTAAACACTTAGAGGTATTAAAGAGGAATGTGCCAAAAAAAGGACAAATTCGAGTTATGACCGTAACTGAAAAGCAATACTCGAACATTGATATCATTGTTGGTGGAGTAAGTAGACAAGAGAAAGTTATAAATGAAGAACCATACTTAAATATTTAGGAGGACAATGAAAGAGATATATTTAGAATATAAATCAAAGAAGTATAAGACATGTGTTGATAAGTATAAAATTTTATTAGCAGAAGATTATAACACTATATTAGAATTTTGTGCACAATTGAACAAGGCTTTACAAAAAAATGCTGAAAGCGAATATGGAGATGAAAACTATAAAACAAGATTGTTGATTAATGAAGTTGCTTTTGACCATAGAAGAAGCTTGATTGTTGAAATAACTCCTTTTACAAAACTTGATGATTTTTTAAAAACAACATCAAAATCGATTTCACTGAAATTTGTAGAATCTGCAATTGAAGGCGTCGAATTCGATGACATGTTTCTAACCTTTCAACACATGTATGATTTAATATCAGAAGAAATAATTGCTGAAAGAACAAAAATCAATAATGATGAAGTCAGTTTAAATTTTATCCTTACTCCCTTTACATCGAAACTATTTACGAAATTAGTTGAACCGAGGATTTTGAAGAATGATTTATATGCAAATGATGCAGACTTGTCAAGTGTTGAAAAAATTAAATTGTACATTGATATAGTTAACAAAACAGCTAGTCAAGTTGTCGATTTCGATTATTATGTTTTATTCCATTGTTATGAATTTACTAAAGAAATAAAGATTTTGCTAGATAGTTTGAATAGTAATGTAATTTGTTTGGTATTCCCATATCAAATAAAAGTTGCGATACAAAAAGAGAATATTTGTTTGCTTGATAAGACCTCAATTGATTTAATGTTTGATGATGATATTTATAATAAGTTAATACTTGAATATGCAGATACAAATGATATTCTTGAGTATAAAAAACGAATTGATAATGTATTGATAAACAATGACAATGGCAACAACATTTACAACCAGATTATCCGATTTATCTAGATTAACTTAAATATGGTAGAATATATTTGAGGTTTTGTTACCATCTGAATTTTTGCTAGGCTATAACTAATAACACCAGAAGATATGTCAAACATATGTTTTGTTACCATCTGAATTTTTGCTAGGCTATAACTTTAATTTGATGCCATTGCGTTGTGCTTCTGTTTTGTTACCATCTGAATTTTTGCTAGGCTATAACCACCATTTTCATAATGTTTAGCCACTCTATGTTTTGTTACCATCTGAATTTTTGCTAGGCTATAACATGATTTGTTAGATCATTATATTGAATTAAGTTTTGTTACCATCTGAATTTTTGCTAGGCTATAACTTTGGTTATATTCTGGACTTGGTGGAACGGGTTTTGTTACCATCTGAATTTTTGCTAGGCTATAACTCAGAGAACAATGTGATAACATAATAAACTGTTTTGTTACCATCTGAATTTTTGCTAGGCTATAACACGAATAGCTAAAATGTGGAAAGGGGGAGTGTTTTGTTACCATCTGAATTTTTGCTAGGCTATAACTATGTATGACAGCAAATACGCAGATGTTCAGTTTTGTTACCATCTGAATTTTTGCTAGGCTATAACGTTGTATCTTCACATTCTCGTGATTGGCTTGTTTTGTTACCATCTGAATTTTTGCTAGGCTATAACAGTGATATGCGATTAAAGCAACCATTGTTAGTTTTGTTACCATCTGAATTTTTGCTAGGCTATAACAGACTGTTTTATTTTTATAGGTTCTTTTGAGTTTTGTTACCATCTGAATTTTTGCTAGGCTATAACTTTTCAATCATGAATGTGATGATTAAGTCGGTTTTGTTACCATCTGAATTTTTGCTAGGCTATAACAAGAATTGGGCACACATATATTATCAGACTGTTTTGTTACCATCTGAATTTTTGCTAGGCTATAACTGCGTCACAGACCGCCATTGTTTTTGTGGTGTTTTGTTACCATCTGAATTTTTGCTAGGCTATAACACAAAAAATAAAAAGACCACAAGCATCTATGTTTTGTTACCATCTGAATTTTTGCTAGGCTATAACAACACAGTTAAAAATGCATACATGGACACAGTTTTGTTACCATCTGAATTTTTGCTAGGCTATAACTAATTTATTCATCATCTTCATCAATTCCTAGTTTTGTTACCATCTGAATTTTTGCTAGGCTATAACGCATTCCATGCACGTGAGCCTTCTTTGGTTGTTTTGTTACCATCTGAATTTTTGCTAGGCTATAACGTACAAAGCATAAGAACATCGTTAAAAAGGGTTTTGTTACCATCTGAATTTTTGCTAGGCTATAACATTGGGTTTGTACTTCGTCGCTTAGGTGCAGTTTTGTTACCATCTGAATTTTTGCTAGGCTATAACACATATCATATGATGATCTAGGATGGGGGCTGTTTTGTTACCATCTGAATTTTTGCTAGGCTATAACCAGTTAGTAGATTTACTGCCTGTTGAGATAGTTTTGTTACCATCTGAATTTTTGCTAGGCTATAACGAATACAGAAAGAAGAAAGTTATTCAATATGTTTTGTTACCATCTGAATTTTTGCTAGGCTATAACACTGTATTACTTTATGAATGGCTATGACATGTTTTGTTACCATCTGAATTTTTGCTAGGCTATAACATAAGAACTTGGGCAGAAAATAAGACCCAAGTTTTGTTACCATCTGAATTTTTGCTAGGCTATAACGTTAAATACGGAAGATGAAAACGTATATGTGTTTTGTTACCATCTGAATTTTTGCTAGGCTATAACATAATTTCCACATTTTGAGCATTCGTGCGTGTTTTGTTACCATCTGAATTTTTGCTAGGCTATAACAAACGATATGTGAATAAGTTGAGTGTACGTGTTTTGTTACCATCTGAATTTTTGCTAGGCTATAACGGTGAAGAAGATATAGTTCCTACGATATGTGTTTTGTTACCATCTGAATTTTTGCTAGGCTATAACTCAGGCGATGAATGGTGCGATGAAAGTTTAGTTTTGTTACCATCTGAATTTTTGCTAGGCTATAACGATAAACACAAGTCAAGATATAAATGTAGGGTTTTGTTACCATCTGAATTTTTGCTAGGCTATAACGTAAGAGAGCTAGGACATGGAGCATTACCAGTTTTGTTACCATCTGAATTTTTGCTAGGCTATAACGTTATTACTGCTATTCCTACTACTAAGGCTGTTTTGTTACCATCTGAATTTTTGCTAGGCTATAACAGAAAAAAGATTTTAGAAAGCAACAACTTAGTTTTGTTACCATCTGAATTTTTGCTAGGCTATAACACTAAATAAAAATTATATATATTTGACTACGTTTTGTTACCATCTGAATTTTTGCTAGGCTATAACCAGCGTATCGCTTACGCTTTACTTGCTATCGTTTTGTTACCATCTGAATTTTTGCTAGGCTATAACGTTCACGCTTACTTAACTAGATTATACAGTGTTTTGTTACCATCTGAATTTTTGCTAGGCTATTTATAAATGATTAAATAAGAGTACCCGGAAGTGTGCATGTAAAATTCCCCACACACAACCTAACAGGTACTCTTTTCCTATACTAAAGATAGAAAAAGGGAACCTTGAATCTTTAGATTTTATTATACGAAAAGAGAGCTTTCAAACATAATTGTTTGTCAACTCTCTGAGATGATGGTTGCACATCGTTTTTTTTACATCAATTTAATAAAAAAGCACAATGTGTGCTTCTTTCTGTATTAGTGAGCTGGATCTCTTTTAATATACTGAATAGCGATACATCCTGGACCACCTTGAGTGATCATAACAGGAGAAAGGTCTTCTACTTCCACTTCAATAGTTGGAAACACCATCGAAATCATCGTTTTTGCTAATTCCATTACTTTGTGATTTTCAGCGTGAGAAACAAAAATCTTGAAAGTGTCATCCACACCATTTTCTTTCATTTTATCGATTATCTTGTCAAGAGCAGTTTTCCAATTTCTCCCAGTTCCAAGCTTTTCAAGTTTCTCTGAACCTTCTACTTGAGTTACGATAGGTTTGATCTTTAAAAATCCACCAAGGGTTGCGGCTAGTGGAGAAAGTCTACCACCTCGTTTTAAGTAATCAAAGTCCTCAGGGATTAAATACGATTGACACTGATTTAAACAAGTATTCATTCTATTAATGATATCATCAATGGAATGAGTGCTTTTAAGTTTGCTTGCTAAACGAACTAAATATCGTTGTGTTAAGGATAGTGTCATGGAATTAAACAATGTTACATGTTTAATCTTCTGCGACTCAATATGCCCTAACGCTGAAACATACGTCGCACTTAATCCTTTTGCCATTGTTATATGAAGTGTTTCTTGTGTATCTTCATACGCTTCCATCACTTCACCAATCGCAGGTTGTGATGATGTTGGGATTACTGTTTTTGTCATTTCTATAAAATCAATACTGTCTAACTCAAAATAGTCGCGATAATTTTTACCATTAATTGCAACTTGCAGTGGTAATAATGTCACATCTAACTGGTCAGCTTCTTGCTTGCTTAGTAGTGAGCCTGTATCTGTTATTATTTTCATAGTGTACCTCTTCATCAGTATATCACGCACAAGATGATAAAAATATTAAATATTTAAAGTATAGATGTTGACAATACTGTATGGCACACAGTATAATGTGTATAACAGGTGGTGATTGTATGAAAGAAATGGACACAATGGTTGAAGGTTTAGTATTAGAATTACGAAGAGGGTTATTAATATTAAGTGTTCTAAGTCAGTTGTTTGAAAAAGAATATGGCTACTCACTCATTCAAAAACTACATGACAAACAGTTTACGATTGAAGCAGGAACCTTGTATCCTTTACTAAGAAGGCTAGAAAAACAAGGATTACTTACTAGTAGTTGGGACTTAGTCGATAATCGACAACGTAAATATTATCAGATAAGTGAGCAAGGAGAAGAGTTGTTTGAAAAGCTAAAAAAAGAGTATATGTCACTTAATGAGACAATGATAAGTTTATTAGTGGGAGATAATTCATGAAAAAAATAACAGTATATGTCGAAGAGACAGTTAAAAACTTACCAAAGAAACTTAAAGACGATGTAAAAAAAGAATTGTTTAATGAAATTACTGAGATGGTTGAATCACACAAAGACGAAGGATTATCAGAAGATGATGCAATTAAAGTTGTCTTAGAAAATTTAGGTGATCCTAAAAAGTTATCGGATAAGTACTTAAATAAAAAAGATTACTTAATAGGACCGCGATTGTACCCTGTGTATGTGAAACTACTAAAGATAGTTATGTTTGCGGTAGGACTTGGACTATTAGTAGCTATGTTAGTCAATAGTGCAATAAATGATATGAATGATGTTTCGTATATTGTTTCTTCTTTAGTTGGGTTGTTTAATGCTTTGCTTCAAGTGTTTGCTTGGATCACCATTATCTTTGCACTTGTTCAACGATCTGAACTTGATGAAAAAGAACTAGTGGATGATGCGATATGGACAATAAAGGATTTACCTAAGGATGTACCTGCAAAAACCTCGACAAGAGCAGAAGGTATTGGTGGTGTTATTTTCGGTGCAGTTGTTGTCGTTCTCATAAACTTTAACCTTGATTTGTTTGGTGTTTTCTTTTTAAATGACAATCAAGTTGTAGTGTCATCTCCATTATTAAATCAAGCCACTGCTTCATCATGGTTACCATGGATAAATGCAATGCTAGCTATTATTATCATTAGCAACGTAGTAAAGGTAGCGAATGTGACGTTCTCTAAAAAAAGAGAAGCATTTATTATTGCAATGCAACTTATCTCGCTGATTATCTTTGTTGGAGTAGTTGCGACGATGGATATAATTAACCCCACATTAATAAGTGATGTGGCTGCGTTTAATGAACCATTAAGTGTCATGGTAAGTGGACTTCTTACAACTGTCTTTTGGGTCATCGTTGTAGTAAATGTTGGAGAAGTAGGATACAAACTATACAAACTATTCAAAGTATAAATCTTGGGGTTAACTCAAGATTTTCTTTTGTTAGTAGGATTGCTGTAAATACTTACGACAGAGAGGTTTTAAAAAGTGAAGGAAAACCATAGTTTTTGTTGACAAGCATCTCAGATATGGTAAACTAATAACGCTATCAATATCCCTAAGACAGCAACGGCCAACTGGCTTAATCATGTTGCCGAGGAAAAAGTTATAAAAACCTTTTTACTCGTGCTTAGGCATGAGTTTTATATTTTATGGATATTGTTGCTTAAAAAAAGGAGGAACAAAACCATGAACCATACGGTTTTAGAAGCAAAAAAAGCAGTGGTCAATGAGATCCAACAAAAGTTTAGTGATTCTCAATCATCTGTTGTAGTTGAATACCGTGGTTTAAGTGTTGCTCAAATGACTACTTTACGTCGTAAATTACGTGAAGAGAACATTGAGATGAAGATCTATAAAAACAAAATGGCTTCACGAGCAGCAGAAGCAGCTGGGTATGAAGGATTAGTTGAATACTTAGTTGGACCAAACGCGTTTGTATTTGGCGATGATGCAGTTGCACCAAGTAGAATACTTGCTGAATTTGCTAAGAAAAACAAAGCGTTGGTATTGAAAAGTGGTATCGTAGAAGGCAAAGTTGTTGATGTAGACATGATCAAAGAACTAGCTACACTACCTAACCGCGAAGGTATGATTTCAATGTTACTTGGATTATTCCAAGCACCAATTAGAAATTTCGCCTATGCATTATCTCAAGTTGCTGAGTTAAATCCAGCGGATGCACCTGTAGAACAAGAGAAAGCTGAAGAAGCACCAGTTGAAGAAGTAAAGACTGAAGAAGCTCCTGCAGAAGAGGTAAAGGCAAAAAAAGCTCCAGCAAAAGAAGCTGAAGTAGTAGAAGAAGTTAACGAAGCTGAGGCTTCAAGTGAAGAAAATAAAACGGAGGATCAATAAAATGGCAAAAATTACATCAGAAGAACTAATTTCCTCATTAAAGGAAATGACAATCTTAGAATTAAATGAATTAGTAAAAGCAATCGAAGAAGAGTTTGGTGTTAGCGCTGCTGCTCCTGTAGCTGCTGCTGGTGCTGCTCCTGCTGCTGAAGCTGAAGCTGAAGTAAGCGAAGTTAGCGTAATCTTAAAAGCTGCTGGACAAAGTAAAGTTGCAGTAATTAAAGTAGTACGTGAAATCACAGGTTTAGGTTTAGTTGATGCAAAAGGTTTAGTTGATAAAGCACCTGCTCCAATTAAAGAAGGTATCAAACCTGAAGAAGCTGCAGAAATCAAAGATAAATTGGTTGAAGCTGGCGCTGAAGTTGAAATTAAATAACACTTTCCTTGTTAGCGCAACTTAGTTGCAATCAAGGAGGTGTTGTATGACGCATTATTTTGAAAACGACCCAAGATTAAAACATAACCGGAAACAATTAGTATTCCGGTTTTTGGGCGTGGACTACAAATTAATGAGTGATGCTGGCGTCTTTTCAAAAGATCATGTTGATCTAGGAACACAAACAATGCTTACAAACTTAATCAATCATCCAACCTCTGGTTCATTTTTAGATTTAGGATGTGGCTATGGTGTAGTGGCGATTGTTGTAAAAAAAAACTTTCCTGAAATGGAAGTTGTCGCAAGTGATGTTAACCAACGTGCACTCTCACTTACGATAGAAAATGCACAGTTAAACGATGTGAACATAACAAGTGTGCTTTCTGATGGATTTGAAAACATTCATCAGAAGTTCAATAGCATTGCCTTTAACCCTCCCATCAAGGTAGGGAAAAAGAAAATGTATGCATTATTATTAGAAGCACGTGATCATTTAACCACAGAAGGTGTATTAACCCTTGTTATAAGAAAAGATCAAGGGGCTAAAAGTGCACTCAACTATGTGCAGTCAATATTTCACTCATGTCATGTATTGGTGAAACACAAAGGTTTTTGGGTTATTACTTGTAGAAAAAGTGCTTGACATATTGACAATGATTTGATAATATAATAAATTGCATAATAATACGAAATTTAAAAGACGTAATATGCCTTTTTTGGCATTGTTACGATAGGGAAAGGAAGACATGCATGAAGAAACAATCCTCTTATAAGCTGTCGAAATTTGGAAATAAAGCGGTTCGACGTGACTACTCAAAAGTTAGTGGAGAACTCGACCTTCCCAATTTAGTAGAAATACAAACGGATTCGTTTAAATGGTTCCAACAAGAAGGAATCAAAGAAGTGTTTGACGAAATTTATCCGATTATGAACTATTCGGAGTCAATCAAATTAGAATTTGTTGATTATGAATTCGGCGAACCAAAATACGATGTCTTAGAATGTAAGATTCGTGAGGCAAACTATGCCGCTCCTATAAAAGGGAAAATGAAATTATCCATCTTGGATTCTCAAACAGGTGAAGTAATTGAAAAATACGAAGATGTATTTTTAGGTGACTTCCCATTAATGAGTGACTCAGGAACTTTTATTGTTAATGGTGCAGAACGTGTTATCGTTTCACAAATCGTGCGTTCTCCTGGTGCATATTATGAAATATTACCAGAAGAAAAAGGACAAAAAGAAGTATTTCAAAGTGAATTGATTCCAAGTCGTGGGACTTGGTTAGAATTATTAACCGATGCGAAAAAACAAGCTTTAGGTCGTATCATTAATATGAGAGTGGATCGTAAGCGTAAAATCTTATCCACTGTCTTATTAAAAGCAGTCGGTTTATCCATGGATTTTGAAAAAGGTGAAGATGCGCTTGATACAAGCGATTTTAAGCGTTTTATGGAAGCGTTGAATTTACCGGTAAATGAAGAAATTGAAGTTATTAATGAACCACGTGAGTTTTTAAATAATTATGTCCTATTATATAATGGTTTGTTTGGTAATTACGAAGAATTAACAAACACCTTAGTGGCGGATAAAGTGAAAACAACCCAAGAAGCGTTGTTATCAATTTATGAGAACCAACGTTCTGATGAAGTCGCAACCTATGAAGGTGCGATTAACTTGATGGCTGCGAAGTTCTTTGACCACCGTCGTTATGACTTGACAAAAGCAGGTCGTTATAAATTACATAAAAAATTATCGGTTGGTGCTCGTTTAGAACAAACAAAACTTGCTGAAGATGTTTGTGATCATAATGGGAACGTTGTTTATCCAAGTGGAACTCGTATTAAGCGTAAAGAACGTGATGAGTTAAAAGCAGTGTTGGATTATGGTGTAAACATGGAAGCCTTCCCTGCAAATCACTTGTTTGCTTATCCTGATGTAGTAGAAGTATCCACAAATTACAATTTAGGACTATTAGGGCGTGTTGTTGCTAAAGATTTTCAACTTGATGAACATACCTACACAGCTGGAATGGTATTAACTCATGATGATGTTAAGCGTTTAAGTAGTGTGGATCAACCTATTTCAATTTATGCAGGTATTGTCGCTAAAGAAGTTAAATTGACGAGTGAAAATGCTCGCTCAGTATTAAACTATGGTCAACGTTTGTATACTTTAGGACGTGTACTTGTTGATAATGAAGATTTAGTTGTGGATAAAAAAGATGTAATTAAACCTTATTTCTTTAAAGAAGAAGGTAATCACAAACAAACATTAACAAACAAACAAAGTGAAGCTATTGTAAAAGCAACAGCTAAAAAAGAAGTTTCAATTTGGTTGTTAGGTGCTGCTCTTCAACAGCTTTATGTGACACCTGAAAAATCAACCCATGTTGTTAAAGTGCTTGGTATTGATCCATTATCACAAGCAAAAACCATTACCATTTCTGATATGTATGCATCGTATGATTACATGCTCAACATGTTTGATGGTGTTGGTGATGTTGATGATATTGACCAACTTGGTAACCGTCGAATTCGTACAGTAGGAGAACTAATTCAAAATCAGTTTAGAATTGGTCTTTCTCGTATGGAACGTGTGGTTAAAGAAAGAATGTCCATTACTGAAACAGCTCAGTTGACACCAAAAAACTTAACGAACATTCGTCCATTAACTGCGGCGATTAAAGAGTTCTTCTCAAGTTCTCAATTATCACAGTTTATGGATCAAACAAACCCACTTGCAGAACTTACAAACAAACGTCGTATTTCTGCATTAGGTCCTGGTGGTTTAACACGTGAACGTGCTGGATATGAAGTGCGTGATGTTCATAGTTCTCACTATGGTCGTATTTGTCCAATTGAAACACCAGAAGGTCCAAACATTGGTCTTATTTCTAACTTAACAACTTATGGAAAAGTAAATGAGTATGGGTTTATTCAAACACCATATCGTGTTGTTAAGGAAGATGGTACGGTTACAGAAGATGTACTTTATTTATCATCTGATGATGAACTTGATTATGTTATTGCTCAAGCAAACGAAGTTGTTGGTGGAAGATTAATCAATGAAGAAGTCGTTGTTCGTTATAAAGGTGAAAACATCATTGCAAAACGTGAAAGTGTTGAGCTTGCGGATGTTAGTCCAAAACAAATTGTTTCTGTTGCGACAGCGGCGATTCCATTTTTGGAAAATGACGATGCTTCACGTGCTCTAATGGGCGCAAACATGCAACGTCAAGCAATTCCACTTATTCGTCCTGATTCACCATATGTAGGTACTGGTATTGAATATCGTGTAGCTAAAGACTCAGGTAGTGCAATCATTGCTAAAAACGAAGGTATTGTTAACTATGTTGATGGTCGCAAGATTGTCGTAAGTGAAAAAGACAATGAACGTGTGTATACCTTACAAAAGTTTAGACGTTCAAACCAAGGAACAAGTGTTACTCAAAATCCTGTTGTTAAAAAGGGTGAAAAGATATATCCTGGTGATATTTTAGCTGATGGTCCAGCGATGGACAAAGGTGAATTAGCACTTGGACAAAACGTAACCATTGCCTTTATGACTTGGTATGGATACAACTATGAAGATGCTGTTATCATGTCAGAACGCTTAGTACGTGATGATGTGTATACATCCATTCATATTGAAGAATATGATATTGAGATTCGTGAAACAAAATTAGGTCCAGAAGAGATTACTCGTGATATTCCAAATGTAAGTGAGAATGCTTGTCGTCATTTAGATGCACGAGGCATTGTTATGATTGGTGCGGAAGTAAAAGAAGGAGACATTTTGGTTGGTAAAGTTACACCAAAAGGTCAAAGTGAAATCTCACCTGAAGAAAAATTATTGTTAGCTATCTTTGGAGAAAAATCACGTGAAGTTCGTGATAATTCCTTAAAAGTACCTCATGGAGGTAGTGGTATTGTTCAAGATGTTAAAATCTTTAACCGTGCTAGTGGTCATGATTTACCTCCAGGAGTTAATGAGATCGTTAAAGTATACATTGTTCAAAAACGTAAAATCTCTGAAGGAGATAAAATGGCGGGTCGCCATGGTAACAAAGGGGTTATCTCTAAAATCTTACCAGTCGAAGATATGCCATTTATGCCTGATGGAACACAAGTAGACATTATGTTAAATCCATTTGGGGTTCCTTCACGGATGAACATTGGACAAGTGTTGGAGATCCACTTAGGGATGGCTGCTAAAAAACTTGGGGTTAAATTTGCGACACCAGTATTTGATGGTATTGAAAATGATGATCTTAAAGCCATTATGGAAGAAGCACAAATGAATCCAGATGGTAAAACAATCTTGTTTGATGGTCGTACAGGGGAAGCATTTGATGAGCGCATCGCTGTTGGGGTTATGTATATGATTAAACTTGCCCACATGGTTGATGATAAATTGCATGCACGTGCTACAGGTCCTTACTCCTTAGTAACCCAACAACCACTTGGTGGTAAAGCACAAAATGGTGGACAACGTTTTGGGGAAATGGAAGTATGGGCATTAGAAGCTTATGGTGCCGCAAGAGCATTACAAGAAATCTTAACCATTAAATCCGATGATATTGCGGGTCGTACAAAAACATACGAAGCCATTATCAAAGGAAAAGATATTCCTGAAGCAGGTGTACCAGAATCATTTAGAGTATTAAAACACGAACTTCAAGCATTGGCAATTGATGTTAAATTGTTAAATGAAGATGGTCGTGAAATAGATATGAAGAAAATGGAAGTTGATGAATTAGCTGCGGTTGTTGAAATTGAACAATCCGAAGATACATCCACAGACGCTTCTATTGAAGTAGACGAAGAAGACATCACTGAAGCCGCAGTAGTTGGCTTTGATGATGAAATATAAGGAGGCATAAACAATGAGTATTAATAATTTCGCCTCGATTCAAATTGGTTTAGCATCTCGTGAGCGCATTTTAGAATGGTCTTTCGGGGAAGTTAAAAAACCAGAAACCATTAACTATCGTTCTCAAAAACCAGAACGAGATGGTTTGTTTTGTGAGCGCATCTTTGGTCCAAGCAAGGACTGGGAATGTTATTGTGGTAAGTATAAGAAAGTACGCTACAAAGGTGTTGTCTGTGACCGATGTGGTGTTGAGATTACAAAATCAAATGTTCGTCGTGAACGTATGGGGCACATTGAACTTGCTGCTCCAGTAGCGCACATTTGGTATTTGCGTGGTATTCCTTCACGCATGAGTTTGTTGCTGAATGTTCCACCAAAAGCACTTGAAGAAGTAGTGTATTTCGTTTCTTGGATTGTAACTGATCCAAAGCAAACCGATCTAGATTATAAACAAGTTATTTCCGAACGTGAATTACGTGATTACTCTGAGAAATTTGGTCGTGGATCATTTGTTGCAAAAACAGGTGCTGAAGCAGTACAAACATTACTAGAACAAGTTGAACTTGAAAAAGAACACGAAGCCATCATTAAAGATTTAGAAGATGCTGTAAGTGAAAAACGTAAAAAACTAATTAAACGTTTAGAAACAGTGGAAGCATTCTTGTATTCTGATAATCAACCTGAATGGATGATCATGAGTGTACTACCTGTTATTCCACCGGATTTACGTCCGATGTTACAGTTAGATGGTGGTCGTTTTGCAACGAGTGACTTAAATGATTTATATCGTCGTGTCATTACTCGTAATAACCGTCTAAGAAAGTTATTGGAACTTGGAACACCAGCGATTATTGTACAAAATGAAAAACGTATGCTTCAAGAAGCAGTCGATGCTCTTATTGACAATGGTCGTCGTTCAAAACCAATTACTGGTGCTGGTGGTCGTGCATTAAAATCACTAAGCCATAGCTTAAAAGGTAAACAAGGTCGTTTCCGTCAAAACCTACTAGGAAAACGTGTAGACTTTTCCGGTCGTAGTGTTATTGCTGTTGGACCAGATTTAAAAATGTATGAAGCTGGAATTCCACGTGAAATGGCTATTCAGTTGTTTAAACCATTTGTTATTAATGAAATTGTGGTACGTGGTATTGCAGGTAATCCAAAAACTGCAGAGAAATTAATTGATCGTCAAGATCCAAGAGCATGGGACATTGTTGAAGAAGTGATTAAAGATCACCCAATTTTACTTAACCGTGCACCAACGCTTCACCGTTTAGGTATTCAAGCTTTCTTCCCTAAATTAGTAGAAGGTAGAGCTATTCGTATTCATCCTCTTGTCACACCAGCATTTAACGCTGACTTTGACGGTGACCAAATGGCTGTTCATGTTCCTTTATCAGAAGAAGCACGTGCTGAAGCTGAAATCTTAATGCTAGGTTCTAACAACATCTTAGGTCCTAAAGATGGTAAACCAATCGTTACACCATCTCAAGACATGGTGTTGGGAAACTTCTTTCTAAACATGGAAGAAACAGCAGAAGAGTTCATTGAAAAAGCCATTGAATTAGAAGTGATGGGTGATGTTGAAGAAGCTGAGTTGTATCGTACATACGCAAATAATCAAGGGAAAGCATTCAAAAGTCCTAATGAAGCACTACTTGCTTATGAAAACAAGCAAATTCACCTACACACTCGTATTGCATTAAAAGCAAACAGTTTGAAAAAAGATGGATTTAGCATTGAACAAAACAAAGCATATATTATTACAACGGTAGGGAAGATCATCTTTAATGATATGTTCCCATCTGATTTCCCTTATTTAAATGAAGTAAGCAAAGAAAACTTCGAAAGAACACCGGATCGTTATTTTGTAAACCAAGGTGAAAACTTAAAAGAAGTTGTAAGCAGTATGCCTCTTTCTACTGAATTTAAAAAGAAAGATTTAGGACTAATCATTACTGAAGTATTTAACCGCTACTCTACGAAAAAGACTGCAGAAATCTTAGACTCCTTTAAGGATTTAGGATTTAAGTATTCAACAATTGCAGGTATGACGGTATCCTTAGCCGATATTATTGTTGCACCTAATAAAGAAGAACATGTTGAGGCAGGTAAAGAAAAAGCTGCTGAACTAATGACACTACATCGTCGTGGTTTACTAACTGCTTGGGAATGGGAACGTCATCTAACGACATTATGGGATAATGTTAAGGAAAAGATTGCGGATGAATTAATGCAAAACTTACCTCGTAAAAACCCAATTAACATGATGGCTGTTTCTGGAGCTCGTGGTAACCGTTCACACTTTACACAACTTGCAGGTATGCGTGGATTGATGGCGAAACCTACTCAATCCAAATCGAAAAAAGAATATCAATCATCCATTATCGAGGTACCTATTTACTCATCCTTTAGAGAAGGGCTAAACGTTAGTGAGTTCTTTATTTCTACTCACGGTGTGCGTAAAGGTCTTACCGATACAGCGCTTAAAACAGCGGAATCAGGTTACTTAACACGTCGTTTAGTTGATGTAGCACAAGATGTTATTATTAACGAAGAAGATTGTGGAACCGATCGTGGATATGTTGTAAGTGAAATTGTAGATCGTAAAACGAATTCTGTCATTGAGTCACTTTATGATCGTTTAGTTGGACGATATGCGAAAGAAACAATTGTTGATCCAATTACAAAAGAAGTGTTAGTTGAAGAAGACGAATTTATTAATGATTACACAGCTCGTCGCATTCAAGAAACAGGAATTAAGGAAGTACTAATTCGTAACGTATTTACATGTGATTCAACTTATGGAATATGTAAAAAATGTTATGGACGTAACATGGCAACGGGTAAACTAGTGGAAGTTGGCGAAGCTGTAGGAATTATGGCTGCGCAATCCATTGGGGAACCAGGTACACAGTTAACGATGCGTACATTCCATACTGGTGGTGTTGCGGCTGCGGAAGGTCAAGATATTACTCAAGGTTTACCTCGTGTTGAGGAACTCTTTGAAGCTCGTTCTCCTAAAGCAGTAGCTGTATTATCAAAAATCGATGGACAAATCACAGACATTATTGAAAGTGATGAAACGACTCGTAAGACTAAAGTCATTGTATCGAATGATAAGGAAAGCATTGAACATGAAATTGATGTTAATCAAACCTTACGTTCTTGGATGAAGGTAGGTACGGATGTACTTGCTGGAGATAAACTAACTGAAGGTCAAGTAAATCCAAAAGAACTACTTGAGGTAGCAGGAGTCAATGAAGTTCAAAATTACATCTTAAAAGAAGTTAAAAAGGTATATGCCAGCCAAGGTATTGAGATATCGGATAAGCACGTTGAAGTTATGATTCGTCAAATGCTTCGTAAAGTGATTATCATTGATGGACAAGACACATCCTTATCACCTGGTGTACAACTAAGTTTACCAGCAATCACAAACATTAACCGTAATGCCCTGTTATCTGGTAAACGTCCAGCAATCTTTAGACCAACCTTGCTTGGAATATCAAAAGCATCGGTTGAAACAGATTCATTCTTATCGGCAGCGTCATTCCAAGAAACAACCAAAGTATTAACAGATGCTTCCATTAAAGGTAAGATTGATCCACTGATGGGTCTAAAAGAGAATGTCATTATTGGGAAAATGATCCCAGCCGGTACCGGTTCAAAAACTCATCGTGAAACAACGGTTGAAATTTTAGAGCTAGCAAACTATCTAAGAGAACAACGAATTGAACGTAATCGTCCTTCTGAAGATTTAATTGAATTACCAGAAGAAATGGTTCGTACAAATGACGATGAGAAAGAGCAAGAAATCGAAACTAATGATTGACATTTAAGCTGAGCTTTTGTATTATTATAACGCTAAAACATAGTTGAGTTTCCCATGCGCGGAAACTTAACTTATTGCAAAATATGACACACCAGGATGTGTGTGTATAAGAAAGGAGAAATATGCCAACAATTAACCAGTTAGTACGTAACAGTCGTAAAAGCAAAGTGACTAAGTCAAAATCCCCCGCTTTAAATCGCGGATTAAATACTTTGTTGAAAGAACCGACCAAAATAAGCTCACCTCAAAAACGTGGGGTTTGTACTCGTGTTGGAACCATGACACCGAAAAAACCTAACTCAGCATTACGTAAATATGCTCGTGTTCGTTTAAGTAACGGTATGGAAGTCAACGCCTACATTCCAGGAATCGGACATAACCTACAAGAACATAGTGTTATTATGATTCGTGGTGGTCGTGTTAAAGACTTACCTGGGGTTCGTTACCACATTATTCGTGGAACAATGGACTGCGCAGGAGTTAATGGCCGTATGCAAAGTCGTTCATTATACGGTGCAAAAAAACCAAAATAAATTGTTTTGTGAAAGGAGAGAGTTACTATGCCAAGAAAAGGCTATATAGCAAAACGTGATGTGTTAATCGATCCAATTTACAATTCAAAATTGGTAACACGATTGATAAATAAGATTATGGTTGATGGTAAACGTGGTGTTGCCCAATCGATCTTATATAACGCATTTGAAATCGTTGAAGAAAAAACTGGCAAAGAGCCAATGGAAGTATTTGAGCAAGCATTAGCAAATGTAATGCCAATGCTTGAACTAAAAGCTCGCCGTGTTGGTGGTTCAAATTACCAAGTACCGGTGGAAGTAAGTGCAGAAAGACGTTTAACTTTAGGGTTACGTTGGGTTGTGAACTATGCTCGTTTGCGTAGTGAAAAAACTATGGAGATGCGCTTAGCTAACGAAATTATCGATGCCGCAAACGGCAATGGAGCATCAGTTAAAAAACGTGATGATATTCATCGCATGGCTGAAGCAAATAAAGCATTTGCACATTACCGCTGGTAAGATGCAGTCGCTACTAGAAAGGAAGGTATATTATGGCACGTGAGTTTTCATTAGAAAAGACGCGAAATATAGGAATTATGGCCCATATTGACGCTGGGAAAACAACAACGACCGAGCGTATCCTGTATTACACAGGAAGAACGCACAAGATTGGGGAAACCCATGATGGCGCTGCCACCATGGACTGGATGGCCCAAGAACAAGAACGTGGAATTACCATTACTTCTGCAGCAACTACTGCATCTTGGAAAGAACATCGTATTAATATTATCGATACCCCAGGTCACGTAGACTTTACGGTTGAGGTAGAACGTTCTTTACGTGTGCTTGATGGTGCTGTAACAGTATTGGATGCAAAAAGTGGTGTCGAGCCACAAACAGAAACTGTATGGCGTCAAGCGACAAAATATAATGTTCCACGTATTGTGTTTGTCAATAAGATGGACGCAACAGGTGCTGACTTTTACATGTCAGTAAAAACAATTGGAAGTCGTTTGGGTGCGAAAGCATCTCCAATTCAATTACCAATTGGTGTTGAGGCAGATTTTGATGGCTTAATCGACTTAGTCGAAATGAAAGCCCATTATTTCCAAGACGTTACAATTAAAGAAGATCGTTTGGAAGAAATTCCAGCCGATTTATTAGAATCAGCACAAAATTATCGTGCACAATTATTGGAAATGGTCGCAGATTACGATGATGATCTAATGATGATGGTATTAGAAGGTGAAGAACCAACAATACCACAAATTAAAGAAGCGATTCGTAAAGCTGTTATTAGTGGGGAGTTCTTCCCTGTTATGTGTGGCGCTGCTTATAAAAACAAAGGTGTTGTATCCATGTTGGATGCTGTTGTTGCTTACTTACCTTCACCACTAGAAGTTCCTAGTATTAAAGGAGTTTTACCAAATGGTGAAGAAGCAACACGTCCTTCAAGTGATGATGCCCCATTTAGTGCGCTCGCATTTAAAATCATGACTGATCCATTTGTAGGACGCTTAAGTTACTTTAGAGTTTACTCTGGTCATTTAAGCAGTGGATCATATGTGTATAATGCAACCAAAGGAAAACGTGAACGTTTTGGTCGTATTATGCAAATGCATGCAAATCACCGTCAAGAAATTACAGATGTTTATGCAGGTGATATTGCAGCCGCAATCGGTTTAAAAGATACGGTCACAGGGGATACTCTGTGTGATGAGAAATCACCAATCATTTTGGAATCAATGCAATTTCCAGAACCAGTTATTAACGTTGCAATTGAACCAAAATCAAAAGGTGACCAAGATAAGATGGGTATTGCTTTAAGCAAACTTGCTGAGGAAGACCCAACCTTTAGAACATATACTGACGATGAAACAGGTCAAACCATTATCGCTGGTATGGGTGAACTTCACTTGGACATCTTAGTGGATCGTATGAAACGTGAATTTAAAGTAGAAGCAAACATCGGTGCACCTCAAGTTGCTTATCGCGAAACTATTCGCACATCCGCTGAGGTTGAAGGTAAGTTTGTTCGCCAATCTGGTGGTCGTGGTCAATATGGACATGTTAAAGTGTTGTTTGAACCAAACGAAACTGGAAAAGGATTTGAATTCATTGATAAAATTGTTGGTGGAACTGTTCCTAGAGAATACATTAAACCAACAATGGAAGGTATTGAAGGATCATTAAACAATGGATTAGTTGCTGGTTATCCTATCATTGATATTAAAGCAACCCTATATGATGGTTCTTACCACGAAGTGGACTCTTCCGAAATGGCCTTTAAAGTTGCTGGTAGCATGGCCCTAAAAGAAGCTGCCAAAAAATGTGACCCAGTGCTTCTTGAGCCAATCATGGCTGTTGAAGTTGTTGCACCTTCTGATTATTTAGGAAGTGTAATGGGGGATGTATCCTCACGTCGTGGTCAAATTCGTGATCAAGAAGAACGTGGAAATGCAGTTGCAGTACAATCGTTTATTCCATTATCAGAGATGTTTGGATATGCAACCGATTTACGTTCCTTTACTCAAGGTCGCGGAAGTTATTCAATGCAGTTCTCTCACTACAATGAAGTGCCTAAGAGCATTAGTGAAAAAATTGCAAAGAAATCAGCAAACAGTAACTAATTGTTGAAAACAGTTACGATTTATTTTAAAATGAAAGTGTTTCATATCAAAATGAGGAGGAATTTGCAATGGCAAAGCAAAAATTTGATCGGTCGTTAGAACACGTTAATATCGGTACCATTGGTCACGTTGACCATGGTAAAACTACTTTGACAGCAGCAATCACAAACTACTTGTCAAAAGCTGGTAAGTCACAAAGAGTCGAGTATGACAAAATTGATGGTGCACCAGAAGAAAAAGCACGTGGTATTACTATTAATACTGCACACGTAGAATATCAAACAGACAAACGTCACTATGCACACGTTGACTGCCCAGGACACGCTGACTATGTTAAAAACATGATCACAGGTGCTGCGCAAATGGACGGAGCTATTCTAGTTGTTGCGGCAACAGATGGTCCAATGCCACAAACTCGTGAGCATATCTTATTGGGTCGCCAAGTTGGTATCCCATCCATGGTTGTATTCTTAAACAAATGCGACATGGTTGATGATGAAGAGCTTATCGACTTAGTTGAAATGGAAGTTCGTGAACTTCTTGGAGAATATGGTTATGATGATAACTGTCCAGTAATCCGTGGTTCTGCTTTAAAAGCAAACGAAGGAGATGCAGCTTGGGAAGAAAAAATCCAAGAGTTAATGGATGCAGTTGACACATACATTCCTTCACCAGATCGTGAAATGGACAAACCATTCTTAATGTCAGTAGAAGATGTATTCACAATCTCAGGTCGTGGTACAGTTGCTACAGGACGTGTAGAACGTGGTGTTCTAAAACTATCTGAAGAAGTTGAAATCGTAGGTATCCGTCCAACACGTAAAACTGTTGTTACAGGTATCGAAATGTTCCATAAGTTATTAGATTCAGCAACAGCTGGTGATAACGTTGGTGCATTACTTCGTGGTGTAAACCGTGAAGAAGTTGAGCGTGGACAAGTTTTGGCAAAACCAGGATCTGTTACACCTCACACATTATTCAAAGCACAAGTGTATGTTTTGTCTAAAGAAGAAGGTGGACGTCACACTCCATTTGTTTCAAACTATCGTCCACAATTCTATTTCCGTACAACTGATGTAACTGGTGTTATCCAATTACCAGAAGGTGTGGAAATGGTTATGCCTGGTGATAACGTTGAAATGACAGTTGAACTTATCGCTCCTATCGCAGTAGAGCAAGGTACTAAATTCTCTATTCGTGAAGGTGGCCGTACAGTTGGTGCTGGTAACGTTACCGAAATTATTAAATAATTACAACGACCAAAAAGAACTCCGTGATGGAGTTCTTTCAGACTGTTGACAAATAAAGTCGACAGTCTTTTTTTTGTTTATGAAGAAAACAAGATTTGGTAAAATAGATGTAGGTGATAAACATGGCGGTAAATTTCAAAGATAGAAGTGA